>Ga0209828_1003340_pt1 | contig 12326 bp, 4 predicted proteins | sample MaitaG_FD_187429 | JGI IMG/M metagenome (GOLD analysis project Ga0209828, IMG submission 187429) | Marine algal microbial communities from Maine, USA - Maine_Asex2 metaG (SPAdes) (version 2) | ecosystem: Host-associated > Algae > Red algae > Unclassified | place: Maine, USA | collected 2015-01-05
TCATTCCGAGGTGTTTCTACTTCGGATTGAAACATATTACCACCAACAATCAATGCAACATTCCCCTCATTGGTAAGCCCAAGATCATAGATAGTTTGAATCGAAGAAAATTGCGCATGGATAGGAAGAAATTCTATGGTGTATTCACCATTATTGTTTTTTAGCGCTATGCTTTCAAACATATAAGCATCATAATGTAATGCTTTTGCCAAGTCGTCTTTATTGTAGACATCATAAAGATTTGAACCTGCGAACAGATCATATGAAGGAAACTCTTTTTTAAGGTTCGGGATTTGTTCTGAGGAACAAGATCTTCCTCTTAAAGGATATTTTTCTCCAAAATTATAATAACTCAACACAATATCTTTTTTGCCGTTTCCGTCATAATCTAAATAGTGGACCGTAAAAGGCTCCTCTTGGCTAGCTTTATATTTATAGTTTTTACCTAGATTTCCCAAGATAAAATCTTGATCTCCATCATTATCAATATCAATTTGTTCAATACTATTCCACCATCCCTGCGTTTTGATTTCTCTTCCTCCATCTGAAATGCTTTGTTGCTTTATAAAAAAGCTACCTTCTTTGTTTTCCAAAAACTGGATTGGCATCCACTCTCCTACGACAATGATATCCTGCCAACCATCTCCATTAAAATCTGTCACAACAGCATCTGTAAGCATACCAATGTTAATCAGATCTTTTGCTTTTGTTTTTGTGACGTCCCTAAAATATCCATTCTCATTCTCTAGCAATCGGCTTATTGTAGGCGCAGGATAATCCCAGGGTTGATGCCTACCACCAACTAATAAATCAATATCACCATCATTATCAAAATCTATGGGCTTTACACATGAGCCACTTTCTAGAATTCTCGGTATCCTTTCAGAAGCATTCGTAAAAACTCCCTTTCCATTGTTGATATATAATCGATCCAAATAGTTCTTATTCCGTGGCGCATGCGCATTTCCACCACTTACTACATAAAGATCTTTATCCCCATCACTATCTGCATCAAAAAATACAGATGCAATATCTTCATAGACTGCATCTGAGCGCCATTCTTGCCTAGAAAACTCAAATAATCCAGACACGGTCTGAATGTACAGACTAGAAGTCTGACCGTGGGCTCCTCCCAAAAAGACATCTTCTAGCCCATCTCCGTTTACATCAGCAACAGAGACTGCTGGACCATGCTGAGACATCTTATGGGGAAGTAAAACCTGTACTCCATAGTCATCGAACTCATTTTCAATATGCTTATAATCTATCCCTAAAATATCCGTATCTAATTCTGTAAATCTATTTTTTTGCTTCCTTTTAGATATTGGATAGTTTTCATCATTCTTTTTAATTATGTGTGTCTGGTTCATAGATAGATTCCTCCTTACAATTCTCTTTCCATCAGGCCATACAACCACAAGAGAATCTATTTCTAAAGTTGCACCCAACCCAAAATGCACTATGGTTTCTGACATGGAATACATACCTCTTGCGTTAGATACTTCTGATGATTGTATTTGATTGGCTGCATGAAGTTCTACTCTTGTTCCTTGTACAGTTTTGAGTGATGGATCAAATAACTCAATACGCAGATGATTTGCATTCTCAGCATTACTGTTATTTCTAAAAACAAATGCTTCCGCATTAATATTATTCACAACAATATCCAAATCTCCATCATTATCTAAATCTCCATACGCACACCCATTTGAAAAAGAAGGAATGTCTAAACCCCAGTCCTTTGTAGCATTGGAAAATGTCAAATCTGTATTATTTCTATAACCATAGTTTTTTAAAGGAACCGATGGATGCAAGTTTAATCCTTTTTGTAAATCTAGTATATCAAACAGCTCCACCTCGCCAGCATTAGGGTTATTCTCCAAAAATTCAGCTATTGAATTCTGAACAAATTCAGGAAACTTCTTCGCCATATCACTGTTGCGAATATCTCTCAAAAGGCCATTCGTTACATAAATATCTTTCCAACCATCATTATCAAAGTCAGCTATTACATTTGACCAACTCCAATCTGTGCTAGAAACACCGGATAATTGGCCAATCTCGCTATATTTTTGATTGCCTTGGTTGAGGTGCATTGCATTAAACATATATTGGTAGTGTGCACCTTGGGAGACCAGCTTCCAGAATAATTCAGGTTGCATTCCACTCATATTTCTTTTTAACCGAAAGTTATCTTCCGCAGTCATATCCAGTGTCATTATATCTGTGAGCCCATCATTATTTATATCGGCAGCATCTACGCCCATTGCGTAATATGACATATGTAGTAGAGCATCATCAATTATATTAATGAATGTCCCATCGCCATTATTTTTATACAGAAAATCGGGGGCCTCGAAGTCATTGGCTACGTATAAATCTTGCCAACCATCTCCATCAAAATCTGATGCTATCACACTATTAGGATAGGAAGGATGTGCAACTCCTGCATTCAAACTCACATCTATAAACTTACCATTTCTATTGTTTCGATATAATCTAGATCCCCATTCATAACGAAGAAGATTATCAAAACCTGAAAATTGACTATAGTTTCCTGGATTTGGTGGTTGATTCAAAACAAATAGATCCAAAAACCCATCTTTATCGTAATCAATAAATGTAGCGTTACGACTTCTTTCAGAATCATCCAATCCGTATTCTTCTGCCTTCTCTGTGAATTTAAAATCGCCCTGATTTATGTATAACTTATTCCTTCGTAGCTCTGGATTATCGTCATAGAGTTCACAGGTTACATAAATATCCAATAAACCATCGTTATTCACATCTCCAAAAATAACAGAAGAAGACCAAGCCCCATTATTGATTATTCCTGCTTTTTTTGAGACGTTTTCAAACTGTAAGCCTCCGTTATTCTTGTATAATTGGTCATTTGTAAGATTTGCTGCAAAGTAAATATCTTGTAAGCCATCATTATTAAGGTCTCCTATTGCTACTCCAGCTCCTCCATAATAATTACTGTAGATTAGTATGTTACTCTCTTTAGTATCATAAATTGTATTCTTAAAATTTATTCCAGTTTCTCCAGAACTAAGAAGAGTGAATAATTCATTCCCCTGCCCTCCTAATGAACTTACGGCTAAATTGAAAAATAAGAATTGAATGAAGCATTTTACCATCTATTTCAAAACTACTCTGTTTTTGATTAGCAAAGTGTGCTTCAATATAAGTGAATAAATCATTTTTGTTCACCTCCAAATAGATGCTTCTTTTAATTTTCTTACAAGTGGAAGTCACTGATTCAATAAATGAACCTTCAATAAACATATGCTCAAGTTCGGGAAACGATGGATCATTAAGATTTAGAAAAAACTTTATTATGCGTAAAGTTAAATTTAAAAAATTAAAATTCATTTTTAATAAGCTATGCGCTATAATAATTCTGATATAATGTTATTTTGCAAAAGTTTAGTAAAGACAAATCAATTAACTACTAGTATGAAAAAACAAACTATTCTTCTCCTTATGGGTATTTTATGTAGTGCTAGTCTTCTGGCTCAACGCACTATCGAAGGTACCATAACTTCACCCGAAGGCGACCCGCTGATAGGTGTAAACATTATAGAAAAGGGCTCCACTAATGGTACCATCTCAGACATTGATGGCAATTATTCATTACGAGTAAGTGATGGGGCAATAATAACTATGTCCTATACAGGTTATGAAGACATTGAGTTCAATGTAAATGAAGTGAGTACTTTCAGTATCACTATGAGTGAGGGTGCTTTATTGGACGAGGTAGTCGTTACTGCATTGGGCATAGAACGCAAATCTAAAGCTTTGCCTTACTCAGTTACGCAACTGGAAGGACGAGATATGGCAGTGGCAAAAGAAATTAATGTTGGCAACGCATTAGCAGGAAAAGTAGCTGGGGTTAATGTCTCAAAACCATCTACTGGACCAGGCGGATCTACGAATATTGTTATTCGTGGAAATGGTAATATTGCTAGTAGTAATCAGCCACTCGTAGTATTGGATGGTGTTCCGATAAATACTGACAATTTAGGCTCAGCAGGTATGTGGGGAGGACAAGATTGGGGAGATGGGCTTTCTAGCGTAAATGCAGATGATATAGAATCCTATTCTATTTTAAAAGGAAATACTGCAGCTGCACTTTATGGGTCCAGAGCAGATAACGGCGTTATATTAATAACAACGAAAAAGGGCACGAAAAGAAAAGGTATAGGAATCTCATTTAACTCAAATATTCAATACGAATCGATATTAAACAATAACGATTTTCAAAACACCTATGGTCATGGGAATAATGGTCTAAAGCCAGCTGACGCAGCAACAGCTTTGCAGTTTGGCTTGTCGTCTTGGGGAGCTCAACTGGATGGAAGCATGGTACCTCAGTTTGACGGAGAACCAAGAAGTTATAGTGATCAAGGAGATAATATATCTAAATATTATGAAACAGGAAGAACGTTTACTAATTCTTTGGCCTTTACAGGTGGAGACGAAAATTACAATTTCCGATTTTCAGTTACAAACTTAGATAATAAAGGTATCAATCCAAATTCCGGAGTTAATCGAAAAACGTTCTCGACAAATACGAGTGGTACGTTTGGAAAATGGAGGGCATCTGTCGCTGGATCATTTGTGAATGATGACACAAAAAATAGACCTAATTTATCTGACTCCCCTGGGAATGCGAATTATACAGTCTTTTCGTTACCGCCAAGCATCGACGTAACAACATTGAGAGGAACAAATGATAAACAAGGGGCAGGTGATGACCAAAGAGAATATCAGTTTAACGATAATGTTTTTGTTACAAATCCATATTGGGCAGCGTACCAATTTGAAAACAATAATGTAAAAGATAGGCTATTTGGAAATATAACGATAGGGTATGAAATCCTAGAAGGTCTGACGTTACAAGGAAAAGTAGGTATGGATAGGTTTAATGAAAGAAGAAGGTCATTGACACCCTATGGAACTGCTTTCAATCAGAATGGAGGATTATACGAAGCAAATAATACTGTTCGAGAAATAAATTTAGAAACTACATTAAGATACTTAAAGAACGTCAATGAAAACATTGGACTGGATATACTCGTTGGTGGTAATCAACAAAAAAACAGGGGCGAAATAATTGGAATAAATGGTAATACTTTTAATGTGCCGTTTTTACATTCAATAAGAAATGCTGCAAATCAATCAACTGATTATCAATACAATGCACGACAAATTAATTCCGTTTTTGGCCAAGTAGAAGTTTCTCTTATGAATCAATTATATATTACTGCAACCGGAAGGAATGATTGGTTCTCAGCTTTGACAAAACCTAACGGAGAAACATCAAATAATTCTATTTTCTATCCTTCTATAGGATTATCTTATGACTTAGCTGGAGCTAGTTTGGGACTACCGGATTTTATAGACTTAGGTAAAGTGCGTGCTGCATACGCACAGGTAGGCGGAAGTACTGATCCATATAATCTATCTCTCACATATGGTATTTTTGGTCAAGGCCATCTAAATAATCCATTAGGAGGAGTAACTAGCAATTCTGTTCCAGCAGATGACTTGAAACCATCCACAAATACAGAATTTGAATTTGGTTTTGACGTACGCTTATTTAAAGGACGAGCAAATTTGGACCTCGCTGTTTATGATAGGACTACAGAAGATGCTATTCTCCCTGCCGCAATATCCTCTACCTCAGGATTCGGAACGCGAGTCGTTAATGTAGGTGAAGTAACAAATAAAGGGGTAGAAGTATTATTGAACTTCACACCCATACGTTCAAAAGACCTCAACTGGGATGTTTCTCTTAACTATTCTCACAACAGCAATAAGGTTGTCAGCTTACTTACTCCTGAAGCCGATGGAGAGCGATTAAGACAACAAGAAAGCAGAACCAGAAACGCCTTTATAGAATTAGTAGAAGGAGAAGCATACAGCCAGGTAGTTGGTGTTGTCTATCAGCGTAATGAAGATGGTAGTATCTTCTTAGACGATAATGGCCTACCTGCGGGTGATACTCTTAGATCATTTGGTTCTGGAGTCCATCCAAATACAATAGGCCTTAATAACAAATTTAGTTATGGCAATTTAACATTAGGTTTTTTAATAGACATGAAGACAGGTGGTGTTATTTATAATGCAACAAATGCTTATGGTACGTTCAGAGGTTTACACAAAAACACCTTGGAAGGTCGTGAAGGTGACCCAATAGGAACTCAAAATTACCATCAAAAAGTTGCCTTCAATATCTCTGAAGAATTCATCGATGATGCAAGCTTTGCGAAGCTAAGAGAAATTGTCATTGGGTACAGGCTGCCAGCTGATATGATCAATAGTTTACCATTTGAAAGTGCTACACTTTCATTTGCCGCAAGAAACCTGTTTACATTGTGGCAAAAGACTGATAATATTGACCCAGAATCTACATACACCGCTCAAAACGGCCAAGGATTAGAAATGTTTGGTGTACCAGTGACGCGAACGTACGGTCTCAACCTCAATGTTCAATTTTAACCGTATTAGATAACAAATAAGATTATTAAAACATGAAAACATATATTAAACATATTGGAATCTTTATTGTACTAATGCTTGTGGTACAAACTTCTTGTGATGACGGCTTTTCTGAATTAAATACGGATCCTCAATCTGCGACAGCTATAAATCCAAATTTTCAATTTACTTGGGTTCAGCTAAGAACATCCGGAGGACGTTACGAAAATTGGAGAGCTGCTTTAATTTATTCTTCTACTATGATTCAGCATTTTGCAACGAACTGTACTTATTGGAATGGCGATAAATACTCCTACAATGGTGGTTATAATTCGTCGTTATTCGATAGAGCATACACAGAATCGGTGAGAGACATGCAAGACTTAATATTTACTCTAGAAAGTGGTGCTGCTGGTGATCAGACAATGTTGGGAATCGCAAGAATTTGGAGAGTTCTCATATTCTCACGAATTACAGACCTCTACGGCGATATTCCTTATTCTGAGGCGGGAAAAGCCCTCAAAGAAGGAATTGACTTTCCTAAGTATGATAGACAAGAAGATATCTACATGGATATGCTAAAAGAACTCGAAGAAGGAGTTGCACAAATTACGAATGATGGTGGTTTTGGAAATGCAGATCTGTTGTACAATGGAGATCCTGAAAAATGGAAGCGCTTTGGTAATTCTCTTATGCTCAGATTAGCAATGCGTTTATCTGAAGTAGATCCGGGGACAGCACAGGCATGGGTTGCGAAAGCAATTTCCGGTGGTGTCATGAACAGCAATGGTGATGATGCATTTATTCAGCACTCAGACGGTCCTGATGGATGGAACAGAAATGGTATTGGAGAAGTACTTGATAATACATTGGGTACTGATGATTGTCCAAGAATGAGTAAGACCATGATTGATTGGTTAGTAGATAATGGTGACCCAAGACTAGATGTCGTCGCTGTCATTCCCGACAGTGTTTCTACACACAACGGAATGCCTAATGGCCTAGATGAAATCACACTTCCTCTTAACCCAACGGGAACAAGTAGAGGGCATTTTGATAGAATAAATAATGACCTGGTACGCATGTCATCTCCCATGATGTTTATGACATATGCTGAGGCAGAATTCTTAAAAGCAGAAGCAGCTGTGCGAGGCTGGGGAGCTGGCAATGCTGAAGAGCATTACAATGCAGGAGTACGTGCTGCGATGCACCTGTATGCACATTGGGATGCTTCTTTTGATATTCCTGATGGGGATATTGATTCCTACTTAGCGAATAATCCATTTGACTCTGGGAACGCTATGAGTCAAATTGGATGGCAGTACTGGATGGTAACTTTATTGAATGAGTATGAGGCTTATTCAAACTATAGGCGCACAGGTGTTCCTGAGTTAGTTCCAGTTATGCATGAAGACAATGAGAATACGACAAACGGACAAATTCCTTCACGACTTGCATATCCTACAAGTGAACTAGGGTTTGAGCAATTCGACGCAGCATTATCGCAGCAAGGCATGGGCAATGACCCTACGGTGTGGATGGCAGTTCCAGTATGGTGGGATAAATAAATTATGAACTTTTTATATAAAAGAGGGGAGTTAATTAATTAAACTCCCCTCTTTTTTTTATACATCCTAAGGACTATATATCATACTTCTAACTTTATAAAATTAGCGCTATGAGATACTTTTGAAATAATAAAATTAATCAGTTTATAATGCAGATTTCTTTGTAATCTTTACGCTAAAGAGAAGTAAAGTAAAATCAACTAACAAACCCATGGAAAAGCCTTTAATTGATCTTTTAGTTTTGAAAAACGTCAAATCAAAGCATCAATACCAAAAGAATCCAACTATGACATCTAATAAGATTATTTGCCGAGACACGCAATAATGCACACTTTGGCTCCTGCATATTACAAAGTCGCACATAACTGTCACGTTTCTCTTTCATTTGATTATTTTAGATTATTATTAAATAGCAAATTTATTATTGACTAATACAACTAATGAGTAGAAATTTAGCAGTAGGTGTGGATTTGGGTGGTACTCATTTGAGTAGTGGTTTGGTGGATATTGATAGCCTTGAGGTTTTAGAAAATTCAACTACAAGAAGTTCGTACGATCATAAAGCAGATTCAGATCAGATTCTCAATAATTGGACAAACAACATTGAGAAAACAATCTCTTATAAAAAAGATAACGATAAAGTACTGGGCATAGGTATTGCTATGCCAGGTCCATTTCAATATAAGACGGGTATTTCAAAGATGCAACAGAAGATGGTCTCCTTGTATGACAAACATATTCCTACTGAATTAAATGCAAGACTGAACTCATCAAAGGATTACACATTCAGGTTTATCAATGATGCAACATGCTTTGCTATCGGTGAAAGCTTAATAGGTAAAGGACAAGGCATGTCAAAAATCGTTGTACTTACTTTAGGAACAGGATTTGGTTCTGCATTCTTGGAGAATACTATACCTATAATCACACGCCCTGACACGCCACCTGAGGGTTGTCTTTGGCATTTAAATTTCAAGGAAGGAATTGGCGATAATTATTTTTCAACGCAATGGTTCGTAGAGAGATATAATGAAATTAATCAAAAAAAAATCTCTGGAGTAAAGGAGTTACTTTCAGATGAAGAGGCCCAGCAATATGTGGAAGAAATCATGTCTGAATTTGGCAAAAATCTAGGTGATTTTGTTGGCCCATGGCTAAAGACATTCGATGCCGAAATCTTAATCCTAGGCGGTAATATATCAAAAGCAGTAGATTATTTTATTTTACCACTCAAGGACAGCCTCTCAACACAACATATTGAAATTCAAATAGCTACCTCGAAAATCATGGAGGCATCTGCAATCATAGGAAGTGCAAAACTCTTTGACAAGGATTTTTGGCCTTTGGTTTCTGCCACAGTTCCCATGATATAACTATAATACGTGCGTTTTATACCATATAAGATATGCACTTTGATCAGTTTTTAGATTATCTTAATTTCTACAAGCATATTTCTCGCAATTACTGCATAAAATTTGGACGACAATATCTATATTAAGGGTGCAATTCTTACTAAGCATTTTTAAAAAAAACCAAACTCAAAATTTAAATTTACGCCATTTTAATGTGCTCAAAATTTATCGCACATCTACTATATCAACCACAAACCAATTATGAAAAATTACTTACTCGTCCTTAGCTTCTTTATAATCTTTAGTCCCATATTATTAGTTGGGCAAAACAAAGCACTCCATTTTGACGGAATCGATGATGAAGTGCGTTTAATGAATGAAGACGTATTTACTATTGGAGATACGTACACCATGGAAGCTTGGATTAATGCTACAACTTGGAGAGATGAGAGTTGGCAAGGCACAATAATTGGTAGAGACACCCAAGGCCCTGACGTAGGTTTCGCATTTAGATGTGGAAAGGACGGTACTCTTAGTTTTGTAATGAGTATTGACAATGTTTGGAACGAAATTGCAACATCTCCTATAATGGAAGCTCAGGTATGGAATCATGTTGCTGTAGTTATTGACAATGGTACTATGTCCCTCTTTGTAAATGGAGAACAAAAAGCAAATGGAAGTTATAACGGAAGCTTTTCTACATCAAATACTTTGGGTTTAAAAATTGGCGCTTCCGCAGGCTTTCCAAATCGTATCTTCCATGGCGTAATTGATGAAGTGCGTATGTGGAATGTTGTAAAAACTGGCCAGGAACTTTTTGACAATAGTACAGAGCCATTGAATGGAAATGAACCAGGATTAGTAGCCTACCTTCCTCTAGATGAAGGGACGGGATTCACCACTGCCAACTTAAGTAACATTGGGAATCCAGGAATACTCGTAAATATGGAAGAGGATGACTGGGTCAATGGTGCAGAATTATCAGGAGTAGACCTTGGTGTTACAGATATTTTAGGGCCCAATTTAATTCATGTTTTTGAAAGACCAGTTGAAGTTGTTGCCTCAATCAGGAATTTTGGAAACGAGGAGATTAGCGAATTCGATGTAGAATTTTACATAAATGGATCATTGGCATTTGCAGAAACAGTAAATGAACCTATATCATCTGGAAATAAATACATTATATCAAGTGGTCAATTTATTGATGCTACAGATTTAGACAATGTAAATATTGAAGTACGCACAAAACATCCTGAAGATGGAAATGAGTTGAATGACGCAAAATCTTTAGATTACGCTAAACAATCAGGAACACGCATTCGATTATTTGATCAAGAAACACATAATTTTGGAACCGCAGGACAAACACAAACAACAAATGCAATACTTCCTGCAGATCTTCAAAACTACCATCAAATATTGTTACACATAGATCTTGACTGTCCTGATGGTGGATGTGATCCTTGGGACCAACCTGCAAAGATCTCGCTCGTAAATGATGGTAGAGAATATGAAATTGCACGATACATTACTCCCTATGGCATAGCTTGTGGTCCGTGGACAGTAGATGTTACAGATTTTAAGTCCGTAATGGGTGGGCTAAATCAATTTAGATCGTACATACAAGTTTGGGGAGGTTCTGGCTGGGACCTAACAGCTGATTTAGAATTAATCAAAAATCAAGGCGAGGCACTTAATTACCAAAAACTCCTTCCACTTTGGGAATCAGATTATTGGGTCTATGGCGATCCTGATAAAGAAGATGATCTGGAACAAGTTTCTTTCATTGTAGACGACAAAACTATTTCTAGCCATCTACGTATGACAATAAGTGGGCACGGACAAGGAAATACGGATAATGCTGCTGAATTTTCACAAAAATCACATACAGTAAATATAGATGGGGTACCACTAGAAATCCATTCCCTATGGAAGAATGATTGTGAATTTAATCCTTGTAATGGTCAAGCTGGAAACTGGATGCCAGATAGAGCTGGTTGGTGTCCTGGAGAAGCTGTAACACCTTACATTCTAAATCTCACCGAAGTCTTACCACAAGGCTTCTTAAAATCTATTGACTATGAGTTGGAGGATTACACGAACTTTCTTAACACCGGATATAATGGAGGTTCCCACACAGAACCACATTACAGATTGCATGCCTTTCTCGTAGAAGCAAGTGAATCTAGATTTTCAGCATATAGAAACTTGCGCGCGCAGCAGTTAGCTATAGGAACAGATAACGACGGTAATCCTACTGGACTTGTCCGTTTTTCAATCTATAACGACGGGACAGTCTTAGTAAATAATCCTTTGGTTTCTTTTTGGGTCAATGGCACTTTGATACAGGAGGAGATGGTAGATGGAACGATAGAGCCAGGACAATTACTAGTCCATGAATTTTCTGACATGAGTGGATTTAGCTCTGGTGAACATGTTGTAGTCGCACATGTGGACTACAATAATGACCAGAACATTGGAGACGATTATATTAAGCTAGAAATAAATACGATGGTATCTAATGATGATACTTTTATCACAAGTGGTATTCAAGTTTTCCCGAACCCAAGCACTGGAAGTTTTACTATCGATATTGATACAGAAATAGAAGCACAATGGCTTGAAATATATAACGTGACTGGCCAACTTATTTACCAAGATAAACTTGACACAGGAAAGACAGAAATAAATCTGGTGCATACAGGAATTTATACCTTAAAGGTAACTGATAATAAAAACAAAGTATTCTCTAAACGTGTTATCATAACAAAATAGGAATAGATGATTTTTGGGGAAACAGATTTGATATATTTCGTTTTTAGAACAATATGAAATCAATTATTTACAGCAAAGTCTTGTACATATTGATGCTCGGTGTAAGCATGTTTGCTCTCGTTTTGTTAGGTGATGCATGTAGCTC
>Ga0209828_1003346_pt1 | contig 12308 bp, 12 predicted proteins | sample MaitaG_FD_187429 | JGI IMG/M metagenome (GOLD analysis project Ga0209828, IMG submission 187429) | Marine algal microbial communities from Maine, USA - Maine_Asex2 metaG (SPAdes) (version 2) | ecosystem: Host-associated > Algae > Red algae > Unclassified | place: Maine, USA | collected 2015-01-05
TCGGCAGCCGGTGAAATGCGCCCGAATGAGCGTATGATTTTGTTCGTTCGCTGCGTGGTCCATAATCACGCCCAGCGAATCGCCGGGTTTGGGCACTAGCCAGTGGAACAACTCGCCGGCGGTTTTGGTCTCGCCGGCAATGGTGATCGGGGTCTCCGGCGCCTCGTCTTCATAGGCGGACTTCAGCCGGCCCACCCAGGGGCCGCCTGGCACGCCGGCTTTTTCGATGTCGATTTTTACCGAGGCGCGCTCCTTGAACTTCCACGCGGCCACCGGCGTTTTGTGGTCGAGCAGGACATAGCTGACGTCGAAGTCGGCATGGGAAAAGATCGTATGGCCTGCCATCGTGCCCGCCATCGTGCCGCGTTCTTGCAGGGCCCAGCTTGGTGGTTCGAGTTCGAAGACCTTGATGTGGCCGGGGCGGGTGATCTCGCGGATCTCGTAGCGGATCGCCCCGGCGGCGACCAGGTTCCAGGTGTAGGCGCGGAGCTTGGCTTGGACCTGTTCGGCGATTCCGGCGGGACCGCAAACCACCACGATGCGCTCCGTGCCGAGTTGGTGGCGGATCAGCGCGTCGAAATTTACGAAGTGGTCGATGTGGGTGTGGCTGATGAACACGGCCGCCGTGTTTTGCAACTCACCGACCGTCAGGCCGCTGGCATCTCCGCAATCACACAGGTAGTTCCACGGATGGTTGTCGAGCCGAACGAGAATCGAGATGTCTTCGTCGACCCGGCTTTTTAGTTCCGGCTGAAACATGGCTTGGGTGGCGGATCGTAGACTGCGCCGAGAGTCTAGTGCCGTTCGATCTCGACGTTGCGATAATGGATCGGCGCGCCGTGGCCGGCAAAGCCGAAGTGGCCTTTGGTGTTGGTGCGACCTTTGAAGCGTTCGATCGGATACATCAGCGATTTTGGGTCGAGCTTGTTCAGATCGGTGTCGAGGATGCGGACGCCGTTGAGTTCGACTTGGATGGTCGAGCCGACGACGCGGACGGTTTGATGATTCCATTCGTTGGCCGGACGCATGAAGCCGCGGGTGGCCGCCGCCATGCCGTAGGCGGAGGCGTGGTGCTGGGCGGGGTGCAGGCCGGCGTATTTTTTGTGGGCGCTGTCGAGCACTTGGAGTTCGCACATGCCGACGTAGGCGGTGTCGCCCTTGCCGGGGTAGCGGATGGCGAGGCCGTTGTTGCCGCCGGGCGGGACTTTGAAGTCGAAGCGGACGGTGAAGTCTTCGTATTCGTCTTCGGTGTAAATGGTGCCGGCTTTGGCGAGGATCGAGCCGTCCTTCACCTCGTTTTTGTCGGTCGGGCCGTTCCAGCCGGTCCAGTCTTTGCCGTTGAAGATCGATTTGTAGTCGCCGTCGACGTGTTCGCGCAGCCAAGCGTTGGCTTCATCACCGCCGATTTCGCGGATGAACACATTGCGCCAGCTGATCTCACCGCCGTGGGTTTGCAATTGGATCGGTCCGGTTTTCGGAATGGGCGCTTTGGTTTTCTTCTCAAAGAAGTTGGCCATGCGGGCCGCGTCGACGACCAGTTTGCCGTTGAGTTCGACCGACACGCGTTCGCCGACCATGATGATGTGGAAGGTGTTCCACTCGCCGAACGGTTTGTCGGCGAGGACGGCGGGATTTTTGCCGGGCGAGCCGCCGGGGTTGTTCCACAGGCCGCCGGAACCTTTGTCGGCGCCGATGCCGAACTTCTTTTCTTCGGTGGAGTCCCAAATCTGAACTTGCGGGATGCCGCGCAGGTAGATGCCCGAGTCGGCCTTCGGCACGGTCTTGTAGTCGACCCAGAGTTCGAAGTCGCCGTACATTTTGTCGGTGGTGAGGTAGAGGCCCTTGCCGTCGTTGATCAGGATGCCGTCTTCCACGCTCCAGTGTTTGTTGATATCCGCGAGGGTGCCTTCGCGCATGGTGGCGAAGTCCTCCTCGGAGAGGTCGGCGTAGGTTTTGTAATGCTTGGTTCCGAGTCCCCACCAGCCGTCGAGGTTTTCGCCGTTGAACAAGGCGGTCGCGCCGTCGGGCGGGACATTCAGCTTTTCCTGAGCGCAGAGCGGCAGGGCAGGGAGGGCGAGGAGGAGGGCGAGAAGAGGGAGCAGGGAGAGTGTCTTCATGTCATCGTTGTGATGGCTTTGGAGCGGCTTTGAAAGAAGAATTTGCCGCCGTCAGCTACGCGTCGAACGCGCGAAGGATGACTGTGTTTATGCGTTTCAGGCCGGTTGCTTGAACACCAGTTTCGGATGCGGTTCGATGACAAAACTTTTGACCCGGTCGCGGAACACGAACCCGGCTTGTTCGGCCAGTTCGCGCAACCGCGGTTCGGGGATGGCGGGTCCGGCGTCGAGCGCGATGAACCCACCGGGGCGGATGATCCGTTTGAGTTCGGCGAGCAGCGCCCGGCCTTGTTCTTCGGTGAGGTACAGTCCGACCACCCCGCCGGACACGGCCAGATCGACGCTGTGGTCGGCGAGCGGCCCGGTCGCGTCGCGCAAGGTCACAGCGATGCTCTGGCAATGAAACGTCGGACACAGCGTTTCCCCGGCACGGTTCACGAAGGCCCCGGACGCGCTCCGGCGGCGCGCTTCCTCGACTTGGTGCTCGATCAATTCGTAACCGATGATCCGCTAGGCGGGACGGGCGAACCAGCTGATCAGCCGGGTCGACGAACCCGGTCCGCAACCGAGATCCACCACACAGGCGTCCGCCGCCGGAACACGACCGTCGAGCACCTGCGGAATCATCCGACTCTCGACCCAAGCTTGGGGATAGTTGTACGCGTCGAAGGTGTCGCCGCGCAGGCTGCCGAAGCCGGACGCGACGGCTTCCTCGCCCGCGCCGATCATGCCTTGTCCGGGGATGCGGCGGCCGGTTCCTTTGATCCAGAACTCGTGGAGTTTGTTGGCGAGCAGGCCGTGCAACGGCAGTCGCAAGTGGCGTCGGTCGGCGGTGGTGACCGCGACCGTTTGCGACGCGTCCGGCATTATCGTTCGGGGAACAGCACGCAGCGCGAACGGCCACCTTCGACCGGGCGGAAGTCGATGTGTCCTGTATCACAAACGCCCGCCTGCATCTTCGGACAGCGTCCGTGGAAGCGGCAACCGGGGGGCGGATTCATCGGGCTGGGGATCTCGCCGCCGAGGGCCACGAGGTCGCGTTGGTCGACATCCATGCTTGGTGCCGAGTCCAGTAGCGCCCGGGTGTACGGGTGCTTCGGATTGCGAAACAGCTCGGCGCTCTCGCTCTCGTCGACGATCTGGCCGAGGTACATGACGGCCACGCGGTCGGCGAGGTACTCGACCACAGACAGATCGTGGGTGATGAACAAGTAGGTGAGTCCGAGGTCATCCTGCAACTGGTTCAACAAGTTGAGAATCGAGGCCTGCACCGACACGTCGAGTGCCGAGGTGGCTTCGTCGCAGACGATGAAATCGGGATTTACCGCGAGGGCGCGGGCGATGCAGATACGTTGCCGTTGGCCGCCGGAGAACTCGTGCGGGTAGCGGTCCATGGCGCTGGCGTCGAGTTCGACTTTTTCGAGCACGTCTTTCACGCGCTGTTCGTAGTCGGCCTTGGTTTTGGTGATGCCGAAGCTGCGCAAGCCCTCGCCAATGATGTCGCGAACGAACATCCGCGGGTCCAGCGAGCTGGCCGGATCTTGGAAAATGATTTGTAGCTTCTTGCGCGCTTCGAGCAGGGATTTTGAATCCATGCTCAACACATCTTCGCCGTTGTAGAGCACTTCACCTTCGGTGGCCTGGACGAGGCGAAGGATGGTTTTGCCGACGGTCGTTTTACCGCAGCCGGACTCGCCGACCAGCGCCAGCGTTTCGCCGCGCTTGATTTTGAACGAGACGCCATCGACCGCGCGCACGTGGCCGGCGGTTCGTTGAAAAAGTCCTTTGCGGACCGGAAACCAGGTCTTGAGGTTCCGCACCTCGATCATCACATCGTCGTCCATCGGGGCGGTCCTTGGGTCTTGGTTGAGCTCGTTCATCGGACCACCTCCGTCTCCATAACCTTGTCGGAATGCAGGAAGCAGGCCGTTTGGTGTCCGGGTGCAATCTTGGCGAGCGCGGGGTCGGCGGATTTACATTTTGGCATGGCCGAATCGCAGCGGTCGGCAAAGCGGCAATGGGTCGGGAAGGCGGTAGCGGGCGGAACGCGGCCGGGAATTTCAGCCAGTTTTCCGCCGCGCAGCTTGGTGCCGGGAATGGCTTTGAGCAGCTGCTTGGTGTAGGGGTGCTGCGGGTTGGTAAAGAGTTCGCGGCGTTCGGCTTTTTCGACGGCGCGACCGGCGTACATGACCATGACGCGGTCAGCGACTTGGTTCACCACACGCAGGTTGTGGGTGATCATTAGCACGCCCATGTTGCGTTCCTTTTGCAGGTCTTTGATCAGCTGCAGAATCTGCGCCTGAATCGTCACGTCGAGCGCGGTGGTCGGTTCGTCGGCGATCAGCACTTCGGGTTTGCAGGCGAGGGCCATGGCGATCATCACGCGCTGCTTCATACCGCCGGACATCTCGAACGGATAGGCGTCGTAGCGCGCTTCGGGATTGGGGATGCCGACTTCGTCGAACAGTTCGATGACTTCGCGTCGCGCCTCGGCCTTGCTCATGTTGCGGTGGATGCGCAGGCCTTCGGCGACTTGCGGGCCGGTGCGGAACACCGGGTTCAGGCTGGTGCCGGGTTCTTGGAAAATCATCGCCATGCGGTTGCCGCGAATGGAGCGGAGTTGCTTGATTGACATCTTGAGGATGTCCTCGCCGTCGAACAAGATTTCGCCGGTGGGGTGGCTGGCGTTCCGCGGTAACAACTGCATGGTCGAGAACGCGGTGACGGATTTGCCGCAACCGGACTCGCCGACAACGCAGAGTGTTTCGCCCGCGTTCACGTCGAACGAGACACCGTCGACGGCCTTGGCCACACGACCGCCGCCAATTTTAAAATGAGTGCGAAGATTCCGGACAGATAGCAGCATGATTAGTCTCCAACGCTGAGGTTAGTCCCCGACGCTAACGCGGGGGTCGAGCGCATCGCGCAGGGCATCGCCGATCACATTGACGGCGAGGACGAGAAGGAAAAGTGCGGTAGACGCAAACACCAGATTCCACCAGATGGCGGGTTGGCGCGCGATTTCATTGCGCGAGTTGTTGATCAGGCCGCCCCAACTGTTGTCGAGGCCGATGCCGAGATAGCTGAGCACGGCCTCGGACAGGACGAGTCCGGTGAACGCGAGAATGGCGGTGATGATGACGATGTGCATCAGGTTGGGGATGATGTGACGCAGAATGATTTTCGCGTTCGAGGTGCCGAGGCATTTGGCGGCTTGCACGTATTCGAGTTCGCGCAGTTTGAGGGTTTCGCCGCGCGAGAGTCGGCAGAGGCCGACCCAGCCAGCGACCCCGAGGCCGACGCACACCTGGAAGATGCCGTTGCCGAGGGCCATGATGATCGCGAACAACAGCAGCAGCGAGGGAATCGAAGCGAGGGTCGAATAAACGTAGACCACAAAGTCGTCGATCCGACCGCCGAAGTAGCCGCCCATCACGCCGAACAGCAGCGCGAGCGGGATGGAGATAATCAGCGGCAAGGTGCCGACGATCACGGCGGGTTTGCAGCCCTTGAGCACCTGGTAGAAGGTGTCGCGTCCATCGATGGTGGTGCCCAGAAGGTGTTTGTGCTTCAGCGTCACTTCTTCCTTCTGGAACTGGGTGCTGGCCAGCGGTGCCGAGTGGCTTTTTTCGCGGAACTCCCATTCGGGAACGCCGACTGCGGCAGAAAACAAGCGATCCAAGATGGAACGTGGCTGTTGCGCTTGCAGGGCAATCTGCTTCTCCCCGTCGGGGTCGTGGTTGTCGATCCAGGAAATCGAATCGATCAAGGCGGTGCCGGCAAAGAACACGGTGAGCAGGATTGAAATCAGCACGAACGGGCGACGGAAGATCGAACGGACGCGGCGTCCCCAGAACGGATGAAGAAACACCTTGGACAGCCCGTAACCGAAGAGCGCCAAGACCAAGAAGGCGATGATATTCTGCCAGATATGCGGCGGCAGCATCGGCCACGCGCGCCGACTATCTTGAGTCAGAGCGTTGAGTACCAACAGGCCAAGCAGGACCAGAAAGGTCGGACGCAGCCATTCGAACGAGAAACCCTCGCCGCTATCGGCGCTGCGGTTGCTGAGAAATCGTTCCAATAGAAACAACACGAGCAGTGCGATCAGGGCGAAGCTCCGCCAAAGGGTCAGCGGTGAGGTTACGGTTTCTGCCGCAAGGAGAGGGAGAGTCGATATCATTGCAGTTTCACCCGGGGATCGACGAGTGTGTAGCTGAGGTCGGTGATGAGATTGAACACAACGTAAAGCAAGGAGCCGATGAACACCATGGCGGAGAGGGTGGCGAAGTCGTTGTTGATGATGGCATTGATCGTCAGCTTGCCGAGTCCGGGAATCCCGAAGAAGGCCTCCAGCAACAGGGCCCCGGTAAACAGGTAGGGGATCGACATCACCACGCCGGTGAGAATCGGAATCATGGAGTTTTTTAGCAAATGTTTGAAAAGCAGGCTGCTGTCGCCCACCCCTTTGGCGCGGGCGGTGCGCATGTAGTCGCTGTTCACTTCGTTGACCATGATCGTCCGGTAAAGGCGGATCCGGCGGGAGAGCGAGTCGATCACTCCGACCAGCACCGGCAGGAACAGGAAGTGGAATTTGTGGTCCTCCGACCACCCGGAAATGGCGAACCAGCGGAGCATCTTGCCCATGATGTATTGGCCGCCGATGATGTACAGGAACACGACCACACTCATGCCAAGCACGCATAAGACCAGCGCGAAGCGGTCGACGTAGGTGTTCATGAATAGAGCCACCACCAACGAGATAGAGATTGAGATGAACAGGCCGATGAGAAAGATCGGAACGGTGAGCGCCAAACTCGGACCCGCTCCTTTCTTGATCTTGTCGATGATCAGTTCGTCATCCGTGTCCGCCTTGCCAAACTGGAAGGTCAGCATCTTCGAGTAAAAACTGAAGAAGCGGGTCTCGGTACACTTGGCTTTGAAGCCCGGTGCTTTCAAATTGAAGAACAGCGGCAGGTTGTAGCCTTTCTCGGCTTTCCATTCCTCGATCGCCTGGGCGCTTGCCTTGTCGCCGCCATTGGCACCGCGCGCCATTTTGTCGGGGTCGTTGACCATGAAGAAAATGAAGAAGAACACAAACAGGACGCCGAGCACGGTCGGGATACCTTGGAGCAGGCGTCGGATACTATAGGCAATCATATTAGCGACGCTCCTTGATGATGCTGAGGATGGCTGGGATCATAAACAAGACGAGGACCGCAATGAGGATGAAAATGGGCCAGAGGATCGGCTTGTTCCAAGCGAGGCGCTCCTTGTCCCGTTGCTCGGTGTCGATGTTGTAGAACTTCGACCACGGGCCGGTGACCGGGTGCTGCTTCACGTTGTGGATCCAATCGTGGGAGAGGATGTAGGCTTCGTCGTGGGTGGTGGGGATCCACGGCATGTCGTATTCGATGATGTCGCGCATCATCAGGATGATTTGCAGGCGGGTCATGGTCTCGGTCTTCTTCTCGCCCGTTTTATAGTGGGTGTAGGTCACCTTTTTCGACTCGGTATCGCCCATGGTTTCCATGGCGTCGAAGAGTTCGTCGTAGTGCGGATTTTCGTAGCGGGCGTAATTGACGTTGTGGTCGTCGTGTTTGCTACTGTTCGGACCGTACAGGAGGAACAGGAAGTTCTCGGGGTCGGGGTAGTCCATCATCCAACCCCACATCAGCACGTCGTAGCCGGCGTTCTTGTCGTGAACCCGGTCGATGAAGGTGTTGTAATCTGAACTCTCGATCTTGAGCGTGACGCCGAGCCTGGCCCAGGCGTCCTTGTAAAACTGGTAATAAAGAGTGCCGGGCGGCGTGGTGGAGGCGGAGGGCAAGTTGAGTTCGAGACGCTCGCCGGTGACCTCGTCGATCCCGCCTTCGAAGCCCGCTTCTTTCATCAAGCGTTTGGCTTCGGTGAGTTCGGGGTCGAATTGGCGGTAGGGATTTTTGTAGTTGGGGTCGTAGCCGAACAATCCGGGTGGTAGCGGGCTCTGGGCGATGCCGCCAAGTCCGTTGTAAAACTTTTCGTGGAATTCTTGGGTATCTACCGCAAGAGACAGCGCGCGACGGACGAGTCGGCGGCGTTCCAATTCGCGTTCGCGGTTTGCTTCAAGTTTGGGGTCGTTGAATTTTCTCGGCGAACCGAGCGTGTCGGCGTCCATGTTGAACAGCATATAGCGGACCCCGATATCAATTTCCTTCACCATGGAGACCCCGCGTTCCTTCATTTCGGGCGTGAGTTCGTCGTTGGAGATGGCTTGGCTGAACCCGGCAATCGGGACGCCGCTGCGGTCGTAGTAGCCCTGCAAAAACTTGTTAAAGCGAGGCAGCGATTCGGGTTCGATATGGAACTCGACTTGATCGACGAACGGCAGGTTTTTGCCGGCGTCTTCGGGGCGCCAGCAGCCGAGTTCCTCGTCGGTGTCCTCGGCTGGTTTTTCTGGAAAGATGGTGCTCGGGGCATCGCTGGTCCGGCCCCACCACGTTTCGTTGGCGCGCAGGACGATCCGCGCTTCGCGGTTGTAGCGGGTCCAGTCAAAACGGAACACGCCGGTGCCGACGGGCCGCATCGGGAAGTCCATGGGTTCGTTGGCGTGATGGATGTCGCCGCGTTCCGGCGGGTTGTCCGTGTCGTAATAGCTGACCGCCTCGTGGGGGATCGCGGAAATGAAGTTCATCGCGAGCCAGTAAAGCATCTGCGGGTAGGGTTCGGTCATCACCAAGTCGAAGCTGTAGTCGCCGGTGATCTTGATCCCGTCGATGCTGCCCGCTTTGTTGATGGCCTCGACTTGGGAGAGTTTCTTGCTGTCGTCGCCGCTGTCTTCGGCTTCCTGTGTTGCCTCGTTGTAGGCGTTGGTCAGACGGGTTTTGAACGCGGCGAGTCCATCGATCCGCATGAAGTTTTCCGAGACCGGACATTTGGTTTTCGGATCCGCCATGCGCTTGAACGCGAACTCGAAGTCTGTGGCCTTCATTTCGCGGCCTTTGCCGTCGGGGAAGCAGGGGTCGTCGATGAAATGGACACCTTGTTGCAAATTGAAGGTATAGCTGACGGTTTCCACCTCGCCGGACGGGTTCTTGGTGATCACCGCCTCCGGAATGTCGGTGGCCAGTTGCGGGATGATCGAGACGGGGCGGGCGAGGTAGTCGTAGGCGAACAGCCCTTCGTAGACCATGCTGACAAATTGTCCGTCGCGGACATTGTAGGCACGTTGTGGGTCGAGGCTTTTTGGCGGTTCGGCAACAGATGTATAGTAGACGACACCATCTTCTTCACTGGCGTAGGGATAAGGCGAGTTCGAACAGCCGCATATTCCCGCAATGAAAAGCGCCAACAGGAGCGGCTTTAGACAGAGGGCAATGAGGTGTTTGAGCATGCCCGAAACCTAAGGGAAACGGTCCGCCAAAGTAAACCCATATTCGACGGCGAGCCGCGTCGATTCCGGTCGAGATTGGCGAGTGCGCGTCGTAGCTAAGGTAATGCGCAGCGTGATCTTCCTCTTCCTTTTTCTATTCCTGAGCCTTGGTCCGGTTTGCAGAGCGCAGGCCGAACCGAGTCCGCATCAGGAATCGGCGGAGCTCATGGCCAAGCAGCTCGGCATCGAACTACCGCGCCGCCCGTGGCATATGGTCAACCTCTGGTGGAGCTACGAAGGCGCCACCGCGAACGCGACCAATCTCGCCATCGATATCACGATCGACCGCGACGTGCCGGACTCCTACAATCTCTACATCGCGCCGGACGACCGAGATTGGCAGCTTGCGCTTCGCCGGCGAGACCTTCTCGTACTGGGACCGCCACAGCGCGTTCGTTGAAGGTACGCCACCGCAAAGATTCCGCGTTCGGGGATTCCGGCCTGTCATGTGATCTTCGGCATGCCGCGGGTGAACGGCAAGGAGCCACCGCTACGCCGGGTCGAGGTAAAGTATCCCAGTACACTGCATGGTTTTGACCACGGAAAAACGCGGAAAAACGCGGAATTTCGGGTACGCACCATTACTCCGTCCGTGCAATCCGTTCGATTTCGACGCCGGGACGATGTCCGAAGTTAATCAGAAGCCCCAAGTGGAGTTTGCCTGATTTCAGACCCGGACCGGGTTCTGAAGATCAAGTGAGTTTGCTCAGGACACTGCATGGTTTTGACCACGGAAAAACGCGGAAAAACGCGGAATTTCGGGTACGCACCGTTACTCCGTCCGTGCAATCCGTTCGATTTCGACGCCGGGACGATGTCCGAAGTTAATCAGAAGCCCCAGGTGGAGTTTGCCTGATTTTAGACCCGGACCGGGTTCTGAAGATCAAGTGAGCTTGCTCAGGACACTGCATGGTTTTGACCACGGAAAAACGCGGAAAAACGCGGAATTTCGGGTACCCACCGTTACTCCGTCCGTGCAATCCGTTCGATTTCGACGCCGGGACGATGTCCGAAGTTAATCAGAAGCCCCAGGTGGAGTTTGCCTGATTTTAGATAATGATGGATCTGCGCGCGATGCGGATCTCCAAGTAGCTGAATCGCTTTCAGCTCAAGAATGATGGATTCGTAACAGATGAAATCTGGAGTATACGCGGAAGCGAGTGGGATCCCTTTGTACCCGAGCTTCAACTTCGGCTGAGACTGAAACGGGATCCCTCTGAGCTTAAACTCAATGCCGAGGCATTCTTGGTACACCGCCTCTAAGAATCCATTTCCCAGCGTCTTATACACCTCGAAGCAGGCCCCTCGGATGGCGTAAGTCTCGTCACTGTATATTAATTTCGTCATCTCCGGATGAAATACTGTTTAAATATACAAAAAGTCAATTAGAATTCGAGAGGCAGACCAGTGGCCGAAGTCGCCGAAGAAATTCCGCGTGTTTCCGCGTCCTTCCGCGGTCAATCCGAACCCTGTCCCGAACGCACCGCCTCCGCTTCCCCCCGGTCCGAACCCGTAAGGTAAAACACTAGGCCAATCAATCCAAGTAGGAAGACTTTCAGGCGCAGCAAGATGCTCATCGCGAACGTGTCCACGTTGGCCAAGCCGACTTGTTCGAAGTAGTACAGATATGAGAACTCGATCAGGCCCAGTCCGCCCAGCGGCGCGATCGGCAACACGCCGGCGAGCAGGGCGACCGCGGTCACCGACACAATCCCGGACCACTCCGGCACCACCTCGAACGCGCGGTAAGCCACGTACACGTTCGCCCACGTGAGCAGGTAGAACAACACGGTCAAACCGATCACCAGCAGCAAGGCACCCGGACTCCGCTTGAGCACGCGCAGCGCCTCGCGCAGTTTGCCATGGAACACTTCGGCCTTCTCGAAAATGCGTTCGCTGAGTTTGCTCAACAAACCGATCCGCCGGGTGAACGGACCGGCGATGGCGCGTGCCGTGTCGACCGGCCGCGGCAACACAATGAACATCGAAATCACGCCGAGCAACACAGCGGCGCAGGCGACCGCGATGAACACCGCCGGCTTGGCGTAGAGTCCGGGTTTGAGCAGCGGGCCGAACACCGCGAGCACCAGCAGCAGCAGCAGGCCGGTGAAGCGTTCGAGAAAAACCGACACCGCCGCATCCTGCTGGTTGCCGATTTGCTTGCCGCAATACCACGAACGAATCACATCGCCGCCGATCGCCGAGGGCAGCAGGGCGCTGAAAAAATAGCCGATAAAGTACAAGCGCATCATCGTCGCGAAGGGCAGGCGGTGGCCACTAATGCTGAGCAGGGCACGCCACTTTAAACAGCTTACCGCCACCATGATGAACGACAGCAGCACCGACAGCGCCACGAACCATGGCTGAATCCGCTTGAATGGCTCGGCTGGACGTTCGCCGCGCACCATCAACGCAATGGTCACGACGAATAGCAGGGCCACGGCGCATTTGATCAGCAGGATTCGTTTTTTCATAAGCGCGCGCTTGCCACGGGCGGAAATTTAAAGAGGGTCTGCCCGCATATGAAACGCTTGGACATACTGAAATATCTTTTTCTGCTGATTTTTATCAGCATCGGCTTGATCGGCATCTGGGGCTGCGGCAGTGACGGTGGCGACAGTGGTCCCGAGGTCATCGGTCCGAAGGTTGCCGGTAGTAATTGGTCCGGCTTCTACTTCAATAGCGCCACCGGATTCCAAGAGAACCTGACCGCCACCATCACCCACATCAGCAACGATGTCGTCATCGTCACCAGCAAGGTCAACCCGCCGGCCCAACGG
>Ga0209828_1003350_pt1 | contig 12297 bp, 9 predicted proteins | sample MaitaG_FD_187429 | JGI IMG/M metagenome (GOLD analysis project Ga0209828, IMG submission 187429) | Marine algal microbial communities from Maine, USA - Maine_Asex2 metaG (SPAdes) (version 2) | ecosystem: Host-associated > Algae > Red algae > Unclassified | place: Maine, USA | collected 2015-01-05
ACTGAAGACTACAACGATTTTGCCAATTCTTTAGGTATTGAAAACATCACGGCCATTCCGATATCGGCACTGGCAGGTGACAACATCACAGAGCCTAGCAACAACATGACGTGGTATCACGGCACCACATTGCTGTCATGGCTGGAAACGGTAAAGATCGACAATGAGCTGATGCGTGAACAACCCTTCCGGATGCCGGTACAATGGGTAAACCGCCCATCGCTGGATTTTCGCGGCTATGCAGGCACCATTGCCGGTGGTAGCGTCTCTCCCGGCGATGACATTCGTATTCAACCTTCCGGACGTACCAGTACCATCGCACGGGTTGTCAGCATGGATGGGGATCTGGACACCGCCTATGTGGGCCAGTCGGTGACGCTTACCCTCGCTGATGAAATTGATGCCTCCCGAGGTGATGTCATCTCCAAGGCAGAAGCACCGGCAAGCGTTGCCGATCAATTTGAAACAACCATTGTCTGGATGGATGACGAGCCGTTGTTATCCGGTCGCCCTTATCTGCTGAAGATGGGTACGCGTACGGTGAACGCTACCATCACAACCATCAAGCATCAAGTGAACGTGAATACGCTGGAACATAGCGCTGCCACGCAACTGGAACTCAACGCCATCGGTGTGTGCAATATCAGCACCGATCAACCGATTGCCTTTGACAGTTACAAGGACAACCGGGACATGGGTGGCTTTATCCTGATAGACAGGATGAACAATTCCACAGTCGGCGCGGGCATGCTCAACTTCTCGTTACGTCGCGCAGACAATATCCATCTGCAAGCGACCGATGTAGACAAAAGCGTGCGTGCGCGCATGAAGAATCAGAAACCTGCCGTTGTCTGGTTTACAGGTTTATCGGGTGCGGGCAAGAGTACGGTAGCCAACCTGGTAGAGAAGCAACTCAACGCGAAAGGTCACCATACGTATTTACTGGATGGTGATAACGTTCGTCATGGCCTGAATCGCGATCTGGGTTTCACCGATGCTGACCGTGTCGAAAACATTCGTCGTATCGGTGAAGTTGCAAGCCTTATGGTGGATTCAGGGCTTATCGTACTGACAGCTTTCATCTCGCCATTCCGCTCAGAGCGGGCGCTGGCAAGATCACTGGTTGGTGAAGGTGAGTTTATCGAGGTGCATGTAGATACACCGTTACGCGTTGCGGAGGATCGTGACCCCAAGGGCCTGTATAAGAAGGCACGTCGTGGAGAGCTATCCAACTTTACGGGTATCGATTCGCCGTACGAGGCGCCGGAACAACCGGAAATCCTCATCGATACTTCCGCATTAAGCGCAGAACAGTCAGCCGAAAGAGTGGTAGCTGAACTGCGTAAGCGCGGCGTATTGCAAGCACCTGAGTAGTTGCTGCTTCCCGGCTCCGCCGCGGCTTATTGATGCCAAGGCGGAGCGGGTATATTCTGAAAACATGCATGCCTGATATTTGACGCTTGTCTGGAGTACGTCTCTCCTAATGGATTTGCAGCATCTTCTGCATACCTGAAATACTGTTTAATCACACTAAAACCGATCAGCTTAAGCTGGCCCGGGCTCGTTCTGACCGAATTGAAAGTGACATCTGACCGGATCAGACAAGCAGTGATAGTCTCGTGTACCGAGCTCCCACCAGTGCTTGCGAACATTAACAATAATTTATGTTCGCCATGCCCCCAGTTCATACATACTCGATGGTCAATAGCGTAAATTCCTCGCCTATGAGAATTTCTATGTTGACCGCTGTCAGATCTGTTATCCGCGCCTGGTCCTGCCGCTCAGCCGCCCTCCTCTATTTTTGCCTGTGTGTGTCAGCATCTGCCGAGGTTCTCGCTGAAGAGGTAAAAGTCGCCTTCATCGGCGATCAGGGTGTGGGCTCTGGCGCCCGCAGCGTGCTGGAACTGATCAGGGATGAAGGTACTGATTTGTTATTGATTCAAGGGGATCTTGGTTACGACCCAGACACGGCCAGTCAGTGGATCGACAATATCGACAGTATCCTGGGCGAGAATTTTCCGGTGCTGATGGTCGTTGGCAATCACGAGAACTATGAATGGCCTCGTTACCATCAATGGCAAAAAGATAAACTGGGGCGAGTGAACGATATCAATTGCGAAGGCGAGGTCAGCGTCAAAGCGTACTGCACGTACAAGAAAATTGGGGTGGTACAGGTAGCACCGGGGATCGTGGAAGTCGACGGGGTAAATGGCAATGACAACTACGCTGACTACATCACCGAGAAGCTCAGTTCTGATGACAGCAACTGGCGCATCTGCAGTTGGCACAAGAACATGCGAGATATGCAGGTTGGTGGCAAAGGAGATTCGACCGGATGGGGGGTCTATAAAAACTGTCTGGCGCAAGGTGGCATATCAATAGCAGGCCACGAACACTCTTATTCGCGCACCTATTTAATGAGTGATTTTCAAAACAAACAGGTTATCCATAACAACAACAATATGGATATAGGTCCGGGTAGCTCAATATCCATTGTCTCTGGTCTCGGCGGACGACAGCCAAGACCGCAACTCCACGGTGGTAACTGGTTTGCGTCTATCTACACGGCTTCGCAAAATGCAAATCCGGGTTCGCTGTTCTGTACCTTTACCGGTAAACAGGCCGACTGCTATTTCAAGGATATTGCAGGGCTCGTTCCTGATTCATTTACATTAGCCAGTTTGATCAATACAGAAACCGACGATCTCGACGCGCAAGCGAAAGCAGATGCTGAAGCTGCGGAACAGATAGCTCAGGATGAAGCCGATGCACAAGCGCAGGCTGATGCCGATGCGGCCGAACGGGCAGCTCAGGATGAAGCTGCTGCACAAGCACAGGCTGATGCCGATGCGGCCGAACGGGCAGCTCAGGAGGAAGCTGCTGCGCAAGCACAGGCTGATGCCGATGCGGCCGAACGGGCAGCTCAGGATGAAGCTGCTGCACAAGCACAGGCTGATGCCGATGCGGCCGAACGGGCAGCTCAGGATGAAGCTGCTGCACAAGCACAGGCTGATGCCGATGCGACCGAGCAGGCAGCAGCTCAGAATGAGGCTGATGCCCTGGCACAGGCTAATTCAGATGCGGCTGAACAAGCAGCTCAGGATGAAGCCGATGCGCAAGCACAAGCTGATGCAGATGCTGCCGAACAGGTTTCTCAGGATGCCGCTGACGCTCAGGCACAAGCCGATGCTGCCGAACAGGCTTCTCAGGATGAGCCAAATGCGCAAGCACAGGCCGACGCTGATGGTGCCAACGCAGCTGGCCCACCACACACAATCACCGATGTTGGACCAGCGCAAGCTTCCAGTGCAAGCAACGCCACAGGCACTGTACCAACCGACATCGCCGATGCTGAGAATACATATGTTGTTGATTCTGCAGCACTGCCAACACCGGCAAAAGTAGCCGCAAGTGGTGGTGGTACGTTTGGCTGCTTGAGCTTATGCGCTCTCAGTCTGATGTTGACGATGCGCAGGGTATTCACAGGAAGACAAACCAGATATTAAGAGTTAAACCTGCATCTACTAGCTTTTTGCAACAACGGCAAACCTTATTGCTTGTCGCGCGAACCCGAGTCATACCACGTTTTGCAAAACCGTTTGGAATATACAGCGCCCGGAATCAGAACCACGAGCGCTTGCCGGAGAATTTGTGCCGGTGTGTACCATTCCAGTTTGCGCACTGATGTTATGACCGGCGACAAGACAGCAATATGAAATTGCTTTGAATGCCTGCGCCCCCACTTCTTCAAAGCACGAGACAGATAGATTTCCTCACCAGCGTATACACGAACATTAAAACCGCCTACATCCTCAAAGGCATCTGTACGACAATAGACAAAACAGCCGGCAGCCAATTTTCCCTTGATCGCGAGCTGGTTCCACAGTTTCAGTGCTCGCATCGCCGTGCCCGCAATCGGTTTGTCTGGCTCGATGATGGATCCACCACCCACAGTATCACCGGCTTCCAGCAGATCCAGCACATGATTTAACAGTTTCGCTGTACATTGAGAATCTGCATCAAGGAATATCAACGCATCACCTGACGCTTCGCGCGCTCCACGGTTACGTGCGCGGGCAATCTGATTAAGCTCTTCAAATACAACTTTGGCACCAAGATCTGCGGCAATCGTGGCAGTGGCATCCGTTGAATTATTGTCGACAACAATAAGCTCACCACGATGTGCCGACTGTGCCTCAAGCTGCTGCGTGGCAGCATTTATTGACGCCAGTGTTACCGGCAGAAAATCTGCCTCATTCCATGCGGGGATGATCAACGAATACATCATTCACAGGATCGTCAGTTGTCAGTGGAAGTCGTGCTCCCGTGTCTATTCGATGCCAGGTGCCATACAGGAGGTACTATACAGAAGGTACAATTTACAGCTTCGACTTTACCCTGGCTTTTACGTCCGAGGGAATCCAGTCGGACCAGATATCCTCATAATTTTTTAGAAAATGAACTGCCACGTCGTCTCCTGTAGCCTGGTTATCGGCCATCCAGGCAAGCATCTGATTGACAGTCTCATTACTCCACTGCCGATTATTGATATAGCTCATCGGGCGGGTAAAGTCCCTGGCAAATTCACGCGTCACCACGGTATACACTTCGCCAGCAGGCCATGAATTGATTTCAGGGTCAGCACAGTCGGCGACCTCAGTGCAACCGTGCCACTGTGACGGGTCGTGCTCGCCCATATCCAGCCGCACCATCTCATAGCGACCTAACATGGATGTCGGTGACCAGTAGTAACCCAACCAGCCCTCGCCATCTTCGTAGGCCTTTGCAATCGATGCGTCAAGACCGGCAGCAGAGCCGGTATCAACCAGTGAGAAGCCCAGATCCTCGGCACCAAAAGCACGAAAAAGATTGGCGTTGGGTATTTGGCAATTCCACCCCACTGGACAATTGTGTATTGCACCCAGCGCTTCATTGTCGGGGAAAGGAAAGAGATCGGGACGAGCCAGCGCATCTACCACGCTTTTGATGTCGGGATGCGAATCGGCCAGATAACGTGGTATCCACCAGCCCTCCTCGCCACCGTCGGCCAGAATCTGGGACGCCATTATCAGACGCCCGTCAGTGAAGGCTACCTGCAGTTGCTCTGTCATCGTGCTTACCCATAGTTCCGGGATGATGTCAGGAGTGCCAGTCTCGGTCATTGACTCGAAGTTCGACAACATATCGCCACTGACAAGCTCTGCGTTGCAACCGTAGCCCGCCGTTAGAATAAACTTGTCGACCTCAGCGCTTAATTCGGCAGAAGCCCAGTTCATGCTGGCAATAGCCAGGTCGCCGCACTTTTCGGCAGACACGTTCATCCCGACAACCAAACTGACAATTCCAACAACCATTGCCAGACGACAGCACTTGAACATCTTCAACCCCGCTAAGCACCTACCCTGCGCCGATCGCAGACCCATCACTATGCCACATAGAAAACATGGCGAGTCGAAAGTGTATGGACAAGTCGCTCATTTTTGAGATAACGCCCGCAAAACCCGTCCTGCAGCAAAAGACTGTTTCTTTTCCATGGACGAAAAAATGCCCCGGTATGGTGTTGTCCAGAGTAACGATCCATCCGGGGCTTGCGAGGATTCCTGGTCCTCTAATCAGCAGACTGACTGATCTAGTAACGATAATGCTCAGGCTTGTAAGGGCCCATCTTGGCAAGACCAAGATAATCGCTTTGCTCGCCGCTCAACTCAGTGAGCTTGGCGCCAATTTTCTGCAGATGCAAACGTGCAACTTTTTCATCCAGCGCTTTTGGCAGTACGTGCACGTCAACAGAATACTGATCACTGCGTTCCCACAATTCAATTTGCGCCAGCACCTGATTGGTAAATGATGCAGACATGACAAAACTTGGGTGACCCGTTCCACAACCCAGGTTGACCAGACGGCCTTCCGCAAGCAGGGTTATACGCTTGCCGTCCGGGAAGATAACCTGATCTACTTGTGGCTTGATGTTCTCCCACGTGTACTGGCGTAGTCCGGCTACGTCAATTTCGTTATCAAAGTGACCGATGTTGCAGACGATCGACTCATTCTTCATGACCTTCATGTGATCGTGGGTAACCACGTTAACGTTACCAGAGGCAGTGACAACGATATCAACCTGATCAGCAACATCATCCATAGTCACGACGCGATAGCCTTCCATCGCAGCTTGCAACGCACAGATTGGATCCACCTCTGTCACCCATACGGTGGCACCCATGCCTCTGAATGCCTGTGCACAGCCTTTACCCACATCACCATAGCCAAGTACGAGCGCAACTTTACCGGCTACCATCACATCCGTTGCACGCTTGATACCGTCAAGCAATGACTCGCGGCAGCCATAAAGATTATCGAACTTCGATTTTGTTACAGAATCGTTGACATTGATAGCCGGTACTTTGAGTGTACCTTTCTTCGCCATCTCAACCAGACGATGCACTCCAGTGGTGGTCTCCTCGGACAGACCCTTGACGCCTTCCAGCAGCTCAGGGTAGTCCTCGTGCATCATCACTGTCAGGTCGCCACCGTCGTCAAGGATCAGGTTAGGCACCCAACCGTTGGGTCCTTTGATAGTCTGATGGATACACCACGCCGCCTCTTCTTCAGTCTCGCCTTTCCAGGCAAATACGGGTATACCAGCTGCCGCAATGGCCGCTGCAGCATGGTCCTGAGTAGAGAATATATTGCACGACGACCAGCGCAATTCTGCGCCAAGCGCGGCTAGTGTTTCGATGAGAACAGCGGTTTGAATAGTCATGTGCAGACAGCCGGCAATGCGGGCTCCTGCTAATGGCGTTTTGCCCGCGTATTCTTCACGCAATGCCATAAGGCCTGGCATCTCGTGCTCGGCCATGGCGATCTCTTTACGGCCGAAATCGGCAAGGCTGATGTCAGCGACTTTGTAGTCGCCAGTAACTTCGTTTGCAGATGCATTCATGTTTTAAATTCCGAATAAGTGTGAGGTGTTGAGTGGCAGGTGTAAATGCACCTTCACTCGTTTCAGCTGGTGCCTGCTGCTTGACGCAAGGCATCAGCTCGATCAGTTTTCTCCCATGAGAAATCGGGAAGCTCTCGGCCAAAGTGACCATAGGCCGCTGTTTGTTGGTAGATGGGACGAATAAGGTCCAGCATGGTGACAATGCCGTACGGGCGCAGATCGAAAACGTCTCGTACGATCTCCTCTATACGGCGATCATCGATCTTGCCAGTGCCGAACGTCTCAACCGAAATAGAGGTCGGCTCGGCAACACCGATGGCGTAGGAGACCTGAATCTCACATTTATCAGCAAGCCCCGCTGCAACAATGTTTTTAGCAACATAACGTCCAGCATAGGCGGCAGAACGATCAACCTTTGATGGGTCTTTACCAGAGAACGCGCCACCACCGTGGCGAGCCATGCCGCCATAGGTATCTACGATGATCTTACGCCCTGTCAGACCACAGTCACCCACAGGTCCGCCAATGACGAAGTTGCCCGTCGGGTTGATGTGCATGGATTCATTCGAGCAAGCCGCTAGCCAGTCGGCTGGCAATACAGGCTTGAAAATATGTTCAACAACTGCTTCACGCAAGTCCGACAGCTTGACGTCAGGATTGTGTTGAGTGGACAGCACCAGTGCATCGATACCAACAGGCTTACCTTCCTGATAACGCAATGTGACCTGGCTTTTTGCGTCTGGCCGGAGCCAGGGCAATGTACCGTCGCGCCGAACCTTGCTCTGCTGCTCCACCAGACGGTGAGCAAGCGTAATGGGGGCTGGCATGAGCACGTCGGTTTCATTCGTTGCATAACCAAACATCAGGCCCTGGTCGCCTGCGCCTTGCGCCTCTAGTTCGGCTTGATCCACACCCTGGGCGATATCGCTCGATTGCTTGCCGATACCGTTGAGAACTGCACAGGTATCACCATCAAATCCAACGTCAGAGCTAGTATAGCCAATGCCCATGACCGTCTCACGTACCAGCTTTTCCAGATCAACCCAGGCCGATGTGGTGATTTCGCCAGCGATGACAACAAGGCCCGTCTTGACCATCGTCTCGCAAGCAACGCGAGCGCCTTTGTCCTGCTCGAGAATAGCGTCCAGCACCGCATCGGAAATCTGGTCCGCCATTTTATCCGGATGTCCTTCTGAGACGGATTCGGACGTAAAAATATAGTCGTTCGCCATTAACTGCTTCTCTGAATTAATTTGATCGGTGTATTGTACGCATAAACACATAAAGATTTATTTATATCCATGTTTCTTGAATAAGATAATTTCCTTAAATTGTTCAAATTGCGCCAGATTTCGGAATATTCGTCGTGATGTCGTTTTTAAGGACGGTTTGCGAGCATCTGCCCTGTCTATCTAAATGCATGCCAACGGGGCTGGGCGCCCATGTTGACGAACCCACTGGCACACAACACCGGATTGAAAGCTGTTCAAGTGCGATAATAAGAAAACAGGCTTTTCAAACCGGAAAATTCCGACATTGACGAAACGATGCTGATGTTGCGCACCCACCCGATTTCAAGGAGCTGGCTTACAGCCGCGCTATTTGCCTGCATAACTCTGATGGCATGCAATCGCGATACAACAATCTCGCAGATCTCCGAGCGACCTGAGACTGGCGAGCAATCGAACATGACATTGGCGCAGGAGCGGCCAGGAACCTTTGCGTTGAGAGCGCGTGTCAGTTACACAGACATTGAAGCGCTGGCCGCAGAACATCTCCCTGCAAGCTACCCCGTGGCTGGATCCAAACGCTTGTGCAAAAGCATTATTGGCATCAAGGCATGCGGCACTGCAAACTGGGAACTGACCGTCAATCGACCCGGCAGGCTTCAGGTAACCGGCGATCAGGGAATTGTTTACCTGAGCACACCGATAGGCTTTGACGGGGTGGTGGGAATGGAAGGAGGTGTAGCGAAGGCGCTCGGGCTGAGCTCTTTAGCAGTATCGGGAAACACCCGAACCTCCATTGCGCTGAGCGTCAGGATGGGTGAAGACTGGTGCCCTCAAATTCGTACTGATGTGCGCTATGAGTGGCTGGAAAAACCGACGGTTGTGTATTCAGGCTCACTGGATTTCAGTCTAGAATCGGTGGTTAACGATGCGCTGGATAAACAATTGGCAACGCTTGAATCCAGGTTGAACGAGTCCATGGATTGCGACGCCTTCAATCAACAATTAGCAAGCTACTGGCGCAGCTATACGTTTCCACTGGATATACCGTCTGCCGAGGAGAACGTCGAGCCGCAGCAGCTTCATCTGAATATTGTGCCCACCGACTTCGCCTTTTCAGGTTTGCAAACAGAGAATGAAAAGCTGGGAGTCAGTTTTGCACTGGGAGCTACCACGGTTGTGCAGAGTACAGCTCATCCAGTCAAGGCACTGACCCTGCCTGCGCTGCGACAAGTAACCTTCGCTGATAGCCGCACCGATTTCGATCTTATTCTTCGAGCCAGCTACGCCCAACTGGAAACTCTCATAAAACCGCGCCTTATCGATAGGGCCTACAGCGCTGACTCTGCTGCAGGTAAGGTAAGCGTGACAATCACCTCTTTTAAGCTGTCGGGCAATGCCCAGGACGTTACCGTAGCCCTTGGATTTAATGCACAACTACCCGGTGCTCGAAGAGACACCATCGGCATCGTCTACCTGCAGGCAAGCCCGGTGATAGATACGCAAAACGAGCAACTCATATTGGAAAACATCAGATTGTCGCGCTTGGTGGATTCCACCTTGTGGGATTTGATAAGCCGAGTATTTGAAGGGCAGATCATCGCTCAGCTACAGCGCTATTCAACACTTGACCTTGAACCAAGGCTTCGCAAACTTGAGAAGACACTGGTTTCGCAGTTGCAAGATCCGAATCGTACGGCAGGCTTACAAGTACAGGCATCCGGACTGACAATCCACATCATGGATATCGTGGCTGAAGCCTCGGCCCTGGCGGTACGAGCGCGAGTTGCTACGGAGTTGGATATTGATATTCCGCTAACAGTCATACAAAAACCCTTGCGATGAAACGCAGATACCAGTAGACGTTGACACGTATACTAATTCCAACCGATATAGCGCATTCGCCAGAGGGCAATCATGGCAAAGTCACTGCAGGAACAATTGAAACAGGCAGGCCTGGCCAATCAGAAACAAATGGTCAAAGCCCGCAAGGCTAAAAACACCAAAGAGAAAATGCAGCGCAAAGGCGCTGACGTTATTGATGAGACTGCCGACCTGGTCAAACAGCGTGATGCAGAAAAGCTTGCACGCGATCGCGCCTTAAACGAAGAGAAGCACAAGGCAGCAGAAAAAAGAGCGATACAGGCGCAAATCCAACAGCTCATCGAACTCAATGCTATCGAGGAGCGTGGTGATGTCGATTATCGCTTCGATCATAACGGCGTGATCAAAAGCCTGATGTTGACATCCGAGCTGCGTCAGGCGCTGATACGTGGCGCTTTGGCGATTGTAGGAAAACTTGACACACTCACAGTGGTGCCGGCAAAAGTCGCTGAAAAAATTGTTGAACGTGACAGTAGCTGGCTAGTGCTGCAGAATCGTCGCGATGAAGGTGCTGCCGATATCGACGACGACTATGCAGGTTATGAAGTGCCTGATGATCTGATGTGGTAACTACCTGGCTTTGTAAGCAGGAAGCTCTATAACGTAAGCATCGACTGATCCAGAGTCATACCAGTCAGAGCCAAACACGATTCGCGTGCCACTCGGACTAATTGTGGCATGCGGCTCACCGAAGTACGGGTGGTAGTCGCCACGTTTTGCATCCTTACCGTATGAACGATGGTGTGCAAGACGACAGACGACCTCGTTTTTCGGATCAGTATTGACCAGATAGATTTCCGACAGAAATGTGGTGGCTTTGCGCTTATTGGTAAAGAAATCGAACGAGCCATAGCCGACACTGGACATAGCGATCCAACCCGGTTTTTTAAAGGCCTGCGCTGAGACGTGAGTGCCCCTTGTAGTATAGGGATAACCCTTGGCTTCATTGATGACCGGGCGACATTCGCCAGTTTCCATGTCATGAACTACCAGATGACCCACGCCTTGCCACATGTCTCCTTGACATCCTTTAGGTGATGGATCGAAAACAGTCTGAAATACCGCATCATGACCATCGTGCGTGACACCAATATTAGCGTGTTCATGGTGTTTATACATATCGTGCTCAAGCTTGATCTTTTTTAAATCCGGCTCGATAACCTTACCTTGTAACCACAACTGCTTGCCGGAGGGTCCGGGAATAGGTGCTGTCCACGGCTCCCACCCTACACTCTCGTTTAGTGGTGTATATACCACTTCATCGGTGCTGATGCGATAGGTAAACATGATGTAGCTTTTATTGTCTTTGCCAGCCATGCACCGAAAACCGAACAGATCATCGTCTAGCGACTGCATCTGTGCATCATTGCCGCCAGTAGGTAGTCCCTTCTTGCCACATATATCCCGAAAATCACGGATGGTTGTCGATTTATTTGCCTTGACGCTATACCGCTTGAATTCACCGTAGTCGCGAGACTGTTTGCTGACATAAAAAAAGATGTCAGGATCGGTATGGCTCCAATAGACTTCCTCCAGATCTGAGGGCGTGATCTTCAGTTCGCGCATGGGTTTATATGTCTTGCCATCCAGAAGCATGTGCGCAGGATCCTCTCCCCCGCGATACAATAGCAGCACAGATTCGTCGGCATTGAATGCCTGCATCGAGCTGTACGCTGGCTTAAACACCTCACCTTTACTGGAATCAGTGATGCGAATTATTCTTGTGCCGAAAGCTGGATCCTTGTAAGGCTGTAGATAAGGAGGCTTGGCGACGGCCGGTATGGCAACGCGCTCCTTGCCGGTGAACAGTCCTTCGCACAGATTCTCCGCATTGGCGGCCTGCGCCACGCCACCTAAAAGAGTGGACGCTATTAACGTGATGACAAACTTATGCATTACATACCCTGTGTAGATGTCCGCAGCCTCCGTGCATTAGTTAACACGTGGAGGATAAATAACTGTTAAGACACTTCTGTTAACAGAAGTAGCCTGCCTGACTGATTGAGAATTAAAATCGTGAACAGGCACTAATCTACACAATTTGAGTGCCAATTGTTCGCTTGTACAGCGGTGTATTTCAACTGTGGTACGCCAATCTCGTTGTTGCAGATTGCCAAGACTAACAGCACTTTTAGTGATGCAGTTCAGGTAATCCGCATGTTTTTTTGTGTGGACGAGAAGCCTCTGACAGCGGGGGCTTTGATGGTAGTTCCCTTGCTTTGGGTGGATATCCTAACGTGGAGT
>Ga0209828_1003351_pt1 | contig 12295 bp, 10 predicted proteins | sample MaitaG_FD_187429 | JGI IMG/M metagenome (GOLD analysis project Ga0209828, IMG submission 187429) | Marine algal microbial communities from Maine, USA - Maine_Asex2 metaG (SPAdes) (version 2) | ecosystem: Host-associated > Algae > Red algae > Unclassified | place: Maine, USA | collected 2015-01-05
GAACCCAACTTTTTACCACGTACTAAAAAAATACGAGAAGACAGACACGGTCCCACATGCTGGCTGTCTATAACTATCAAAGAAGGTAAATTTCGTCAAGTGAGAAAAATGACTGCCGCGGTAGGATTTCCTACGCTTAGATTAATGAGGGTACGTATTGGGGGTGTGCATCTTAAGGATCTTCAGGCAGGGGAGGTTGTTGAGGTGGAGGAGTTTTGGAGTTTGAAAAGCAAGTCCTTACTAAAGCCTTAATTTCTTTCTAATCCAATTGTGAAATTCTCCAAATTGAAGAAGCAATGCTAGCCATCCAATCTTGTCTATTGTCAATTGAGTTAGGTGTCCAATCTGGATTTTCAATAGAATTTGATATTTGATATCGACTTTTCGAATAAATAACTTTCTTATCAGCAAAAGGTAATGTTGAGCATTCTCTATTTTTATTAGCTTCAAGTAAAGTATAATTTCCTATTCTATACACAATTGAATTATGTGTAGCTTGAGGAAAATTCTCTAAATAATACTCATTTCCATTCTCTGGCAAAATGTGCTCAATTGTACCTGAGTCTTCTTCAAAATCATAACTACTACCGCTAATTTGATTCTCAATACTGAAAAGAATATACCTCACTATTTTATTTCCACGTTTAGTTGATATGACTTTAGATCCAAAACTATTTTTAAACTCTTTATCTAATGGATACAAGGGTCTTAAAATTAGGGCAAGTTCAATCATCGTTAGATGTGGGTTAGAATTAATAGCAAGTGCCGCTTTGTTATAAATATCTTCTTTCAGATTTGTATGCAATTTTGAAATCACTGTGTATCGAAAAGTAAGAATACTAACAAACTTCAAAACGACTATAAAATTTGCCTGATCAAAATTATTGTAGGCTGCAATTAGGATTGGATATGCTTGCTTTTCTTTAAACAACTTTATTTCTCTTACTCGTTTTCTTATTTCTCTATTACCCTCCCAAAACGGGTCTGAATAGTTAGATAATGCATTATACAATTTGGCATTCTCATCTAGCTTATCTAACAGTTCAATAACTTGTTGAGAGCTAGTAATTGAATCTCTAATAGCCCTAAATAGATAATCTTGTCTTATCAATTTATTCTCAGAAATCCAATAATGTCTTAGAAAGACTGGAAAAGAATCCAGCCCGATTGTTTCTACAATCGATTGCCATTTTTGCTTAATATGGACAAGATCTACTTTAGAAGAAATTGAAAATAAATAATTTTTAAGTAAGTCTGTAACAGTTAATCCTACGCCTCTTGAATTCAAAGTCTCAAACACAGTATAAGCACTTAACTCATCTTCAACTACTATCTGAATAAACATCAATTTTTCAGCTACTAATTTATTAAGAAAGTTTGTTACTGTTGTACCATCAGTTTCTTTAGCAAAAAGCTCTCGTATTCTTTCTAAGAAAAAATTATATGCTTGCCAGATAAGCTTATCTGAATCGATTAATGTACGCGGGTTATTAGGATTTCTAAATACCAATAGATTGGTTTGAAAAAAGCTATTATTATTTTCATTCAATTTTAACTTAGAAGAATAAGTTAGTGAACCAGGATCCTTGTCTCCTAAAAATTTCTTTTGTATTAATGATATTCTCTCATTATTCTCTGCTACATCGACACCACTTTCAATAATATCTTTTAGCTTTTGTATAGTCGCTAATACAAGTAGTGTAAGAGTAGAAAATCTTTGTTGGCCATCTATTACATGAAAGTGTTTATCACCCATATTTTGTAATACAATTGACCCCATGTAATGTACATTGTTAGTATCCTTTATCGTGATTATATCATTCCATAAGTCTTCCCACTGATCCTTTTTCCAAGAATAGTCTCTTTGGTAAGGAGGGACCTCGTATGTCTTTCCATTACCTATAACATCACTCAAGCTCACTGTACTCGTATCTAATAAATTACTTATTGCCATGACATAAAGTTAATGCATTCTTCTATGATTATTGCTGCTCACAATTTTACTAACTTAAAACATAAATTTAATCAACCTCAAAGCTTATCCCTAAAAAGTGAAGCCACGACCTTATGCATAATCTTAACAGTTATACCTTCCTGTATTAGCACAACTCCAATAGAGTCATATAAAAGATTATTAAACCCATACTTTTATAATAAAATCGGATTCCCTACACCCCCTCCTGCAACGCCACATGCCCAGCATCTAACAATGCTCTTACTGCGGCATCATCTGCAGCTTGTGCATATACCCTAAGTACTGGTTCTGTACCCGATGGCCTGACCATCAACCACTCCGTATCTGATAAGAAGAACTTATGACCATCTATATTTTCATAAGAAGTAACGGGCTTACCACCTATAGCTGTGATAGCACCACTCTTGCATCTGTCTATAATCGCCCACTTTTTAGAATCTTCGATATGGAGATCATCTCTATCAAACTTGAATGAACCGACCTTAGCATAGATATCGTTGATCAATTCTTCAAGTGACTTTCCAGTCTTAGCCATAAATTCCATGATGACTAACCCTATCCATACACCATCTCTTTCTTTGATGTGTCCTTTGACGGCTAATCCTCCTGACTCTTCGCCTCCTACTAATACGTCTTCATTACACATGATCTCAGCGATATATTTGAACCCTATCTTAGTGACGTCGATATCAAGATTATAGAGCTTAGCGAGTTGCTTCATCTTATTAGTGACAGAGAATGTGATGATAACCTTACCATCAAGTTTCTTGTACTCATGCATATAAGTCAAAAGCAGAAGTAGAATATGATGAGAATCTACAAACTCTCCTTTTCCATTATATAAGCCGATACGATCTGCATCTCCATCATTAGCTAAGCCAAGATTGATTTTCGGATCAGACTTTATTAGCTCCGATAACTCTGTCAGATTCCTATGTATAGGTTCTGGTGCTTGACCCATAAATGATGGGTTATAATCACAGTGTAGAAGATGTGCATCAGGAAATAATCTTCTTACCACATTCTGACCAGCACCATACATGGCATCATAAGCTAATACGACACCTGATTTTTTTATAAGATCCATATCAAAGCTATCTTCGACATGCTTGATATACATATCTTCTAGGCCGACGTACTCTAACAACCCGGCAGCTGCATAATTCTCTAAAGAATCTAAGTCGTCTTCAAAGGCGTCAGGAATCTTATTCTCTACAGCTTCTATATCCGATGGAATCGTCGGTCCACCATATGCAGATTTCAATTTGAATCCGTTATATGATGGCGGATTATGACTTGCCGTTATAACGACTCCCATATCAGCCTTATGCTTTACGACACCTAATGATACCATCGGTGTAGAGACGAAATTTTTATCGAATAGTACTTTTATTCCATGGTGACACAACACCTGCACAGTAGCTTTGCTAAACATAGCTCCACCAAATCTGCAATCATATCCGACCACTGCAGCACTCATTCCTTTCTCACGCATCCACAATGCAGTAGCCGCCGCTACTCTCTTAACATTAGCAACTGTATATGTATCAGCTATTATAGCCCTCCAGCCATCAGTCCCAAATTTTATTGATGTTGCACCCATGATTATTCTTTTTAATATTTTACTAATGTAGTATAATTACAAATTTATCATAAAATTCCTACTATTAATGATATACATATTAAGATTTTATATAATATATTAATTATTTTTACAGAATGGACAGCTACAGACATAAGGGGATGAGGAGTAAATTAGTCGATACGCTCAGGCAAAAGGGTATTAATAACCCCAAGGTAATCGATGCTATAGGATTAGTACCAAGACATCTATTCTTAGATAAAGCCTTTGAAGAATGGGCATATCGAGATAAAGCTTTTCCCATAGGATGTGGTCAGACTATATCACACCCTTATACTGTTGCACTACAGACTCAACTGCTCGATCCTCAGCCTACAGATAAAGTCCTTGAGATAGGTACAGGATCAGGGTACCAAGCAGCCGTCTTATCTCATTTATGCAAAAAGATATACAGCATAGAACGTCATAAAGCTTTATACAGAAATACGTCCGTGTTACTTGCTCGTATAGGTTATCGCTCTATCAGAACATTGCATGGCGATGGTTATCTTGGAGCAGATAGATTTGCGTCTTACGATAAGATCCTTGTTACTGCAGGCGCTTCTACGGTTCCTGACACATTACTACAGCAACTTAAGATAGGTGGATATCTTGTAATTCCTATTGGCGATGATGATGATAAGACCATGAAGCGTATTACTAAAATAGCTGAAGATAAATATGAAGAAGAAGCATTTGGTGTATTTCACTTTGTGCCATTCCTGGAAGGTACTGAGGCTTAAGTCTTATCACCAATTATAACATTAGCTTGTTAATTTATAGAGGATAAATTTTAATTTGCTTTGTATTCTATATTATGCTTTTTCAGATATTTCTCTATAGACTCTAATCCCATTATTTCTCTTCTTTCATTGACGGTTTCAGGTGACTCCAATTTGTATAATTTGCCATCTTTTAGTTGAGACCCATATATCTGTGGTCTACCTTCATCCAAAAGTATTCTATCCTTCATTAGTGCATATTGTTCTTTATTCAAATCGCCATTATTAACAGCTTCTTCGATCAGAGGAAAGAATTTTTTTCTATACTTTTTGTTTGTATGCTGTAATCCTAGCCAAATAGCACCCATCTGTTCTTGACTTACTTCACTTAATGTAGGCATCCCACACTTCTCTAAAATACTAATAATCAATTCTTGATTTCTGTGATCTTCTTTAGCATATTTTATCAGTTGATTTTCACGTCTTATTCTTTGGTCACTTTCATAGACCTCACTAAGAATTTGAGCTTTCTTGCTACAGTCGACCTCAATAAAATCTACGGAACCTACATAAGTAAACTTATCTCTATTCAGATATAAAAATATTGAAATCACCGATACTAAGAATGTAAGAATAATCAAGAAAATCTTTAACTTTTTATATTTCATAAATCAATCATATTTATCTTTCTAAATATATAGAAAATCAGACATCCTCCCACTTTATTCTGGTCTAATAATTGCATCTATTAATCAATTACAAGAGATTGAAATATGCATAATATAACAAGTGATCTAAGCAGAGCTCAGATATCCCGTGCAGCAATAGAGCGACTATATATTGTTATGAGACATCTCATGATACGAGGCGCTTACAAGCCGCTTGGCGTATCAGGAGAAGCGATGATCAACTCATTACTCGACTTATCTCCCGAGATATATGGCAGCATATATGACGACGAGAAAGTAGAGATAAGTGGCCTTCTATACATATTCCAAAGACTCCCGCAAGGTATAGAAGAGTGTAGATATATCAAACTGATAAGCCGAGAGGGATTAGAAGAAACAGAGTATGAGAGCATGGTACCTGCCAAGCGTAGACGTAACTGCTACCGCATAGATCAGGAGCAGATGTATATAGAGATGGTCAGAGGTAAGAGTGACATCTATGACATCATGACTCACCTTACATTCATGTATATAGAAGCTGAGAAGATCCGTAATAATGCGATAGACCATAAGGGCAGGCATCGCCGAGAATGGATCATGCTCGAAAAAATAAATGAGCGAATAAAGAAAAATAAAAACTTCAATAAAGAATTAGGATACTCTTACTTAAGTTACTTATTAGGTCGGACATATGGTGAGACGGCAGCAGCAGCTAAAAAATTTGAGAACAGCAAGAAAGTCAATTCGCTATTTACGATAGTCTATTCTTTAGGAAAGTTAAGCTTAGAAGAACATGAGAATGATACAAGTAGAGAAATCAGTTTCTCTTCTACCTTACGGCAAAAAATAGGGCACCATATATTCGGAACTCATTGGGCTAATCACGTTCAGCAAGCATTAGAGAAACATAACTTAATTAATAGACCTATACATATCATAAGCAGTAATCTGCATAGTGTCATGAATAGCTTCTATGCAGAAAGTGCTCTTAACGAAGGCAAGAAAAAAAGATCTCTCGATGAGCTCGCCAAACTATTATCAAAAGATAGCGGTGAGGAATTAAGAGAGAAAGTAAGAAAATATGCCGTCAGTAATGGCATGATAGAAATAGAAGATACAACCGGAGTCAATATAGGTGTACAGATTTTTGACAGTCGGTATGTTTCAAAATTGCTAAAAACTAACAATTCTAAAAAGAAGTCTAAAACTGAAAATGATTACGTTATCGTTGTCATGGACTACGCATTCGGCGAGCAAGCATATGAGCTGATGGATGAATTACTAAAGCCGTACGAAGCCAAGGGTAAGAAAATACCACTCAATTTGAAATCTATAAATATAATGGGTAAAGCTGGTATTCTGGAGGGTAAGAAAGGTGATATTATGCTACCGACTTCATTCATATTTGAAGGAAGTGCTGACAACTACCCTATCGATAATGCACTTAATAAAGTAGACTTTAAGGATGGTGACTTAGATGTATATGAGGGTGCTATGGTTACAGTATTAGGTACGTCACTTCAGAATAGAGATATACTCAGATATTTCCATAAGTCGTCATGGAAAGCGATAGGTCTTGAGATGGAAGGTGCACATTATCAGAAAGCAATACAGGCAGCTTCTCAAATAAGAAATAGCGTAAGTGCTGACATAGATATACGTTATGCATATTACGCTTCTGATAATCCATTACATACTGGATCAACATTGGCCTCAGGAGGATTAGGAGTAGATGGGGTATTACCGACTTATAAGATCACTCAGAGTTTTCTTAAGAGTATAATTAGGAGTTAACTTAGATTCCGAGATGGGTTAGAGTAACAGATCCCTATGTGAGGTCGGACCAGAATCTCAAAGTATTCTACCAGAACAACTACGATTGTATAAAGTAGTATAGAGAGCGGTTTTCGCATTTTATTCATGTAGCCCGTTCTGTCACTTCACCTATTTCTCACTTCGTAATATTTCATGTCGATAACAGGGTGACATCTATTTAGATCTAAAAATCACCTCCCTATAAAAAAAAGGTTGAATCAAAAAAAACAGATCGCAAAATTAATTACGATCTGTTTTGTAAATTGTTGTTATTGAGAATTTTAATAAGATTCTTTATCCCTCAAAGCAGATAAAGAAAATGACTTTAACACCCTTATTTATTTTCATTTGATTGTGACTTCTGAGAACTGTACGTTCTTCTCACCATCTATCATAAATCCTAATTTGTAATTACCAATTGTGGGGAATATATTCTTACTTATCTTAACCTTATTAGATAGAACCGGTAATTGAAATTCAAGTTTACCATTAGCATTGAATATCTGTATGAAAGATATATTAGTGTCCACAGAAAATTCTAAACAATCTTGTATCGTATTATACTCAGCCTTGTTAAATAAATCAGAAAGTGCATCATCTATAGTAAGCTCAACTGAAGCATTACTAATAAGTGTCGTAGTCTTTATCGGATTGATAGGAGCCGCAGATAACGTTATCGCAGTAAGCGCAAGTACGATTGTAGTGATGTAATTTTTCATGACTTTAAATTTTTGGTGGTGTGTGATTTAATATTCTTTTGTAAAGATGAGTGTATCACAATCTGAAATCAAGTCGCTTAACACTACAATTTTATCGTTTATCTCTACAAGTCTTCTACGGTAGTGTGATAACTTATCTATATAAGTAAAGTAGTATACATTCAGTAATGTACAAAGTAGATTAATCATAATCTAATAACAATACGAAATTACCATATACAGTATTCTAACTTAAGAGAAGAAAAAATTTGGCTGTATTCATACTCTATCCATATCAGTAAATTTTTTTTTAGCTTTATGCTGATTGTCAGAAGACAGATAACGAAAACATTGTCCCACAACCATAGGGAGGAGTCTGCCATTGTTAGCTACCAATAATTGTCTTTACGGTAAGTAATGAGTTAAGCATTGGATTACCTACCAGGCAGAAGGAAGGCTTGTTTAGTTTTAAGTTCCATCCATAAAAAATGGAAACTCCTCGTCCAGAGAAATATTAACTAACAATATAAGACAATAGAACCAAAGAAAATCTAATACATGTATTTAATCTATATCCAGTATAACAATTACACTAAAACAAAAAAACACCTTCTTACAATTAAGAAGGTGCATGAAGGCAATAAAAATTTAATGGGGTTACTAATAATGCTATAATGAAAAGCTAATGCATTCTTCTTAGTGAGTGATATTATATTATTCTATGCTGATGGTAACTCTGTACTTGAGAGTACTTCGCTTATAAACTCTGCTCTTCTGCGACGTGCTACAGGTATCTTAGAATCGTCGACCATCTCTATATATCCATTCTTATGATATCGTTTAATCTTATCTACATGCACGACGTAAGACTTATGGCATAGATAGAATCCTTGATGCTCTAATTGCGTTATATAATATCCCAAATTATTAGTACTTACTAATACTCTCTCGCCAGTGAGGTATATGCGAGTATAATTCTGTAGGCCTTCTAATTTGATGATATCAGATATAGGAAGAAACTCTATCGTACGACCACATGGGACGATAATTTTACTTAAACTGACTGAAGTTTTCATATTGGGTTTTGTTTGATTAGCATATTAACCGATCAGCAATTATTCTGACCGTTCATACATCAAACTTAAATCATCGTAGAATTTATAAAAAGACAAAATATATTAAAATTCCGACTTATTTACACTAAAAAATATATCCAACTAATTGATATACAGTATTTTATTACTATTTTTAATCATTTTATTCCGACTGAATTATATGTAAATTTGAAAAACACTAAACCCAAACTAATTGAGGTCCTTATAACCGTTGATCAAAAAGAATGGAAATCTCTCAAGCGTTTTCTATTACTATATACCTCAGAACACACTGAGTACTATAGATTATTGACCTCCATAAGCCAAGTGAAAAATCTCAATAATTTCGAATCTGAGATCTTCAGAGAGAATCACTTTCAAGATATAAAGCACAAAAATTTTCTCAATATGATGTCAAGAATTCTCGAGTGGGTAGAGGACTGGATAGTATATAAACATATCAATGAGAATGCAGATCAGAAAAAACTCTACCTAATAAAGGCATACAATGATCGTGGACTATACAAACATGCAGACATCCATGCAGAAAAATTAGAGCATAAACTCTTACATGGAAAAGGACTTGATCTCAAAACAAACAAACACCTGCAAGAGCTCAAACACATTCAATATTACAGCAACAATCCTATAAAGTATAAGATAGGATACGAGATGCTTAATGACATTGTCAAATATCAAAAACTCAGTTACAAAGAATATGCAATGACATATCTCTTGGAATTATACAACAGAAGTGAGTTAAGTAATTTTGATTTTGAAGAATTGATAGGAGAGACACAAGAACTGTTATCCCATATAGGAGACTCAGAAGTATCTGATATATTAAAGCTAACTCAAGAACTATTTATAGACAATGGAGCTGATAATGTGATACAACTATCAAATCTAATTAAGACAAATACCATTAAAAGTGATACGGAATTTCATTTAATTGTGTTTCTATATTTAAATAGGAAAGCAAGAATAAAGTGGGGTGAAGGATTGATTGAAAATATGACATTAATAAGAGACCTACTTGAATATGGAATAAACTCTGGAATCTATTCAATCAATGGAAAAATTCCTAACTCACAATTCAATAACCTTGCAGGACAGCTGAGTCAATTCAGCACATACAATGAAGTCAATTCTTTTATAGACAAATGGATAGATAGTGTCAACACAAAGGATAAATCATCAAGTCTCAATCATGCAAAAGCCATTGCAAGCTTTTATTTTGATGACTATAGCAATGTATTATACAGACTGAAAAAAGTTAAATATGACAACTTAAACAGAAAAATGGTTGGCTACAGCCTAAAGACGATTGCACTATATGAAATAAATGAAGAAGCATTACTACATGATCATATTCATAATTTTAAAAGACTATTACGTAGAAACCAAAAGGCACTAAACAATAAATATTTCTTAAGTCATAGCAACTTGCTTAAACTTATAGAGTTGATAATCAAGAAGAAATACAACACATTAATCTCAATCTCCTTAGCAGACTATACACCTCTTTTTTATAGGACTTGGTTTATAAAAAAAGGAATAAAGTGAAAGCACAACTAAGTGCCCTCACTTTATTTAAGTCTATTACTTAAAGGCCTTCATCCTCGTCTCCGACGATGAAGCTTAATATCCAATCTATGATATCCATGAGTCAAAATTTTTAGGGTTAGAAAATTTGTTCTATCTAAAAAATCGAATCATATCTAGTGGCCACAAAACATGAGTCTATAGTGACGCCTGTAACAATACAGTCATCAAAATCAAATGATTACAGAATGCAGACTACAGTATACTTGCAGTAAGCACTGTTTGAAAAATAATTTAAGAGTCGGTTGCAGAGACCTCTACAACCTGAAGCATTAAGATGAGCTAATCGATTGTTCTATAATGATGGCTATCCTGATGTTTCTATACCTTAGTGTATAGAAAAGTAAAAGTGTCACCCTTTAAGGGTATTTATTTCTGAAATAATTTTTGATAACCCAATCCTGTCCTTTCCTTTACAATGGAAAGGAAAATTAAATGTATTCTTCAATACTGGATCATGGGTACAATGTATGCATGGAAACGATGACACAATCCCTGATTAAAGAAAGAAAAAGATATACTAAGAAATAATATGTTATACCATGCATGGAAAGCCCCTCTTCCATTTCAAGGTACTGTGTTAATAACCAAGTAAAAAGTGCATTAATTTTAAGATATTTGTTACTAACGAAGAAGAGCTTCTGACGCTTGGTCGTGCAGATGTTCATTCTGTGTAGATGGGCTCGACAAGAGTTCATCTACTTTTGTTTCGTAAGGAATTTGTTCAACTCTTCGAGTTGATAACGTAGAAGAATCTTCTTTTTGCTGATCATCAGATATTTGATCAGTATTATAATTTTTCACAAACTCCTCGTCTTTTTTCCAAAGTGTATATACCAATCCAAGTAATCTTCTTTGGATTGCGACTTGACCTATTTTTTTAGCTGTTTTATTTTGCATTATTCTGTCATATACTTTTCTCATACTTGGGTTATGTTGGATTGCTACTATTGCTGGGAAGTACATAGCAGCTCTTATATGACTATTTCCTTTTTTACTTATTCTTTGTTTACCATTAACAGAAGTGCCACTCTGTTTTCTTACGATATCATAACCGCAAAAAGAAGCTAATTGTCTTTGATTTCTAATCAGATCAAATCCATTTGTTTCACCTAATATTACAGCAATGGTTTTTAATCCTACTCCAATTATAGTCTCTAATTTTTTGACTTTATTCCATGTTTGCTCATCAGTTTTTAAAACCTCAACCATTTTATTTTCTAACTCTAAGATTTGTCGGTCGAGTTGTATGATGTTAGATTCGTTCATTTGGATAGCCTCACTGATGGGTTCAAATGAGCATCTTAATTGTTGTAATCTATTGGTTAGTCGTGTTTTATCACCTTTAAGGCTGCGACAGAGCCTGGATAGAGCTCTTAATTTTTTGAATATTAACTTCGGGGGCTCCCATGTTATTAATTTTCTTTCGCATCCCATCATGGCTATAGTAACTGCATCGATATTATCAGTTTTAGATTTTAGATTTAAACTTTTAGCGAAGTGAGTTACTGTATTTGGAAGAAGAATAGAAACCTTCTTTTTGAGTTTATGAAGATGGTTAGCTAATTGTTCATGATAGACTCCAGTAGCTTCCATGGTGAAGCTTAAAACTATGTTTCTATCAGAAATTTTACTTATCCATTTAATAAACTGATTAAAGCCAGTTTTGGTATTAGCGAACTTTCTTACATTAGAAATGATTAAATCATCATCAATAACAGAAGTTCGCTGACAGACACAAGCTGTAAAATCCAGCTTAGACATATCAATACCCGCATTTTGTTTGATAATATTCATAGATGTTTAATTTAAAATTTAACAATATGACAATTCTTACCTCGTCTTTCCTTTTGTATTACGCTTGCTCGTTATACGGCATTAAGTACTGTTCAGACTCTATAAGAAATTTAAATTGGAAAACGGTTCTACCTTGAAAACAGGATAGCCAAGGCTTCCATAGGGAAGGATCAAACTCGTTTTCCTAAGGGTCATTTATCTTTAGTATTAACTACAAGATAGAAACCTATTCTTAAATGAAAATCTAATGTAAAAGGGAAGGGAAATGAATTTCGCTACAGCGGAAGAAAAGGGATGGGT
>Ga0209828_1003352_pt1 | contig 12295 bp, 11 predicted proteins | sample MaitaG_FD_187429 | JGI IMG/M metagenome (GOLD analysis project Ga0209828, IMG submission 187429) | Marine algal microbial communities from Maine, USA - Maine_Asex2 metaG (SPAdes) (version 2) | ecosystem: Host-associated > Algae > Red algae > Unclassified | place: Maine, USA | collected 2015-01-05
TGACCCTGTCCTTGGCCCTGTCCTTGGCCCTGTCCACCGCCGGATTGTCCTTGGCCGGCCTGACCGCCTTGGTCCTGTCCTTGACCGCTGCCTTGACCTCCGCCCGTGCCAGTGCCTTGACCGCCGGTACCGCTCAGCCCGCTATTGGCGTCGCGCATCATCTCGTTCCACGCGGCTTTTTCTTGTCTCTCGACATATTCGTCCGTTTTAGCCGTCTCTGACGGCTCATAAGCGGCATCAATAGGCTCGCCCGGATTAGCTTCCGCGAGGGCTTTAGCGCGTTGTTTATTCAGGTGACGACGCGAGTCTTGGTCCAAGAGATCTACCGCCTTCACCTCACGGCCCAAAATTGTGCCATTGCCTGAACTGCGGGTATTTATGTCAATATCATCAAAAATATCGCCCGTGTCGCGGCGACGTTGCGAACGGCGATAATCATCTTCCGCTTGGTCTGTTTGACGGGTTTGAGGATTGTCCTGAGCCACAGGATCAGGCGCACTATCCTGCGCATAAGCTCCCCCATAAGCGGGCAAAGCCAAGACGGCAAAAAGGAGCGAAACTGTCAAAACACGTGTTTTCATGGATATCCCATAGCATATTTTGGCTGAGCGCGGGATGAATACTCTGTTAGGCCCTGTTAAACTGGGAGGTCAGGCGGCTAATTCCGCACCACCCGGAATCCCGTGAAATCATTGGTATCGCCGCGTCTTTGCACCGCCCGCGCTGAATATCGCAGATCATCAGGGCCGGAGAACCAAGATCCGCCGCGCACGATCCGCTGACTGCACGACCCCCGCGCATCGGCGCTGCCGTCCACAGGCGCATCGCGCAAATTCAGCGTATTACAGTCCATTGTCCATTCGCTTACATTGCCGATCATATCTGCCACGCCGAACCCGTTTTTCGACAAGGAGCCCGCAGGTAAAGTGCGGTCCGCCGCCAAATCCGTGCAGGCATTATTCGCCCATGGCAGTTCAGATTCTTTCGAGGCACCATTGGCGAAAGCGCAAACAGCTTTCGGCGAGCCGCCGATGAGCGTGTCCGTCTTGCCGCCGCGCGCCGCATATTCCCATTGCGCATCAGACGGCAGGCCATAATTTTTGCCTGTCGTGTTAGAAAGCCATTGTGCGTAGGCGACAGCGTCTGACCAGCTGACATTAATCACGGGGCGGTTGCCCTGCCCCCAGCCATTGTCACTTGGCATGGATTTACATCCACCCGCCGAGACGCAAGCGCCGTATTGGGCAAAGGTCACTTCGGTGACGCCAATTGCAAAAAGATTGCTGAAGGTCACGGGCCGCGCCGGTTTTTCATTGGGTTTGGCTTTGCTGTCAGAGTTTGGCGCGCCGAGCTCTGCCGTGCCCGCGGGCAGGCTGACCATGGTCGGACAGGCTGCGCAATCCTTAAACGTCTTGCCGGGGCCGGGTCTCAGCTCCTCCAATTTCGCGATCGCCTCCGGCACATGCGCGCCTTGCGGGAAGCTAGTGAGATATTGCTGATAAGCATCTGCCGTCCCTGTCGCATTGGCAGCATTCCACGCCGCTTCATCGGCAGCCGAGGCTTGGCGCTGCGCCTCTTCCGCGCGCAAACGGTCTATGCGCGTCTGTGCCTCGGACGCATTTTTGCCCGTCGGGTATTTCGACAAATAGCCCTCATAGGATGGAATTGTATTTGTTTGCGCGGCGGCCTGCCATGCGGCGGCCTCTTGGCGGGCCGCTTCCGCGGCGTCTTTACGGCGCGCTTCTTCTTCGGCTTTTATTTCGGCGATGCGCGCTTTCGCTTCCGTGACATGCAGCCCGTCCGGCCAGCTTTCTAGATAATCCTCATAGCCCGCAATCGTGTCGCGCTCCTCTGCGAGTTTCCAAGCTTCGTCATCAAATTCATTGATAAGGCGCTGTGCGTCTTCGACGTGACGGCCATTGGGGAAATCCGCGATATAGGCGCGGTAGCCCTCAACCGTGTCAATCTCGAGCGCCTTCACCCAAGCCAAGTCATCCTCGGATTTCGGGGCTTGCGGTGGGGTCTTATCGACAGGGGTTTTGTCGACGCGCTCAATCGTTGGAACATCATCTGCAATGACAACTTTCGACGCGAGCCAAATCGCCCCGCCGCCAACCAATCCAAGAGCCAAAATACCAACGGCATATTTAAACCAAGGCGCGCGTTCTTCGCGAACCGAAAAGCCGCCGCGGTCGTCTACGGGGCTCCAACTCTCATCGGTGCTCGCGGAACTCACCGACGCCGCCTGCGCCTGCGGCTGCGGCTGATTTATCCGTGACTCTTTCCGCTCGCCATCTTCACCCTGAACCTGTTCAAAAACAGTCTGTTGATTTTTTCTATTTTTCGGCCTGAATTTCGTAAATCCAAGGTGAATCATCCAATATTGAATCAGGCTCAGGATAAGAACAAGCACAAGCAGAATGCCCGCAAAAACAGCAAAGCTAATCTCGGGCACAATAGCCTTAACTGACGCAAAGAATCCGCCCGCTAAAACCAAACCCAATCCCAAAGCTGTTACGCCCAGATTTGCCAAAAAACTATATCGGATAAGCTTCTTAATTTCCGTCTTCTCAGGGTAACGCCCTTCATTCTTGAAGAAGAGCATTGCCGCGACATTGGCAGCCACTAACGGCTCAATTATACCCGAAATAGGAATTCTAATGGACGAGAGAAGCTGAAAAGTCGTTGTGACAATAAAGGCAGCGATTAAGACCAATAAAAAAATGATGACATAGAAACTATTGGATTTAACGCGTCCCATTTTTAAGCCTTTCCGGCGATTTGTTTGACTTTGGCATCGGGACCATCGCCCAGACGCAGGATCAAATTATCCAAACAATATTGTCCGGCCTCATTGAGGGCGCGCTCTTCTTTGCCCTGTATAAGGGATTGCAGTAGCACCAACACGGCAGACATAATCAAAGCCAGCAAGGTCGTGGTGAAAGCGACGCCGAGACGCGAGGTCACTTGATAAAGGAAATCATCTGCTTCCGCATTGGCCGGGACGCCCGCATATTGCAGGGCGAACATAATCCCCATCACAGTTCCTATAAAACCGAGAGACGGAATGAGCCATGTGAGGTAGCGCATCATGGAATAGCGCAAATCAATCTCGTGCATGTAAAGTTCCAGCGAGGAATTCAAAACGCTAATGGCTTGGTCTTCATTCCCGCTCATCCGGTATTGGTCGATGGTGCGCTCAATCATGCGCGGCAAGAAAGCAGCGCGGCCGAAGCGGCGATCAACAATTCCGGTCTTGATACGTCCCAAAGTATCCACATCCAGCGAGCGCCCATCCGTTGGAAGATAGCCGCGCTTGAGCTGGTTTTCCTCATCACTGGCGGCGGACCAGCGCAGAAAAAGCTCGCCAAAGCCGATAAAGAGCGCGACCCACATGATATTCTGCACGGTGAACGGCCAGAAACTCGCATCGGCGTCAAGCAAGATTTCCTGCAAAGCGGGCGAGGCCGCCACACGGATAATCCCGATAGTAACAATCGCGCCGACAATGGCGACGAGCAAGACAAACAGTCTGCGAAATAAATTTGTTGAGGTATTCATATCATTTTCACCTAATCACATACGCTTAATCACAGACTCCGGGCGAGGTCGACGCCAAGGCCATGAATTGTCCATTATTTCTGGCTGCCAGATTTTCCATAAATTCGACCGTTCCGCGATAATCAAAATAATTACCGACGACGACAGAATGGATTTCTTTGCGGCCATTATTCCTGCGCGTAATTTCCGCAATCAGGCGATTGGGGGACAGCCCGTTATTTGCGCGCGGGTTCGGCAGGCCGTCACTGACGAGGAAGATCGCCTGACCCGGTCCGGCCAGCATTTTATCAAAAGCGTCCAGCATAGAGGCCGACCCGCCAAATTGCCGGGTTAGGCCTTTCGCATAATCAATCGCGCCTGTTTTTGTGCCGCCCGCATTGACCTGTCGCAGACCGCCGCCCGGTGGCCATTGACGCAAACGATTACCGGCATCTGTTTGCTGAAATCCGACAACTTTCAGGGCGTGATTATCCTGCAACGACAACACAACCCGCTCGACGGCTTTGTTCACGCTGGTCTCATGCCCGCCCATACAGCGGCTCATATCTATGGCGATGACGACATCATCCGCCGTCGTGTTCATACCGAGAAAGCGGAAAGACACGGTCGCGGGTTCCGGCAAAGGTCCGGGCTCTTCCGCGACGGGTTCCGGGACAACGACTGCAGGGGGCGGCGTGGGGACCGCTTGTTTTTCGAGCAAGGTGGCTTCCGCCGCGCGGAGTTTATCTAAAAGCTCTTGCGCGTCAGATTTAATATCCGAGACATTACGCGCCATGGCGGAGCGTTTGATCTCCAGCGCCTTTTTCTTCTCGACCGTCTCGACGGAGCTTTCCTGAGCTGCGCGCAAAAGCTGCGCAATCGCATTGTCAGGCGTCTTCTCCCGCAGCTCATTCTGATAATAAGGCAGCAAGATAATGGCGAGCAGCGCAAAAGCCCCCATCGCAGCCGCGAACAGGTCGATGGCCGACATGGAAAAGACTTCGATCTCACGAGAGGCGCGGCGTTTCATCGTGAACGCCCCACAAATTCACCGCGGTTTTGATTGGCGAGTTCTTGCAAGAAAATCGTGAGGTTTTTATCCTCCGTATAATCGCCAATCGCGACCGTATGAATTTCCGCGCGGCCCCGATTGCGTAAGGCAATATTACGAATAATCGCGCCGGGTTTTCCATCGTCAGGCGCGCCGTCGCTCATAAGGATAATCGCTTCAGGTTTCAAATTCAGCGTCTTGATCAAGGCGCCTTGAGTGGGCGTGCCGCCGCCGAAACGGCTGGGCATACTGTCCACAAAGCTGCGGGCGCGGGACAGGGTTGCGCTGTCGGCGCGCACAAGCCGTCCATTGGACGGGTAGCTGTCATAGGTTGGACCGCCGCGATATCCGATTATGGCAAAGCGGTTATCCGGTTTCATCTGAGACAGAATTTCATTCAACGCTTGCGTGACCTTTGATCGATGGGCCTGCATCGACCCTGACATATCGACAAGAATAACGATGTCGCGCTTATCCGTGGCCAGACCCAGAATTGAGAAGGGAACGCCGCGATTGACGGAGCGCGGCGGCTCCGGGGGTTCGGGCGTTGGGACGGGCGTGGGATCCGGAATGGGCTCGGGTTGCGGCTGCGGGTCCGGGATTTCGACTTCGGTAATAGCTTTTAAGACTTCGGCCAATTTAGCTTCAGTCTCGCTCATTTCGGTTTCTTTTGTCAGATATTGCTTATCCAGAAATCTAATTTCACTTTGCAGCGCACGAATAACGGACATATCCGTGCGGGTAGTTTCGGCGGCGAAGCGGCGCTTGCGGACTTGTTCTTCCAGCTCTTCCATAGAGACATCCGTGCCGCCCAATTTGTAATAGGGAAACAGCACAAGCACGATAAGGATAAACGCCCCCAGCGCCGCTGCAAATAAATCGAGCGCCGAGATAGAAAAGACTGCAATACTTCGCCCTCGGGAACGCAGCTTACCGGCCCCCGCCAAATATTCTGAGGAAGCGGTAAAGCCTCTCTTGCCGGGCGCGTTCCATCGCCGCCTTCGTCATATCATCTGACACTTGAATGGCATCTCCAAGAACCTCGCGGTCCATTTCCGAATTGATGACATCATTGGAGCGGGCAAGACGCCCATCCAAGTCGTCCATGAAAAGCGTCTCGAGTTCCGCAATATCTGTCTCAAAAGCTGCAAATTCGACGGCATCGCGCTGCGCGACCAAACTGCGGGAATATTGACGAGCGGGATTAGCCCAGACAGTATCACCATCCGCGCCGAGACGCGACAGGCTTTCAGACAGAATCTGCCGCAAGAATAAGGCGTCCTCTGCAATGACAGTATTAAACTCAGGGTTTTTCAACTCTGGATCAAAGGCAATCAAGCTGTCTGTTTGTCCCGTAATATAGACGTCACAAGTCGCCGCAAAATCGATGAGGTAATTCATACTGGAGACAATGATCTCCGGCGCAGCCTGCCGCAGAACGGGATTGGCTATATCTTCAATCACAGACAGCACGGGCGTGCCGGGCTCCACCGCGGGCTGGCCGTAATGGTCAAACAAAGCGCGGGTCTGATCAGTCGCGCCATAGGCCGTATCGCTGACTAATTGAAAGAACTGATAGCGCGCCGTTGGATCATCCGTTGGAAATTCCGCCATTTGCGCGATGCAGCGATCCTGGTTTTGCGCAGCCACCGGCCTCGCCTCCGCCAAACCGTAAAGTTCATCCGTGGTCGCCGCATCTTGAGCAAAGCCAAGAGCCGGCCAGGCTAAACATGCCGATATTATGAGGGACGCGCGGAGCATTATTTACCCGCTCCGCCGGTCAAACCGTCAAACGGCGAGGCCGCTTCTTGGCTTGAGGCCCCGCTATCAACGCCGCTCACAAAATTTCGGGTCTTATCCTCACGGCCGGATTGGCTGACGCGGACCGTGCCGTCGGGACGCCCGTTGATGAAGCTGCCTTCATAAGAAATACTGCCAATTTTTGCGTGACGGATCATCAGGCCCGGTCCGTCAGCCAGACCATTTTTCGCATAGCCATAATATTCCATAACCTCATCACCGACCTCCAGGACGCCTGCGCCGGAGCCATTGGCCAAGCCGTTCTCACAGACGCCAAGCCATGTGCCGCGTTTTTGGCCGCCCGGCTCTAAATAGGCGCATTGCGTTGCAACCGTATCCAGGGCGCGCTGGCGCTGGGAATAAAGATTCTGAAGTTTCGCCTGCAAATCTTCATAGCGAATGGCAGTGATAGTTTCGTTGGAGTCGAGCAGGTCCACCGTCACGGTCGTCTGTTGTTCCAAAGCCGGAACAATCGAGTTGAGGAAATTTGTGCCGACTTGTTGAGAAAGCCTCTTTTTGGCCATGGCTTCTTGAATTGCAAACATACCCGCGCTTACCATGCCTGAACTTGCCATGCCGCTCATTTGTTGACGTCGGACACAGGCATTATATTCAGCCTGGGTGCGCGAGCGGCGACAGTCTGTTCCGCCGGCGCTGCCGCCCATGGCAAGACCGCCTGCAACAGAGGCAATGCCCATAATAGTTGCCGCATTTTGCTGACGCGCCAATTTTCGGCGTATCTCCAAAACGTCATGTTCAGCGGAAATCATATCGCGGACTTGCGCGCCCAACTCGCCATTGTGGACGCCGTCAAAAATACGAAGGGATTGCACAGACAGATATTTGCGCTGCGCATCCAACAGACGCTCGGCATAGGCCACGCGCGCGGCGTAATCATCTTCATCGCTGCCAACAAAGGTCAGCGCAGCGAGGCTGGGGTCAAAATCAGAGATGCTGGACGCCCGTCCCATCATAATCGCTTTATCCGCATCCAACCCGTTTATCAGCGCCACAATTCTGCGGGATAGCGCATCAGTGTAAACTTCATCCAGCGGATCAACCGTGCCGTCACTCGCGCCCTCCAATAGCCGCATTTCAGATGCGGGAATCCGCACTTTTTCTACCGGTAGAACCATGGCCGCATTTTTATTTGACCGGGTCGCCAGTGATTGGACGGAGACGTCTTGCGGCGTGTCATTTGTAATATAGGAAACGAAATCCAGCTCGGGCACAACCGGATCAAAATCACCTCGTTGTAAGGCGTCGATCGTCTCTAAGGCCGTCTCGCGGCCTTCTGCGGCAGCGCGGGATAGAAGCGGGCGCGATGCCATCAATAAGCCTTGGGTGGGGACGCTGGCACGGTGATCCGTGCGAACCGTCACGAGAGGCGTTACGAGATCGCCAAATGTCAAAGGCACGCCGCCCATCATTTTCTTACTGTCGGGGAAGCTATAAGTCGCAAAATCAATCGACACGACGGACGGTAAATCCTCCGCCGCTGTCATGGGCTCCGATGTCAACTCTCCTCCCGGGCCGAGCTTAATCGCATGGGGCGAGAGCAAGACCGCATGTTCGGGGAGTTTGGCTGCCAGCTCTTTATAGAGCGATAGCGCGAAATAATTGGATTTCACAACCGCGGCATCGGCCACGGCGACGGTTTCAATCGTGTTGGTCACGCCTTTACCTGACTGGCCGCCAATGGCGCGTTTCGCATAGGCGCGGTGGTAAACATCCTTGGCGTCTGATTCGACAATGGCCGGATAACGGATAACGGCCAAGACGCCGCCATCCGGGAGATCGGAACGCAAGGCCTCTTGCGGGACGGATTGCGTCACGACAGAGGACCTTACGCCCTTCGCGGTCGACGCACATCCCGTCACAGCCACGCTGAGCGCGAGGACAGAAGATGCAACTAATATTTGTTTTATCATGGCCGTTCCATAGGTAAGTCCTGATTAACCTTTGCTGAAGGAAAATATAGGACTGCGCAAGGAATGGATGGCGTATGTGACAGAGCGTTAATCTTGGAAGTGCGCAAGGTTAATTTCCGAGATGAGAAACCCCCTATTAGCTCAACCTTTTAAATTTCAGAGAAAAATGAGGCCCTGATTCACTGGTAAAATCATAATCATCCGGCTCATAATGTTGATAGATTTGTAAATGGTAGTTACCCGCGTCTATATCCAAGTTCAAATCGGCCTCATTTCGGGACGGTAGCGTTTCATCTTCAAACTGTGCGACCATCGTGAGAGCGCTGTACGAAACCAAAAAAAGTCCCTGCGCGCCGGATTTTATGGAAGTGTCTAGTATCGGATGCAGCGACATGTCTTCTGACACGCGTTTTATTCGATATTCACCCCCACCATCGCCGCAGGACCAGAACGCAATTCTTCCAAGATCGGATTGGGATTGGATGTGGGACTGAAGCGTTAAAAAGTCCCAATCATCACCGATGAAACCTTGATAGGTTGAAACATCGACGAGAGCTAATAACCCGCTATCGTCGATGATATGTAAATCCTCAGACATTAACCTAGCGTCGCCTCCCCCGCTTTCGCCTCAAGCGAGAACGCATGCAGACGGTCGACTTCTTCGCTGACGGCCTCCAGCACGGCGCGGTGTTTCGCGAGCGTGCTCATGCCTGCAAAGGCATCCGCTGTGATAATCACGTGAATATGGGTCTCCGCGCTCATGTCTTTATCCGGAAAAGCGGCCTTATGTTCCGCTGCGCCGCCATGCCCTGCGTGCAAATGTGACTGATCTTGCACCTCTAACTGCGACGGAGTGAACCGCGTGGTCAGTTTTTCCTTGATTGCCTCTGCCAAAATGCCCATCTTGCGCGGTCCCTGTTGCTCATTCAAAAATAGAAAACCCTCCCTATGGCGTCCGGCTACGAATATAAACCCAAAGGCATCGATATTAGCATCAGTGCCGCAAAGGCAAAAAAGAAGAAGAAACCGACCGAGCTACCGTGCGAATGGGCGGGTTGTGCGGAAAAAGGCGGCTGCAAAGCGCCGAAATCGCCGGATCGTCTGCGCGATTATTTCAATTTCTGCACCAAACATGCGCGCGAATATAATAAGAACTGGAACTTCTTTAACGGCATGACCGATGAAGATATTCAGGAATGGCAAGTCGGCGCGCGTCACGGTCACCGCCCAACGTGGGACGTGCGTAAAAACACGGGCGAGCGCGCCCGGGCGCAAAAGAAACGCCGTGCGGGTCACACCTCGGCCACCTCCGAAGGGTATAATATCTTTGGCGACGGTAAAGAGGAGCAGACCGAAGCTCCGAGACGCCGCCTGTCCAAGATGCAGCAAAAAGCCCTCAATGATCTAGGCCTCGACGATACAGCAACGAAGGCCGATGTGCGCAAACGCTATACGCAGCTCGTCAAACAACTCCATCCCGATGCCAACCAAGGCAAACGGAACACAGAAGAGAGTTTCCAACGTGTCGTCAGCGCCATGAAGGTGTTGAAGACGACGAATTTGGGCTAATCAATATTTTCTATTGCATTTCCTTTCTCCGCTGAGAGAGAGGAGAGTCGAAACGAGAGACTGCCATGACTGATGACAAATTCCCCCTGCTGAAACCTGACACAACCGTCTCCGCGCGCGAAGTCTTCGGCGTGGATTTCGATATGGAGATCCCCGCCTTTTCCAAGCGCAGCGAATATGTCCCGGCCGTGGACGACGCTTACCGCTTTGATGACCGCACGACGCAGGCCATTTGCGCGGGCTTCGCCTTTAACCGCCGCGTCATGGTGCAGGGTTATCACGGCACGGGCAAATCCACCCATATCGAACAAGTGGCCGCAAAGCTGAACTGGCCGATGGTGCGGATCAATCTCGACAGCCACGTGTCGCGGATTGACCTCGTCGGGAAAGACGCGATTGTTTTGAAAGACGGTAAACAGATTACAGAATTTCGCGAAGGCCTGCTGCCTTGGGCGCTGCAAAATCCTGTCGCGCTGACCTTTGACGAATATGATGCGGGCCGTCCCGACGTTATGTTTGTGATTCAGCGCGTGCTGGAGGCGCAGGGACGCCTGACATTGCTCGACCAGAATAAGGTCATCACGCCGCATCCCTTCTTTCGGATTTTTGCGACGACGAATACGGTCGGGCTCGGCGATACGACGGGCCTGTATCACGGCACGCAGCAGATCAACCAAGGCCAGATGGACCGCTGGTCAATTGTCTGCCAGCTCAACTATCTCGCCCATGATGAAGAAGAGAAAATCGTCCTCGCCAAAAGCCCGGCTTACGACACGCCCGAAGGCCGCGATATTTTGGCGTCCATGGTGCGCGTCGCCGATATGACACGGAACAGTTTTATCGCCGGCGACATCTCCACCGTCATGTCCCCGCGAACCGTCATGAACTGGGCCGAAAACGCCCGCATCTTTGACGGCGACATAGCCCAAGCCTTCCGCCTGACATTCCTAAACAAATGCGACGAGCTGGAACGCCCGATTATCAGCGAATTTTTCCAACGGGCATTCGGGAGTGAGTTGGAGGAAAGCGCGGTTACGGTTATGGTCGCGTAGTGGCCGTAATTGATACGGGGTATCAATTACAACGGAGCGCCTTCATCGCTGGCGATGAAGGATAAACAGCCCGCCAAAGGAAAGAAGATGTTAAAATTATTGACTCTTACGGCCCTTGTTTCCCTCTTGGGATGGTCTTCTGCAAGCGCCTGTTCCCCATCCCGAATGGTGATGACAGGCGAACAAAATTATCAAGCGTTAAAACCCAGTGCCTATTCCAGTTGGTCAGATCCTGAATTATCGATTGGACTTGTTTATGCGAAAAAGAAAAAGACGCGCAAGAGAGAAGTCTCCACAGGTTACGGCGGGCCCAAGAAGAAGCCTTTCGTAAAGATCAAATTTCGACTTATTCAAAATATCTCTGGCGGCTATGTGAAGGATGAGACAACTTGGTTCCCAAAGATTGATGACGCGGGTGAGCGACGTGAATTAGGCCGTATCGGAAAACCCAAGAGCTTTGCCTTTTGGGATCGCCGAGGGCTTTCAACGCCGCAAATTCAGGGATATTCTGCAAGCACCTCCTGTGGTCCAATGCCCAGCACGACACTTTTGCCCGGCCAACACTATTTGCATTTCAAAAAAGGGAAAAGAACGGTTGGCCTTGAAATCGTTTCGGGGCCGGATGATCCCCTTGTTCTCGACTTTATCGAAGCTGCAAAAGGTCTTTCGGAAAGTAAAATCAGGCGCACGCCGAAAGACTATGTTGAAGAGATATCCGGATATCAAGAATTTGAACTAAAGGCCTGTCCAACCGAAACGGAAATAGAGCTGCTCAGATGGGGGTCGTATGGCGGTCCAACAGGGCCAGAAGCCCCCCTACATGTAAGCCAAAAATCGGACTACAATAGCGACTTCGGGGGTCTGAAGCTCATAGACTTCATCTCCTATCAAAAGCAGGTCAAAGGACATGATTGGAAATGCCAAACCGGAAAACACTATCTCGTTCTTGATAAAGTCTCTCCAAGACTCTCTGGCCGGGTTGTAACTATGTTCTTTGTTAATCCGCCTCGACATCGGTATATCGAAATATCGAACGGAATGATCGATACCAATGATATCCTCTCCCATATAACGTTCTTAACTGAAGAGGACGGCGGCACGCTCGTTGACGTGACACATGTGAAGCGTTGGATTCGCGAAGCAAACCCATGACCACAACCCCCATAGATAATTTCAAACGCGCACTAGGTGCCGCCACGAAGGCCATCTCCGGTGAGCCTGAGCTGGAGGTTTCCTATGGCGGGGATGTGGCCGGGATTGTTCGGGACCAGGTGATGCTGCCTAGTCTGCCGCCTGCGCCCAAGCCGCATCTTATTGCGAAAGCGCGCGGCGAAGCGGATGCGCTGGCTCTG
>Ga0209828_1003353_pt1 | contig 12286 bp, 8 predicted proteins | sample MaitaG_FD_187429 | JGI IMG/M metagenome (GOLD analysis project Ga0209828, IMG submission 187429) | Marine algal microbial communities from Maine, USA - Maine_Asex2 metaG (SPAdes) (version 2) | ecosystem: Host-associated > Algae > Red algae > Unclassified | place: Maine, USA | collected 2015-01-05
TGTTCATATTTCTGAGAATGATCGGGGTACGCCTGGTGAGGGACAAGTAAGATGGTCGGAAATCTTCACGGCATTAAAAGAAATAAAGTACGATGGCTGGCTCACGATTGAGGCCTTCAGTCGAAACAAACCAGAGTTTGCCTCCAATATTAATGTCTGGCGAAATTTTGCTCCCAGCATGGAGCACGTGTATCGGGGTGGTCTGCAGTTTATTCGTGCGAATACCTGATTGGAAGGGGCCTTTGCTCGATTTTGATGGACAATTGATTGTGCCCTATGAGATCGAAGGTGGGTAGGTATGGTGAAGTGCTCTTTATGAAAGGTGTGTATCCCACTACACATATTGCATAATTTTTGAGTATCTTTGCTTGCATGATTCCGCGTCGAATTTCAGGGCTCATTCGGGCTCAAGTAGGAAAGTATCCAGTGATTACAGTTACTGGACCACGTCAAAGTGGTAAAACCACGCTGATCAAAGCGTTGTTTTCTGAACTGCCCTATTTTTCACTTGAGGATCCTGATATCAGACAATTGTTTGAACAGGATCCGCGTGGATGGTTCGAGCAGCATGGTCACCAGATGGTGCTCGATGAAGTGCAGCGACTTCCTATTCTCTTAAGTTACATACAAGGAATTGTCGATGATGATCAAGATGCACTTTTTGTTCTCAGTGGTAGTCACAACATGCTGATGATGGAGGGCATCACGCAGACACTTGCTGGGCGAACTTCCATATTCTACCTCCAGCCCCTGAGCTACGAAGAGCTACGTATAGAGCTTGAGGATGATATCTCTGCTCTGAAACTGGTATGGCAAGGTGGCTATCCCCGTATCTATGACCGGGATTTGGACCCACAGCGATTCTATCGGGACTACATCACGACTTATGTTGAGCGAGATGTTCGTCTCGTCAAGAACATTGGCAACTTAGAGCTCTTCACCAGGTTTCTCCGTATCTGCGCTGGATTTATTGGACAATCACTTAACAAGAATACCTTGGCTGAGTCTACGGGTGTAAACCGTCGCACAATAGATGTTTGGCTTTCCGTACTACAGACAACTTATGTCACATTTCCCTTGCAGCCCTACTTTCGAAATTTTAAGAAGCGACTGGTAAAATCACCAAAATTATATTTTCGCGACACCGGTCTTGCTTGTGCATTGCTTGGGATTACCAGTACAGAGTCATTGTTTAATTATTATCAGCGTGGTGCGCTATTCGAGAATTTTATCGTAAACGAAACGGCAAAGGCATTTTATAATCGAGGGGCTCACCCCCCTCTCTTTTATTGGCGTGATAGCAATCAAAGAGAATTAGATCTCCTTATTGAGCGTGGCGGCAAATTGCAACCTGTCGAAATAAAGTCAGGTGCAACATTTCGGGACGATTTTCTTAAGCAGCTTAAGTGGTTTAGTGGCGTCTCAGACATTCCCCTGATAAAGGATACGGTAGTGTATGGTGGAGACAAAAGCCAACAACTTCAAAAATATACGCTGTTGAGTTGGAGGGACGCTTGGAAACTTGCAGAAGAATAAGACTTTCAATAGTCGTTCGTTCGATGACGTACGCTTGATCCTGACCTTTAGTCTACTAGACTGTCGTATTAAATATTAGCATTAATTCTAATTTCTCTTGATCCCCATACTTCGTTGCATCCCGCGGTACCGCGGGACACCAGAGCTTTGACGAAGCGTGGGATTCAAGGGGCCCACGGTGAAGTGATGCTTACGCCTGCCTGACGGCAGGCAGGTTTTGACGCCTCGTCTGGACCTGCCTTCCTGCGTCCAGCAGGCAGGATCAAGATCTTATTAGAATTAACTACAAAATCTAATGCGACAGTCCACTAGCAGGAGCTAAGGAAAATGCTCGATAAAAAACCTGAATATGCTGTTGCTACTCATGCCGGGGTACTATCCATTATTCTTGCCCATAGTAACTTTCCGGGCCGTGCTTTCTTTCAAAATGTTTTTTAATGAGAGAGTCCTTCATTCTTCCGGCTTCTGGATTTATCGATTGGGCTAAGTATGCCATCCGTGCACATTCTTCTAAAACTGCACTATTGTAAACGGCTTTCTGCACAGTCTTACCCCAGGTAAAGGGAGCATGACTGCCTACGAGAATCATTTCTACTTCACTGGGAGAGAGATTGCGTCGGCTAAATTCTTCCAGAATCTGATGACCAGTTTCCAGCTCATAGTTGCCCTTAATTTTATCATCGGCCATGGGTGCTGCGCAAGGGATATCGACCGTGAGGTGGTCGGCGTGAGTGGTGCCCATAATGGGTATGTCTTTCAATGCCTGACACCACGCGGTACCGTAGGTAGAATGCGTATGAACGATCCCACCGATCTCGGGCCAATTGCGATAGAGCACTGCATGCGTGAGGGTATCTGAGGAGGGGCGCAAATCACCATCCACCACCTCGCCGTCAAGGTCGACGATGATCATTTTTGGCGGTGTGAGGTCGACGTAAGGCACACCGCTGGGTTTGATCGCAAAGGCATTTAGACTTCGATCTATCGCACTGGCATTTCCAAAGGTAAAGAGTACCAAACCGAGTTCGGGCAGTTGCATATTTGCCAGGTAAGCTTGCTCCTTGATTGCATTGTACTTAGTCTCCATGCATTTCATTTTCTATAAGTGAACCCAAACGGCGGTATGATTGGTAAAGATTTTCATAGATGGATGCCTGATCAGGCTGTGGCTCATATATGACATCAAAACCAGCACCCATTGATTGCATCGCATCTTCTACCCGTAGATAAATGCCTGCTGCTGTAGCTGCAAACATAGCAGCACCGAGCGCGCAAGTCTGTTCTGAGCGAGCAATTTTGATGGGTCGATTTAATACGTCGGCCATGATCTGCATTACGAAAGGAGATTTTTTGGAGACTCCACCCAGACCAATGATGCCCTTGATTGGTATTCCTTCTTCTTCAAAACGCTCGACGATCTGACGAGCTCCGTAGCAGGTCGATTCGACCAAAGCTCTGAATATTTTTGGTGCATCGCTGCCGAGGTTTAATCCAAATAGAGCACCCTTGAGCGCTTGATTGGCATCGGGTGTACGTCTGCCATTGAGCCAGTCGAGTGCCATTACTCCGCTCTCCACTGGATCAACTTGCGCAGCCTGTACGGTGAGAAGAGGGATGATCTTCTGGCGGCTTTCGTCAAGGATTTGTTTCTTGAGATCATCGTCAATCAAATCAGATTGACCCAACAGCTCGGCGAGGCTCCAGTCTAAAAGTTTAGCAAACCAAGCATATACATCGCCAAATGCAGATTGTCCTGCTTCCAGACCCATCATACCAGGGATGACCGAGCCATCAACCTGACCACAAATTCCTCGTACAAGTTTGCCCTCCAATTCAGCCGAAGGCGCCACTAGTACATCGCACGTGGAAGTACCCATGACTTTGCTCAAGTAGTAGGGTGCAATTTCTCCTCCCACTGCGCCCATATGAGCATCGAATGCACCAACAGCAACGACTACCTCTTGCGAAAGCCCAAGTTTTTCGGACCATTCAGCAGACAAAGTACCTGCCTGTTCGTCTGATGTATACGTATCTTGAAACAATCTGTCTCGGACTCCATCCAACAGTGGATCAATGCTTGCGAGAAAATCATTTGGAGGCAAGCCTGAAAAATCTGAATGCCAGAGCGCTTTGTGCCCTGCAGCACAGCGACTTCGTTTCATGGCCGATACGTCTTCTCCTCCGGTGAGCAAGAATGGTATCCAATCACAATGCTCTACCCACGAGTATGCAGCCTTCCGGACGTCGGCATCATGCCTTATGGTGCGCAGTATTTTTGACCAAAACCATTCGGAAGAATAAATGCCTCCCGCAAATTTGGTGTAGTCCACCGTGGCCTTCCGACTGTGTGTATTTATTTCTTCTGCTTCCTGAATGCCGGTATGATCTTTCCAGAGGATGAACATGGCATTAGGATTTTCAGCAAAGGCAGGGTGCATCGCCAGGGGAGTGCCGCTTTGATCTACAGCCACTGGAGTGGAGCCCGTGGTATCAATGGCAATACCGACGACAGTGGCTGCCGTGCCAGCCGGGCATTGAGCGAGCGCATCTGAAATAGATCGTTCCAAACATTCGATGTAGTCTAGTGGATGTTGCCGAAATTGATTTGCGTCGGGGTCGCAGTAGAGGCCGCGCTTCCACCGGGGATAGTGTGAGACGGCACTTCCCAATGATGCGCCGTTTGCTGCATCGACGACCATCGCCCTGACTGAGTCCGTCCCAAAATCAACTCCGATTACATGCTGCATAAATGCTATTTAATGTATGTCCGCTATATTCGCCCACATGATAAAAATAAATGTGCAGAGGGCTGTACTCTTTGTTGTGTTCATTCCGATGATCAATTTTCTAATGAGTTGCGATACAACTCGCTCAGTCGCAGATTCGAATTTGGAGAAAGGAAATTGGCAAGAGCTTAAGGCCATCGACAATACGCTGCCTGTGGCCCGGCACGAAGCCGCATTTGTGGGTCTGGAAGATCGCTTTTATTTACTTGGTGGTCGAGGTGACAGGCCGGTTAGTATTTACGATACAAAGAGTGCCTCTTGGTCACAAGGAAAGCAGGGACCCATTGAGTTGCATCACTTCCAGCCAGTCGTCTATGAAGATGAGATCTACATCCTGGGCGCAATGACTGGGGGCTATCCTGGTGAGACACCGGTGGACCATATTTACATCTACAACCCGGCAAAAAATACTTGGAGAAAAGGAGCTGAAATACCAGAAGACCGCCGACGTGGAGGAGCAGGTGCAGCGCTACTCGATGATAAAATTTACTTGGCATGTGGCATTCGAGATGGTCATCGAGGCGATCACAAAAAATGGCTGGATGTCTACGACTTAAAAACGGGAGAATGGTCTACTCTTTCGGATGCTCCGAGAGCGCGTGATCATTTCCAGATTGCCATTGTCGATGAGAAGATCTATGCGATAGGAGGGAGGACTACGCGCTCTGCAGAAAACCCTTTTCGCAATACGATGACCGAAGTAGATGTGTTTGATCTCACATCGCAGACGTGGTCGACCCTCGCCAATGGGCTGCCCACTCCTCGAGCAGGGCATTTTATGGTGACGGTCGGAGAGCGAATATTAGTAATGGGAGGAGAGTCATTTTACCAGGAGCCTGCCCACAGCGAGGTAGAGAGCCTGAATGTAAAGACACTTGCCTGGAGCGACCTGCCCATGCTTCCACAGGGTCGACACGGCACTGGGGCGATCCTTAGAGATGGCATTATCTATACGTCTTCGGGAAGTGGCAATCGTGGAGGAGGTCCTGAATTGTCAGACCTTTGGATGTATCAGCCTTGATTGTCAATTTCCGCCAATTCTTTGGTGAGGACAGTTGCTTGCTCTAGGTCCTTTCGGATGGTAAAATAAAACTTAGTGCCTTGGCCTGGTGTTGAATCCAACCAAATATTGCCACCATGTCGATTGATGATTTTTTTGCAAAGAGCCAGACCGATACCTGTTCCTTCATAGTCCTGTTTGTTGTGCAACCGTCTGAATATTTCGAAGATTTGATCTTGATACTCGGCTTCGATGCCAATGCCATTGTCGCTAATTGAGAATTTCCAAAAATGAGGATCTGATGAACGTGGAGATTCTATTTTGACGCTTGGATGCTTGTTGTTATTAAATTTAATTGCATTGTTAATGAGGTTGTAAAAAACCATCCCCATCTGATTGCGAGAACAGAGGATCTTTGGAAGCGTTCCAACCTCGACAGACACAGCTCGCTCTTCAATCAATTTTGAGAGATCTTCCAATTTGTTTTGAATAACGGTATTTAAATCAACTTCAAAAAACTCCATCTCTTTGCGACCCACCCGAGAATACGTGAGTAGGCTATTGATTAAGTTCGACATGCGAAATACTCCGTCCGTGACAAAATCCAAATATTCACGCCCATCATTATCTAAGCCTGCATTGTATTTTCTTCGAAAAAGATCTACAAATGTGCCGACTGTACGCAAGGGTTCTTTTAAATCGTGAGAGGCTACATACGCAAATTGTTCGAGATCTCGATTTGACCGTGTCAATTCCTGATTCGATTCGGTCAGTTTTTTCGTGCGTAGCTCAACAAGTTCTTCAAGTTTTTCGTTTCTGCCTGTGACTTTTTGCAAGAGCACTTCGATCTCCTCTTTTTTTATTGCTAGTTCCTGGGTCCGCGCATCTACCAGTTTTTCCATATGTAGCTCTCGCTCTTCGAGGGTAGCCTGAATTTTCTTCCTGGTGGCCACTTCATTATTGAGGTCCTGATTTAATGTTTGCAAGGTGCGATTTCGATGCAGGATATTTTTTGTATAGTATTTCACAAACTGCCAGAGCAAATAAATGCCCAGTAGAAAACAAGCCAAATAAAAGCCACGGGTCTGCCAGAAAGCAGGGCGAACAATTACTTTAAGAGTCGTTTCGACATCATTCCACAGACCATCATTATTGGCTGCTTTGACTCGAAATGTGTAGGTGCCTTGAGCCAAATTGGTGTAGGTAGCAGTAAGATCTCCACGATTTATTTGCCACTCTTTGTCTAAGCCCTCCAATTTGTAGGCATACCTATTTTTCTCTGGTCGAATGTAGCTCGGAGCAGCGAATGACAAAGATAGAAGGTAGTCGTCATGGTCCAGTTCGATTTCTTCTTGCACAGTCAAGGATAGGGTCTCATCTGCCTTTCGACTCACTTTTCTCATGTGGGTAAGGTGAACCACAGGGGCTACTGTATTGCGATAAATTTCATCCGGATGGAATCGGGTAAAACCCCACCGACTGCCGAAATAGATATATCCTTTTGGATCTCTATAGGAAGAGCCCAATCGAAAGGCCAGATCACTCAAGCCATCTGCGATTTCAAAATGCCTCATCTGGCCGGAGCCGGGGGTATAGCAATAAATGCCTTCATTGGTGCTGACCCACAGGTTGCCGGAATCATCTCGCTCCAAGCCGTGCACAAAAAACTTATTATCATCTGAGCCCTCGCTTCGTAACTCACCCGTATGATAGTTGTAAGAACAAATACCATTGCTTGTGCCGAGATATAATATGGTGTCGATTTGCAACATCGCCATGACCTGATCAGAACACAAGGCTGCCCGAGCTTTTCCGCTAGTGCGACCAAAATTTTCAAAAGAGTATGCTCCATTATTCTCGCCCACAAATCGGCTTAGTCCAGCCCAGGTGGAAAACCAAAGGTTGCCGTAGGTGTCTTCAACAATCTGGGTGATGGAATTGTCGGCAAGTGTTTGATCGGTATTTTGCTCGGATCCGACTCTTTTAAATTCACCGTTGGTCTCATTTAGAAGAAAGAGGCCCAGCGTTGTTCCGATCCACATTCTGCCTTCTTTGTCTTTGTGCATTGCGCGGATGTAGAGATTTTCCAGTCCGCTGGCGAGATCTGGAAATTCGTAGATCCGAGTTTGTGCTGTGGTTACGTCATATTTATAGATGTGTTTGAGCGATGACATGTAGAAATATTTGTCATGGTCATGGATCTCCGTGATCTTTCCATCGTCGTATTTTTCTCGGATCCCTGGTATTTCGGTAAGTTTTTGTGTCTTTAGATTGTACTTAATTGGGCCATCGTCAGTAAAGAGAGCGATGTCTTCAGCACTATTGGCATAGATGCGTTCGATATTTCCGAGTTCGTCGTGATCAGACAAGTCCCACACTTCAAATTTGTTTCCAAACGGGTTGTAGATGCTGAGACCACTTAAGGTGCCAACCCAGAGCATCCCGTTCCTGTCCTCAAAAAGGTTAGATACGTTGCTGTTATTTAGCGAATATGGATTGTTGGGCAAATTATACGCCACCTCAAAATGGAAGTCTTCAGCATTTATCTCAGAGGGACTCATTTGTGATATCTGCGACAACTGCCCACTGTCCAGCAGCGAAAGCCCGTTAGAGGTGCCAATCCATAAGTGTCCTTGCTGATCTTGGAGGATGTCAGCGACCGCTTCATTGCTTAGCGCGCCTGGGCGCTTTAGATCGTGTTTGAAGTGGGTGAAGGTAGGATGCCAGTCCTGCGGATCTTTTTGGTTGCTCGCGTTTTTGGGGAGATTCATTAAATAAAGTCCGCCTCCGTTTGTTCCCAACCAGTGATTTTCGGCTGCGTCCTGATAGACACACCATGCATTGTATGAGCTAAGGTCGTCTGATGGCAGGAATTGTCGGAAGGTACTTTGCGCGATTTCTTTGTCAGGAAGCATTAGATGCAGGCCCCCGCCCCAGGTCGCCAGCCACAGCCATCCCTGCTTGTCTTCATGGATGTCAAGTATTGCACGGTTCTGAAGGGCTTCTGGGTTTTCCTGCTCTCGGTTAAAGCGGACAAATGAATTCGATTCAGGTTGAAAAACGTTCAGGCCTCGCTCGGTTCCAATCCACAGTCTACCTCCAGAATCTTCCTCGATGCACAGTATGTCGTCATTACTGAGACTAGTAGGATTGCCTTTTTCATGACGGTAAGTCTCCCATTGCTGCGTCTCCTGGTGAAAGCGCGACAGTCCACCAGCGATGGTGCCGATCCAAAGGTTGTGGTGGGAGTCCACAAAAAGGCTGCGGATATGGTTTGAAGCGAGGGACTTCTTAGGATGCGCATTGTCCTTTCGAAATAACGTAAATGTGTTCGTCGACTCGTAGCGAGCGAGACCATCATTCGTACCAATCCAGGTGAAACCGAAGCTATCCTGCACAATTGATGTGATCGTATTGTTGGGGAGGCCATCTTCTGTATTTAAGTTGTTGAACCGAAAACTTGAGGCAGATTGTCCGGAGGCGGCACTTGTTAAAATCAGCATTGTGGACAACAGCAGGAAAATTTCTCTCCTGCCCAACAATAGCTGAAAAGCTACGCTTGACAATCTCCCCAACAATTGATAAATCTGACTCACCCTCTTTAAGACGTATTGTGGACGCGAAAGACACAGAATCTTGCTGCTACAAGAGCTTGACTTTCGCTACCTTATTCGAGGAAAACTTCAAAAGAATGACAAAGAAGGAATTTCGGATCGTCGTGGATGGTGTCTCGATTCACTATCAAACGAGGGGAGAGGGACCAGATCTGGTCTTATTGATGGGCTTTGGTGCAGATGGGGATGTCTGGGAAAAACACGCAAGTGCATATGAAAAGCACTTTCGATGCATTATTCCGGATAATCGGGGAGTGGGTAAGAGCGATCAGCCCGATGGCCCCTATAGCACAAAGATGATGGCAAACGATACGCTCGCCGTGATGGACCATGCCAATGTCGGATCTGCACATATCGCAGGAATCTCGATGGGTGGCGCCATCGCTCAGGAATTGGTCTTGGCTGCACCAGATCGTGTAAACCGACTTGTCTTAATCAGTACCTGGCCCGTCTTTAACAATTATGCCAAGACCGTCTACAGCAATCTGATTAAGCTAAGAAAGGTAGCTACCCCGGCAGATTTCATGGAGTTATTGCAACTTTGGATTTTCGCTCCTCCGTGGTATGAAGACAATATGGAGGACTTGAGTGCAGGTCAGCAAGGAGCTGCTGTGGCCGAAAACCCACAAACACAACAGGGGTTTGAAGGTCAACTTAGGGCTTGCATGAGTCATGACACTGTAGACCGACTGGATCTAGTCAAGGTCCCGACACTGATCACGATTGGATCCATGGATATCTTTACTCCACCAGCGTTTTCTGAAATACTTCACCACGGTATCGCTGGATCGCAGATCGTTTATTTCTCAGAAGGGGGCCACGTCCATCACTGGGAGGACCTGGAACGATTTAATCAAGTGACCACAGATTTCCTGCTGGCAGATTAGTCTGTAATTCTCGTTTTCAAAACGGGTTTGTATCATTGGTAGAATGCCTATATCTTTCGCCCATTATGTCAAAAATCAAAATCGGTTGTGAAACCTACACCTGGCAGATGCCGGGAGAGCAATACAAGGGAAGGTTAGAGCAGATCATGGAGGTTTGCCAGGGCGCAGGGTTTGCAGGGATCGAACCTGAGACTAGTTTCCTACAACATCTTGAAGATCCCGCCAGAATGAAAGATGCACTTATCAAATACGACCTTGAGCTGGCCGTGTTGTGCGTAGTCGAAGATTGGCTCGAGCCAAAAGAAAGCGCCGAGGAGCAGGCAAGAGCTAATCAATGGATTGACTATTTGAAGCACTTTCCGGATACGATGCTTTTGCTGGTGCAAATGCCGCAAAGCGATCGCTCGCAATTGCGCGAGCGGCAAGAAAATTGCATTGCTTGTTGCAATGCCTTTGCGCAACGGGCTACTGATCAGGGCATCAAGGTGTCTAAGCACCCGAATTCTCCAGCGGGATCGGTCTTTCGAACGGAGAACGACTACGAGATTCTCATGGATGGGCTGGATGCTAGGCATATAGGATATTGTCCGGATGTAGGTCACATTGCAAAGGGTGGCATGGATCCCTTGGAGGTATTAAAAAAATACCGGAACCTCACAAATTTGGTCCATTACAAAGATATGTACGAAGACGGTGCATGGGCACAAACGGGAGAGGGCTCAATCGATTTTGTCGCCATCACCAAATATCTCATCGAAACAGACTATGAGGGTTGGATTATCATGGAGGACGAATGCGATGCCTGCATTACAAAGCCCGACGATGTCACCGTTGAGGATGGGAAATACATTGCTGCAGTTTTACAACCAATGTTGACCTAAGCGACTTTAAATTACCAATCCCTAGCAGACTGTCGTATTCGATTTAGTACTTAATTCAAATAAGATCTTGATCCTGCCTGCTGGACGCAGGAAGGCAGGTCCAGAAGAGGCGTCAAAACCTGCCTGCCGTCAGGCAGGCGTAGGCATAGCTTAGCTCTGGTGAGGCTTTGCAACGAGTATGGGATCAAGAGGGATTAGAATTAGTGCTAATGTTTAAAACGACAATCTACTAACCACCCTAGGATCGTATGCCTAGTCTCTAACACTTTTCTGGCCTCCGGCAGCATCTCAGATTTAATCAGTAGGATATCTGTCTCATACGTAGAAATTGCGAAAATGCTGATATCTGCTTCGGCCAGGAGGCTGCTCAAGTCAGCCAGTATGCCGATCAGACTCAGGTCGAGTGGCCCCACGACTCGAATTGCCGCCCAACCGGATTCACATTTGAGCCCCTTCGGTACGCACTGCGACTCACATATTACGGACAGCTCCTCGGGCGTTTTTGTCACCGAGAGAAATGCTGACTCAATTGACAAGAGCGGTAAATCTGCATGGGGAGGTGCATGGCAGATGGAGAGATCGTAGGGCAATATTTGCAATGAGAGCTCCATGTTTATTTTACGTTTCAAAAAATGCAATGCTTCCGCCAGTCCAAATTTTATCTGCCTTGTTGTGATCTACGTTGCTCATTGCACTTTTCGTCATTCGCACCAAATTGAACGTAGCCTTTGGTCGATCTTCATTTCTCAACCAACTATAGATGACCCTAATTTCTGCTTTGGCAAGGTCGCCTTTGGGATCCTCAAAAGTCGGAGCGAATTCCACTTTCTTTTGTAAAATGTAGCCACTGGGATCTGGTAGAGCAGTGAGATCTTCTCTGCTAGGATTTAGGATCACACCCTGACCAGAGAATGAAAAAAGTGGCTTAAGTACATATTCTGCAAGGTTTTGGTCGGAAGGAAAATCCGAAGCGTAATACGTCTCGGGTGCATAGGGGTGTTTCAGTTTAGGCATGGTATGTTTCGAAATCTTGAAAAACCAATTCGGGTGCACCACCCATTCCAAGTCCAATGCACGCTCTAGATCGATGGGAAGTTGGGTGGCAGACAAGCGATCTATCTCATCAAAAATAAATCGATTGTAAATTCTGGATATTTTTTTCTCTTCCGATTCTGTTTGATAATATACCGCATTGCCATGTTGCTTCAAATCTGTGAGACACACGATGGGCAAGCCCAAGTGAGCGTGAGTGGCTGCGAAATCAATTCTCGTTTTCTGCTTGGTAGGTTTGTAATCAATCAGTGCGACCTCTGCAGGATCATGCGAATGAAGAATGATTTTTTTCATGCGCTCGAGATAGGTTTCTTCTTCGAGGCCGGAGAAAAAGCATGTGACCTCGGGATCTATTTCGTAGTGCGTGCGATACGCACTGGCCAGTTCGTATTGATAATAATTCAAGGTCGAGCAAGCTTGCAACTCGATGAGGGCTGGCACCAGTTTATGTTCATGATCTTGGCAGATTGCAAAATCAAGGCACATAAGATCTGGTCTTCCTGCATGCTCATGCACGTGAATGTGACTC
>Ga0209828_1003354_pt1 | contig 12283 bp, 4 predicted proteins | sample MaitaG_FD_187429 | JGI IMG/M metagenome (GOLD analysis project Ga0209828, IMG submission 187429) | Marine algal microbial communities from Maine, USA - Maine_Asex2 metaG (SPAdes) (version 2) | ecosystem: Host-associated > Algae > Red algae > Unclassified | place: Maine, USA | collected 2015-01-05
GTTGTTGCAGATTCCTGTGCCAGAAGGTCTGATGTTGCTCGAAGAATCAGCGTTCGACACGTTAGGCTATGAGTCCCTGGCGGTGGTTCAGCAAAGTTCTGAAACGGATGATGCGTGGATCAGCTACGCGCTGTGGAATAGCGAGGTCATGTTGAAACAAGTGGCGGTACTGTATCCGGCCTATCTGTTTGAACAGAACGAACCGATCTCGCTGAAGTTCAACTATGTTGTGCAGGATATTGGTGACACAGGTGGTAGACGTTTCGACGTGGCCTCCTTCATTGACATAGATGCTGATCAGCAGATCGACTTTACGTCCAATAGCGTGTGCAACCAGTCAGCCAGGCTTGCCGCTGCTGCCAAGCCAGCCGATCTACGTTTCGTTACGCCTGCTGCTGACCAGACTACGTGGGTGGATACCAGTCTTTATCGGCTCGATACACCGAAAGGTTCGTCAGCGTCCTATCAGGTAGACAGAGACGGGGTGTATCTGGAATTGCACGCATCGGTTGCCGCACAGCTGATATTGAAGTCAGCAGAGGGTGTTGACCATGTCAACGTTCGCCTCCGTTCACTAACGACAGGCGATTCGCTGGTGATGCTGATGAAAGCGGTGGATGGTCTATCTGATGTGTATCGCAGTATTGTCCCGGTAAGGGTTAACGAGACAACCGAAGGATCAGGTCAGTGGTGTCCTGAAAGTGCTGTTGATGAGGCGACCGGTAGCTTTCGGGTAGAAGCATTGCCCCCATCCTGTGATTTGCTCAGTACCGCCGACGACACGCTGGTGGCTGAATTTACAGACCCGTTCAGCTCCGTGGAGTTGACCGATAGCGCAACGGTGAATCCTGCCAGCCATGTGTTTGATTCCGCTTCGCTTGCGCCGGTAGCAGGAGTAACCGTGTCGCTGTACACCAACGGACAGGTTGCCGTAGATCCTGTGACCAACGATACGCTGGTATTTGTGACTGATGAGCGGGGTCGTTATTTCATTCCACCCTTGCCCGCGGGCATGTCATTGTCTGTTGTGATTACAGCACCCGAGCAATACGTATTTCCTTCGCGTGTTGCGGCTGATCGATTTGTTGATTATGTCGTTCTGCCATCGTCTTACGGTGAGCAAGGTTTTGCGTCAGCCGGGGATGGGCAGTTCGTAGTATCGGGTGACAGTAAGCCTGTGATCATTGACATACCACTGGACCCGCGTGAGTTCGATGCATTGCTAATCATAGAAAAGCGGGTGCTCACTGATAGGGTAGAAGTCGGTGAGTCTGTGCAGTACGAAGTGCAGATCACTAATCAGGGGAATGGTGACCTTGACAATGTCATGCTGGTTGATACGCCTGCTGTTGGTTTTCGCCTGCTCGGTGGAACGCTCTCTCTTGATGACAACACTCTGGTGGAGCCTGCAAAAATCCGCCTTGGCACCAATCAGACAGGGCAGGCTGTGGGGGCTGATGCAGCCACCATCAGTGGTTCATACCTGTTTGATATCGGCACTGTATTGCCTGGGCAGACTCGCCTGCTGCGTTATCAGCTGCAGGCAACTCCGGCGGCCATTCATGGTGACGGAGTCAATACGGTGGTGGCATCAGCACAAACTGAAAGTGGGCTTACTGTGGCTTCGCAATCCAGTCGAGCCGTGGTGGAAGTGACTAGAACCGGTGTGCTGTCAGAGCGTGCAATCCTGTTCGGCAAAGTATACGTCGACAGTACCTGTGACTGGATTCAGAACCAATCCGAGTGGCCTGTTGGAGGTGTCAAGTTATACCTGCAGGATGGTAGTTTTGTGGTAACTGACGAAGACGGGCAGTACAGTCTATACGGGCTGCGGCCAGGGCTGCATGTTATCAAGGTTGATCCGCTGACACTGCCACTGGGGCTCAGTCTCAAGCCAATTGATAACGCCAATGCCGTCGATGCGGATAGCCGGTTTGTGGAATTGTCTGAAGGTGATTTTCACCGTGCGGATTTTGCAACCCGTTGTCCCGAGGCAAATGCGACTATCGTTTTTAACAACATCGAACAACGCAATCAGAATCTGCGTGGCAGCTGGCTGATTGATGAGGCAAGCCGTTTTGATCCTGATGGCAAATCCAGATTGTTGAATGATCGTCAGCGGGTGAGCTCTGATGGTGATTTGTCCAATGGCTTTATTACTCAACCCCGCGCAGCCTTCAAGGCTGCGCCCGCAGCAAGCGTAACGCCTGCATCGGCACTGGCACTCGAAGCCGACGTATTGCCAACGGGTGGACGTGCAGCTTTACCGTCTTTGGCAGAGGATATTGCCAACCCGGTATCACGTTCAGCCATGGCCTCACCGGTAGAGACTGCGTCAGAGATTACCGCAGCTCAGGCTGAAGCAGGGACATGGCTCTGGCCAGAGAACGAATTCAGCACGGACGGGCGCTTTATGGCTGTTGTGCGTTCTGGCATGTCTCCAGAGCTGGTTGTCAATGGCATGGCTGTGAGTGAGGCTCAGATTGGCGAGCGCATTGCCAACTTGCGAGAGAACGCAGAGCTTGTGGTCTGGTACGGCATCACCCTCAAACCCGGGTTGAACGAACTCAGTATTGTCGGTACGGATAGTTTCAACAATGTGCGCACATTGGCAACCGGTGAATTCAAGCGTCCGGCAGCGGGTGTCAGTATTCAGTTGCGTACCCGGCAGGACACCTTGCCAGCGGATGGTGGCAGAAGCATGCTGCCGATAGATGTCGTGATCAATGATGCGAACGGCTATCCGGCAAACGGTGTCTACTTCGTCACCCTGACCACCAGTGCGGGCGATTTTCTGGAGCAGGATCTGCAGACTGCAGAACCCGGCTTACAAGTGCGGATCGACAACGGACGCGGCAAGATCCACGTTCGAAGTTCTGAGCTTGCAGGTCGTCTGGAACTCACCGCACGTTCGGGAAGCCTGCGTACTACGCTGCAGCTGATTCAGGTGGCCGCCGCACGTCCTTTGATCGGTGCTGGACTGATCGAGCTGGGTGGTCGGTGGAGTAGTCTTACCGGGGACGATGGTAGAACGGATCTGGAGTCAGGTTTTGAGACAACCGCGCGAGCGGCGGTATTTCTCAAGGGGCGTATCAAGCGCGACATGAAGCTGACGTTGTCCTATGACTCAGACAAAGACAAGAATACCGAACTGTTGCGCGACCTTAATCCGAACGAACATTATCCGACCTTCGGTGATGCTTCGGTCAAGGGATTCGAAGCACAGAGTCGTAGCAAATTATACGCAAAGCTTGAACGTGACAGGCACAGCATCATGTGGGGTGACTACCTGACTGATAGCCAATCCGGACTGGATGATCTTGCGCGCGTGCAAAGAACATTGACCGGTGCTAACGCGATTCATGAAACTGATCGGCACCGATTGCAACTGTTTGCGGCGCGTGTGTCGGATGTACGCGCCAGTGAAGTGGTCAGGGGCAATGGTACCGCGATGCTGTTCCGCCTGGATGGAGCGCCGATTGTCGCCAACTCGGATATTATCGACATCATTGTCAGAGACCGTGACAACCCCGGTGTGATTGTCAGTCAGGAGCGCTTGCAACGCTTTACCGACTATATTCTGGACAGTCAGAGTGGCCTGCTGAGTTTCAGGGACGTTGTGCCCAGTGTTGATGAAAACCTGAATCCGGTTTTCATTCGCACCAGCTATGACAAACGATCGAACCTGGATGAATACACGGTAGCAGGGTTACGCTGGCACTATAATCTTAGCGATCATTGGAAGGCAGGCTTTTCCTTTACTGAAGATCAGAACCCGTTAACCGGCTACCAGATCAGTGGTCTTCATACAGCTGGAACGTTGGGGCGCAATACCGTGCTATCGGCATCAGCTGCCACGCTATCTCATCAGGATGATACTGAATCCGGCTCTGCACAACGTGTGCGACTGGAACACAACTGGCGTGGCAGTAGAGAGCACAGGACCATCATGAGCTGGGCCCGTGCAGATGCAACCTTTACCAGTACAGATTCGGGTGTGTCCGCCGGAAGACAAGAATGGCAGCTTGAGCATCAGCAACCGTTAAGTGCAACGGTCAATGGCACATTTAAATCCACGCTGAGTGAATCAACCACTGACAATACACACTACGGTACCGCAGGTCTGATTCTTGACAGGCGCTTTACCCAGTGGTCTGTCAACGGTGGTGTGCGACGTATATGGAGTTCAGAGGGTGATCGTTCGCTGAGTTTCAGTACGGTGCTGCTGGGAGCTGAGCGTCGTTTTAAACTCCCCGGTGGTCGAACCTTGAGTCTGGGGATCGATGCAGAACGCGGACTTACAGATCCAGGCCGCTTTCGATACGGTGTTGATTCGAGAATTCAGTTGTTCGAACACGTGAGTCTGTATTTGCGTCATGAACGCGAACAGCAGCTCTCTCAACTATCGTTGTCCGGGGTACAGCAAGGTAGTCGGCAATGGGTATTGGGCGTCGAGTCGGACGTGCTTCCGTCGACCCAACTGTATAGCGAGTACCGTATGCGGGGTAGCAACTCCGGCCGGAACATGGAAACGGCGAGTGGGGTCAGAGGTCGGTACCAACTGCGCGAAGGCCTGTCCATAACACCGTCTCTGGAAGTGATTGATGTGCTGCGCAGCGACGACTCGGATGATTCCATTGCAGCCTCATTGGGTATCAGTGACACGCGCAATCCGAACCGCAAGTTGACGGCACAGGCTGAACTCAGAGATACCAGCGGTAGTCGTTACTATGGCTTTCGGGCATCGCTTGCTCAGCGGCTGGACCTGGACTGGACGACGCTGGTTCGTGAAGAATTTACCCGACAGAGCCCGAGTATCGGCCAGCTACTGTCTCGTCACCAGTTTACGCTGGGTCTGGCGCGCCGGCCCAAACTGAACAATAGGCACCATGCCATTTTCCTGGCCAACTGGAAAGAAGAGTACGGCCCCGAAGATGGGCAGGATCGTCGTACTTATCTGTTGTCCACTCATCAGAACAGGCAGTTTGGTAAAGGCTTTGAGCTGAGTGGCAGAGCCGGTGCGAAGTGGCAGTCAACCCGCTATGCACTGGGTGATGTCAGCAGCAGAGTGCGTTTGCTCGACCTGCGCCTGAGCAAGGATATCAACCGGCGTTGGGAGGTTGATCTGCGTGGTGGCTGGCTGGGTGTCGGTAACAACGGAGGACACCGGTTTTCGCTTGGTGCAGGTCTGTCCTGGATTGTCGATCGCAATGTCCGTCTGGGAGTGGCCTACAACGTGACCGGTTTTACAGAGACAGACCTCGATGCACAGGGTTTGAATCAACAGGGACTACAGCTAGGGCTGCAATTTAAATTTGATGAGGATTGGTTTGAATGGCTGAGCGATTGATCAATACGTTACTGCCGTGCGCATCAGTTGCCCTGTTGCTGGCTTTACTGGTGGGGTGTGTCAGCACCGACGAGCTGTACGCTCCGTACGATGCAACAGACTGCAATATCATTATTGAGAAAAACAGTACTGGCAGAATGATGGTACGCGACCTCAATTCCAACACGCATTTTCCGTGGGAGCCGGCGGTGTACTTTGACTTTAACAGTCATGAGCTCGACACTGAAAACATGAAATTGCTAGAGGGGGCAGTCGTCGCCATGGCCCGCTATCCGCAACTCAACCTCAGCCTGCAGGGCTTCGCAGATCGGATAGGCTCTGCCTCGTATAACAAGGCACTGGCTGATCGACGGGTTGGATCGGTTATCCGCTATCTGGTAGCAGAAGGGGTGCAACGTCATCGCATTGTGGATCAACCGCTCGGTGAAGGACTCAGTCAGTTTGGTACCGATGACGCGATGAGCCGTAGTATCAATCGGCGTGTCGAACTGATGTTGCTGGATGAGATAGGCCGACCGTTTCGTCCACTGTTCAATTTTGAAGGAATGTGATGAGGCCTTCGACTACCCGTTTGCGCAGACTGGCAATAGTGCTGTTGTACGTGCTCAGCTCACTGTCAACGATTGTCTGGTCGGCGACGCCTGCGGGTACTGTGATCAGGAATCAGGCACTGGCAACTTACACAGACACAGACGGCCAGCGCGTTACGGTAACCTCGAATATCGTCGAGACACTGATCGAGCAAGTGGCTGGTATCCAGCTGACAAGTGATCAGCAGCAACGATTATCACCGGGTACGTGGGTCCGCTTTTCTCACAGACTGCAAAATACCGGTAATGCAGATGATCGTTATTCGTTGAGTGTGACGAACACGGGCGGGAGTGTAAATCTTGAATCATTGTCTGTGTATGCCGACACTGATGGCGATGGCATAGCAGACAATCAGACACCCATAGGGCAGTCTCCGTTTATCGCTGCAGGGGCAGATTATCTGGTGGTTGTTGAAGGACGAGTACCTGCCAGCGCAAAAGACGGTGACACGGCCCTTTTACAACTCGTGGCCATCAGTGAGTTTGATATAACCCTTGGCGATCAGAACGACGATAGCGTATCCGTCGGTGCCGGACCGGCCATCACAGTTGTCAAGACACTGAGTCAGGCCAGTGGTCTTTCTCCCAGCGCGCCTTATACGGTAACGCTGTTCTACGAAAATTCAGGTGATGAAGCCGCTGGGGATGTCACCCTGATTGATGCTTTGCCTGCCGGGATGAGTTATGTGGCGGACTCTGCTCGCTGGTCGAAAACGAGCATAGCGTTGAGCGATGCTGATGCGAATGATACGCATAGAGGTACTAACGGCAACCTGCGCTTTTGTGCGTACGACAGCAGCTGCACCGGTATTGCTGAGGCGCAGCTGGATTCTGATAGCAGCGCGGTGAACCAGGTCACTGCGATAATGGATCTGGTTGATGCCGGTGAAACCGGTAGTGTCACATTTGAAGTAAGGATAGATGCAAATCTGGCCGCTGCGTATCTACAGAACACCGCTGAGTTTGAGTACGACATCGCGGTAGATTCCGTTAACCGGCAATTTTCCAACACGGTCGTCTTTGAAGTCTTGCCTGTGGCTGGCGTTGTTGCCAATGGTTCAACAGCCAATGCGATTAACGGGCTCAATGAACCGGTCAGTGTCATCAGTGCAGGTCAGGGCGCGAACGTTCAGTTCGACAACATCATCTGGAATACCGGCAACGACACTGATACTTTCAATATTGTGGTGGATGCCGCCGGCTCAAGCTTTCCTTCAGGAACGGTATGGCAATTGTTGAGAGCCGGTGCATCGAGCCCTTTGACCGATACCAATAGTGACGGTATCGTGGATACAGGCCCGGTTGAGGCGGGTGAGTTTTCACGTGTTGTACTACAACTGCAGCTACCTGATGCAATATCGGGAAATAACAATGGCCAGGGTTTTGATCTGTCAAAAACGGCACAGTCGATCAGTGATGCTTCGGTCATAGACTTAGTGACCGATCACTTGGACGAAATCGTTGCGAACACGGTAGATGTTACTAATCAGGCACCTGCAGGTTCTGCGGGTGCTCTGGGTTCGGGCCCCGGACCTGAGTCGGTACCGGTATCCACCGTGCTGGCAGATGCTGATAATCGTGCGCAGTTTGATGTGTACATCCGGCATCAGGGCAGTGAGCCGGATAACTACTCGCTGCTGGCAGCAAATACCGAGTTGGGTAGTAGCCTGCCTTCAGGCTGGCGAGTAACCTTCAAGGACCCTGTCAGTTCCGCCACGATAACCAGTACCGGAACCTTGTTTTCGGGTGAGTCGAGGCATGTGCTGGCTGAGGTCGTGCTACCGACAGAGGCGCAGGCTGGAGTCTATGGCGTCTGGTTTGAAGCACGCTCGGCCAGAACCGATGTATCGGATCGCAAGCACGATGCGGTGAGAGTCATGGCTACACCGAGTCTGTCTCTGGAGCCCAGTTCAGCGGCTCAATTGGAGCCGGGTGGTTCGGTAGTCTACGAACACTTGCTGGTGAATAACGGTAACTCGACAATTGACGATATTGTATTGTTGGCGCAGGACAGCCGGGATGACTGGGCCAGCGTGGTCTATGTGGATAGCGACGGCGATGGTACGTTGAGTCCGCAAGATCAACCCTACACACAGTTATTCACGTTGCTGCCAGGTGAGTCCGTCGATGTATTCGTTAAAGTGTTCGCACCTGCCAATGCCACCACGCTGCAATTGAGTATCACTACGCTGACTGCTTCGTGGAATGTGCAGAGTGATAGCGTACTGGTTCAGGACCGATCAACCATCAACCATTCAAGAGTGGTGATACGTAAAGAACAGGCAGTGGATATGGGCTGTGACGGGGCACCCGACACCGGACAAGAGTTCGGGTCTGGTTCGCTGGAAGTGGCGCCGGGCAATAATTGTGTGGTGTACCGACTGACGGCCAGTAATCAAGGACTGGAGCCCTCCTATAATGTGAAGATTCATGACAGCACACCCGCGTACACCCGATATCAGGCGGCTGCACAGTGTTCGAGAACACCTTGCTGGCTGATTGAGCCGGCTCAGAACCAGACCGGTTCGATCAGTGCCGAAACTGATCAGCTGCTCCCCGGCGATTCCTACTTTTTGCAGTTCGTCGTTCGGCTTGACTAGAGGGTAGATTGCAACGTTAGATGACATGAATTCAACTATTGGCGTATTGTGTGCTCGCCAAATGGCTTCAGTAGTTTCAATATTCGAGTGATCAGAATGTCGAAAGTAGTTCAACGAGTGCTTGGCTCCGTTTTCATGTCAATGATTGGCATCGTCTTTTCCATGCCGACGCATGCCCTTGACGGTGCGTGGTATGTCGGTGCAGGTGCGGGTATATCCCGATTAGCGCCGGACACCGACGGATCCGAATACACCCTTGATGATGAGATGTCGACAGCCGCAGGCTTGTATCTGGGGCTGGATATCAACGACTGGCTGGCTGCGGAAGCTGCCTACACGACGTTGGGTGAAGCAACGCTGTCGGCTGGGGAGACTATTGGCTACACGGCAATTTCTCTGGGGGCTATAGCCTATGTCTATGGGCAGCGCGACATTCGAGCGCGTCAACAGGGTCTGTCGGGCTACCTGCGACTGGGGCTGAACAGCATCGACAACGACGCCAGCATTGACTTGAACAAGGCGGACAACACGGCCATCTGGCTAGGTGCCGGCTTGCAGTGGCCGGTTGGTCGTCAATGGGGTGTTCGGGGTGAAGTCACCAGCTACGACGGTGATGCGCAGGCGGCCATGGCTTCGGTTTACTGGCGTTCAGCGCCGGATGCAAGATCTCGACGTTTGCCACCCGTTCGCAAGCCAGCCACGACACCCCCTGTCGCTGCACCACGAGCAGACACGGTACCGGCCACTGCACCTGCGCCCGCACCTGCGCCCGCACCTGTTCCTGATCCGGCCGTGAGTCCCAGACAGATAGCGGCTAACGACTGTGTTCAGCCTGCGGCGAATGAGCCCAGCGATGCTCGTGGATGCGCACTGATCAGTGGCGTCATGCAAGGCGTGGATTTCCAGCCTGATACGGCTACTCTGACACCAGTAGGTCTGCAGTTACTGACACGATTGGCTGCAACGCTTGTGCAGAACCCGGACCTGGTCATCGAGATACAGCTTCATACACAGGTATACGCACAGTCAGGGCGTGCGATGCAACTCTCTCGCGAGCGAGTACTGGCGGTGGCCCGTTATCTTGCAAGCCAGTCGGTTGATGTCAAGCGCCTACGCGCCAGAGCTTTTGGCTCCGAACAGCCCAGAGCCGATAACGACACGCCTGGAGGACGTCGACTCAACAACCGAGTGGTACTGCGCGTACTGCCCTAGTGTGACCTGCACCGGATCTTGGCAGTACTGTTACTCAAAGCGTCCAATTCGAGTGCTGTTCTACAAAAGTGAAACAGATGTCCGGCATCTTTGCCGACATCTGCGTTTGAGGGTGTGGAATTTGCTCCTTCTCAGTCAGGCAACAACGTGTTGTGTGCGAGAAGAATTAAACGATGAACAACCCTCAGGCTTCAGTCCGATCATCTGCTACTCAATCGGCAATTTCCTCCTGCTACCGGCCTGCATTGGCCGTGATGATTGTCGCTGTCCTCAGCGGCTGTTCATCGCTGACAGGCACCGACAGGCTGGAGATTCCAGCCAATACCAGTGAATTTCGCAGCCGTCTGTATACCGGCGCTTCCATTGGTCCTTCACGACTAAGCCCCGATACGCGCGGTACCGTGTTCAATGTGCAGTCCAACAGCGATTCGGGTACGCAACTACGTCTGGGCTACGATGTCCACAACATGCTTGCCGTTGAGATAGACACCTCGGTACTCGGCGCTGCGGAGTTACGAGAGGCCAATACCGATGTCAAATATTCTTCGGCAGCCGTCAGCGCCCTGATCTACGGTTTGAGTGGCGTGCAGATGCGCTCTCGTCGTGAAGGCTTGAGTGCCTATGCTCGCCTTGGTTATGGATCGTTGAAAAAATCCTCCGCGGTCATCGATCTCGAAGAAAGTGGCATGCTGCCGATTCTGGGCCTGGGCGCGGAATACGGGTTCTCTAACGGTCTGGGCGTCAGGGGCGAGATTACCCGATTCGACGGCGATGCCAGTTACATCGGATTTGGTGCAATCTACCGGTTCGGCATATCACCTTCCGGCATTGGAAGCATGATTGCCCAGGCAGCCGAGCCTGCACTGGGTGCTGCTCACACCACCGTGGCCAAAGATGGGAGAACGCTGACAGGCAGTGCAAGCACCCGGCATAATCCGCTGCTGGCGCGCAACGATGAGCGGGCGAACCGCCAATCCAATGCCAGCAAGCAGTATTATTCTGGCCATCCCCGAGAAGGGGGTGTGTTGAAAACCGTTGAGGATCGTTGGCGTCCGGCGATGCGTGCCGACGACCGCGATGCGGACGGTGTACTGGACGTGGCAGACAACTGCAACGACACCGGTAGTCACGTTACGGTTGACCGGTATGGATGTGGATTATTCGATGCTGTACTTGACGACGTTACCTTCAAGAGCGGTTCACGCTGGTTGTCTCCACGCGCTCGCGGTCAGCTGGACCATGTTGCAGAAACATTGCTGGCCTTCCCCGAATCGAGAGTACAAGTACGCGCCCACACCGATGCTGAGGGTGCAGCCGACATGAATCTGGGACTCTCCTCACGACGCGCTGAAGTGGTTGTGCAGTATTTGCAGAGTCGAGGTGTTAATGAGTTGCAGTTACAGGCAGCGGGTATTGGCGAGGCACAACCTCTGGATAGCAACGGTAGTGCTGATGGGCGTCGTCGTAATCGCCGGGTAGATCTGGTCACGTTGCCAGATCTTGATGCAGGACACTTGCTGGTTGCCAGTAGCGTCGGCACCGCGCGAGTCATATCTGTCAGTGATGCCAGCCAGATCCAGCCAGACCGTGACAGCTACCAGCAGAGCAGAAAAAACGCCAGTGGGCAGTGGAACGTCAGAGATTCGGCTACCAGCTTAGAGCCGGGCTTGCAGGCAGCTAAGCCTGTGACTACCGAGTCGCCGGCAAAACCAGAATCATCGGCAAAGCCTGCCACACAAAACAAGGTGCAACGTCCCGCCATCAGACCATTACCAGTACCGGGTGTGGCGCCAGGGCTCGACTTGGCAGGTGTCGTCGAGGGACTGAGTTTTCCACAAGGCTCGGCTGTGCTCAACGCAGATGGGCAGCGTGCGCTGCAACCCGTCGTGAAGTCACTGCAGGGACACGTATCGGTGACAATTGCCGTCATGGCGCATACGGACGACAGGGGGGACGCCGAATCCAATCTGTTGTTGTCGCAAAACCGTGCAGAGGCCGTTGTAAAACACCTGACAGCGAAAGGAATTGATGGCGCGCGGCTCAAGGCTGAAGGCTATGGTGAGCTGTTGCCTCTGGTTCAGAACGTGACAGAAGAGGACCGTGCAAGGAACCGTCGAATCGAAATAAGAGTGCTGCCATAGTCTGGATATCAACTCTGGGCAGCAGTTACCACAATGGCATTTAATACGTGAATATAAGTATTTCCCTATGCGTGAAAACCATACGTAATATTTCGTGAAATAGTCTCTGGAGTCGTGATCAAGGTCGTGCTTAACGACCATTTAACCTGTTATCTTACGTGCAGATGCCGGAATGCAAGAACGTTCGGTGATTAAGTAATAACTAACAGGGGCCGCTTGTCGGCCGGAACATCACATGATCATGACTCGCACTCGAAGGCTATCCAGCCTCCAAAGTTTGTGTTTCAAGCCCACCCGTAGTGCCTTGGCGATCGCTATCAGTCTAAGCGTTGGAACTCTCTCCGCGCCTGCGATAGCTGACGATGTAAATCCGTTTGCTGTCGATGTCAG
>Ga0209828_1003355_pt1 | contig 12283 bp, 9 predicted proteins | sample MaitaG_FD_187429 | JGI IMG/M metagenome (GOLD analysis project Ga0209828, IMG submission 187429) | Marine algal microbial communities from Maine, USA - Maine_Asex2 metaG (SPAdes) (version 2) | ecosystem: Host-associated > Algae > Red algae > Unclassified | place: Maine, USA | collected 2015-01-05
TCAAGAGATAAACAAAAACGGACCCACATTGTTTTTCTGTCAATCTGGAAAAAGAAGTATTCAAGCGATAGAGATACTTAAAAAGGCAGGCTATGAAAATCTCTATAATCTCAAAGGAGGTATGAATGCGATCAGAGCTAATAATATTCTCTTATAGTAGAATGTTAATAATCTAGGTAATCTTCTATTCTGCTTACGCTGAGCTACAGCAGGCATGTCCTTGAAATCCGTGATAAAGACAGATAAGCAATTCCGAAAAAAACATATATTTGCACCAAAATATATAAAATGTCAGCAGTAGATAAAATTAATAAAGAAGAGATGCTCGCAATCATAGCTAATGCTAGCTTTGATAAAGATGTAGAGCTAACGATTCATACAACTCAGGGAGATATCAATCTTGATTTATATGCCACTAAAGCACCTAAGACCGTTGCAAATTTTTTAGAGTTAGCTAAGAAGGGTTATTATGATCAGTTGTTTTTTCATAGAGTCATTCCAGATTTTATGATACAGGGAGGATGTCCTCTCGGAATGGGAAATGGTGGACCCGGTTATAACTTTGAAGATGAGTTTCATCCAGAATGTACACATGATGGACCGGGTGTATTGTCTATGGCAAATGCAGGACCTGGAACTAATGGTTCTCAGTTCTTCATTACGCATGTAGAAACGGCTTGGTTAGATGGAAATCATACCGTTTTCGGAAAAGTAAAAGGAGAAGCAGATCAGGAAGTTGTCAATAAAATAGAAAAAGGAGACCAGATCTTATCAATAACAATTGCGGAGTAAATCTCAGAAGCATATAAAAGGAAGAGAGGTAAGAATGCAGACTATTTTTACCTCTCTTTTTATACAGCTTTGCGTAAACTTAGTATAAGATATACATGGACCCTACAAGATTGTCAAACATCAATATGGCTCATTCGATAGTAATCGGATTAGTATCTTATTGGGAATTTAACAATACCATTTCACCGAGTCCAGAGATCTACTTCTCATTATTCCTTGCATTTTTAGCATTAACCTTTAGTAATACAATCCGATCTGGAAATAAATCTATGGTTAAGGTTGCTTGGGTCTGCATATCCACTATTTTAATCTTTCAAATTTATTTTGGTACGGCTGTTTTTCAGGACAGGTTCCTAAATGAGAAAATCGCAAAAGGAATAATTATACTGGTAAGCGGAGTTACTTTCTTAAGTTTCAGTAAAGCTTTATTATTCCCATATGGTAGGTTAAAATAGTAATTAGGTTTTGGCACTATTTTCTAAAACATTCAATAGTTTCAATACACAATTATGAATTTTGATTGCAATCAATAGAATTTCTACCTACCCTTGTGGCGCTTTTAATAACTCAAAAAACTCATCTAACTTAGGCAGTATTATTATCTCTGTTCTCCTATTTATACTTCTATTATAGCTGTTGTCGTTGCTAGCCTTTGGAGAAAATTCGGAACGACCACCAGCTGTAATTCTGCTAGGATCCACAGCATATTTTTGCTGTAAAATTCTGGCAACAGAAGTGGCTCTTTTTACACTAAGGTCCCAGTTGTCAGAGATACAGGAATTAGAAATAGGGACATTATCGGTATGGCCTTCTATAAGTATATCTAGATTTTTATGGTCATTTACAACTTTTGCTATTTTAGATAGTACGAGCTCTGCAGAAGCTTTTACCGCGGAGCTTCCAGAGTTGTATAATAGCTTATCAGATAAGGAAACATATACGACACCTTTTTTGACTTCTACATTGACATCCTGATCATTTATATCAGAGAGAGAGCGCTTAAGGTTCATAACTAGAGATAGGTTCACAGAATCTTTGCGCTGGATTGTCCCTGTGAGATCTTGTATGTAACCGCTTTGTCTGTTTAGCGTTTCTAGTGAGTTTTTTATACTAGCGGCGCCTTCCTTACTTACGATAGATAGATCTGATAATCGGTCTAGCAGATTAGTAGCCGTCTTTTTTTGATACTCTAGTTCTGTCCGGAGATCTTTGTTTTGCTGTTCTTTTTCAGCTAAGCTTTCTTGTAAATATTTGTTTTTTGTGACAGAGTCATTTTCCTTATTACGTAAGGCTAGTTTGTCCTCTTCACACTGTTTCCTATATACGTCATACTCTATCAATGTATTGTCGTGGTCCCTCTTAAGCTGATCATGTGTAAGCTGCATTTCTGCCATTTTTTTCTTACTCACGCAAGAACTCATTAGTATAATCATTATAAAAAACGTACCATTTCGTAACATTCAATTGATTTTAGGTGACTACAGAGTAGCCAAGGGTTATAAAAAGAAAGTCTGATTGGGTATTTGCTTATCTCGTGTGTAAGAAGTAATACAAAATTATTATAATTCCTGAGAATGAAAAATATCCAACTACAATAAATCTATATTGTTAAAATTAAACGAAACCTAAAATAATACAATTGCCTTTAGATGGATTTATTATTAATTTAAGGGTTCTCCCTTAAGAAAAATATTTCTCATAAGCTTTGGATTAGTTCAAATAGACTACTATAGCACAATAAATTTTACAGACTTGGAACCAGAAGGAAATCGAATTTGTAAGGTATAGACCCCTTGTACAAGAGCACTTATATCTATTTTATTTTCTTCTTTTCTAAGCTTAGATGATATTAATTTATTTCCACTAGTGCTATGAATACAGTAAGCTATTGGATCTTTTGTCTGTAATATATTGACATGCAGAAAATCAGAGTTAGCGGGATTCGGAAAAACATTAATAGGTGTGTCTAAAGTAGGATTGTTCGTATTTACGAGAATTACGGCTGTTGTCAATGCAATGAGATTATCGTCTTCTGATTCGAAGCAACTACTTCCACTCATTATTCCCGATGGAGTAATATTTATATTTAGTCCGGCAGTAGGAAAGTCTGAAGTAGACTCTCCCGTGACTAGCAAACTAGTACTAAGTGTAATACACTCATTTGTAGGAATGACTTTATTCTGAGTGAGTTGCCAGGATTTGAAATCTTCCAAATATAAAACATCAAAAAAATCAACAGATTGCTGAATTCCTGTAGGTGAGATATCGGTAGGACTCATTTTCGAGTGCGACATAATTAAACGTAAGGCTCCTACAGGGTCTACTGGAAGCTCATCGTTATCGTTACAGAACGTAAATTCGAATACTGTGTTTTCTCCTACAATAGCAGGTTGACCAGGGGTAAAGCTAAAATCTTTTATCGATGCATCATAACATTGACCAAATGATATTTGACAAATATATAAGAGTAAGAAAGTCGTACAAATAATTTTCATAGAAGAGGTGTTTGACGAAATATAAGTAAAATTAGTAATCCTCTATTAGAGTTTTATTTATTTAACAAATCTTTTGTAGAAATTAGGCTCATAAGAACGCTATCGATTTTTAATACATTAGATTCTTTAGGGAAGATACCATTTCAACAAAAGTATTTTTGAATTAGATATCTATCGTTTAGTGAATCCTTACATCCGCTCATATAATTTCATAGATCTAACTTATCTTTACATTATATGGCATTACTACAATTTACAAATGAAGGCATATGGTGTGAACAAGCTAAAGTTTACATAGATCCCTGGCGGCCTGTGGAAAAAGCTTTAATAACGCATGGACATTCTGATCACTCTAGGTATGGCCATAAACACTATCTCTGCACAGATATAGCAGCACCCGTTATAAAATATAGACTAGGTAAAATCAATTTACAAACTATTAAATACGGAGAGGTGACTCAGATAAATGGTGTGGATTTTTCTTTTCATCCAGCAGGGCATATTCCTGGTTCAGCTCAGATACGTGTCGCATACAAAGGAGAGGTGTGGGTTGCTTCTGGTGATTATAAGACGGTAGATGACGGTCTGAGTGCAGCGTTCGAACCTATAAAATGTGATACGTTTATTACGGAATGTACTTTTGGTTTACCTATTTACAAATGGAAGAAACAGTCTGAAATTCTCGATGATATTAATCTCTGGTGGAAGAACAATAGAGAGGCTGGAAAAGTATCCTTTATAAGTGCTTATTCTCTGGGGAAAGCTCAGCGAATATTAAGAGGACTAGATCATTCTATTGGCAAAATTTACACACATACCGCCGTAGAAAATGTAAACAAGATTATACGCAATCAAGGAATCAATCTGAAAGAAACGATTCAGATTACTAAGGAAACAAATAAAAAAGATCTAATAGGGAATGTCGTCATCGCACCACCAGCAGCAATAGGATCTAACTGGTCCAAGAAAATGGTGCCGCAATCAGTAGGTGTTGCCTCAGGATGGATGGCGATCAGGGGAGCGAGAAGAAGAAGGGCCGTAGATAGAGGATTTGTCTTATCAGATCATGCCGACTGGGATGGATTAAATGCTGCGATAGAAGCTACAGGTGCGTCAAGAGTGATTTGCACCCACGGATTTACTGATGTATTTGCTAAATGGTTAAAGGAAAAAGGATTAGACGCTAGAACAGAATACACAGAATTTGAAGGAGAGACAAATGAAATGATAAAAGAAGAAACTGAAGCTGCATCATGAAGAAATTTGCACAGCTTTTCACAAATCTAGATCAGACCACTAAGACTACACTAAAAGTGGAATCATTAGTAGATTATTTCGGAGTAGCGAGCGATAAGGATAAGCTCTGGGCTATAGGAATCTTATCACATAGACGTCCTAAGCGAAGTGTAAAAGTAAGCTTACTTAGAGAATGGGCAGCAGAGATAGCAGATATTCCAGAATGGTTATTTAATGAGAGTTATAATTCGGTAGGAGATACTGCAGAGACGATTGCTTTAGTATTGCCTATTGCTAACGAGAGTAATGATTTAGAATTATTTCAGTGGATAGATCAGTTGATAGCTCTCTACGACAAAGAAGATGAGGAAAAGAAACGGTTCGTATTAGGTGCATGGTCCCAGATGAATTATGCAGAACGCTTTGTTTTTAACAAGTTAATTACGGGCGGTTTCCGTGTTGGCGTCTCTCAGAAACTTATGATGAAAGCGCTAGCAAAATTTACCGATCAGGAGGAGAATGCAATTGCCCATAGACTGATGGGAGATTGGACACCTCAGTCAACTACTTATGAGCAGCTGATCCTGTCAGAAAATATATTAGATGATATCTCTAGACCCTACCCGTTCTATCTAGCCTACGCGCTGGAATCTGAAGTAGAAAAATTAGGAGAACCTGATATGTGGCAGGTAGAAAGAAAATGGGATGGCATAAGAGGTCAGGTCATTATACGATCAGGTAATATTTTTGTGTGGTCGAGGGGAGAAGAATTAGTGACAGATAAGTTTCCTGAGTATAAGGTGCTAGTGGATTTAGTGCCTGACGGTACGGTACTAGATGGAGAAATACTGCCCTACAGAGATGGGCGACCGCTTTCTTTTAATAAATTACAAACTAGAATAGGAAGGAAAAATGTCACTAAGAAAATATTAGCGGAGGTTCCTGTAATTTTAATGGTTTATGATATTCTAGAGTTTGATGATATAGATATTAGAGAGCAACCTTTGTCCTATAGACGTGATGTTTTAGAAAAGATGGTTGCAGACATAGAAGATAATGAAATTTTGAGAATATCAGAAAAAATTTCTTTCTCGGAGTGGAAGACTGTTGCTGAAGAACGCGATCTTTCTAGAGAACATATTAGTGAAGGGCTGATGCTGAAGCGATTAGATTCTCCTTATCGTATAGGTAGAAAAAAAGGGGACTGGTGGAAGTGGAAATTAGATCCACTCACTATAGATGCCGTGATGTTGTATGCGCAGAAAGGATCAGGTAGAAGAGCTGGTCTATATACGGATTATACTTTTGCCGTGTGGGACGGAGATAATTTAGTACCCTTTGCTAAGGCATATTCGGGACTGAAGGATGTAGAGTTCAGAGAGATTACACGATGGGTTAATAAAAATACTAAGGAGAAATTTGGTCCCGTAAGAAGTGTAATTCCCGAACTAGTTTTTGAAATAGCTTTCGAAGGAATTAATAAGTCTTCTAGGCACAAGTCAGGAGTAGCTTTGCGATTTCCTAGAATGCTCCGCTGGCGAAAAGACAAGAAAGTAAAAGAGGCTAATACACTAGAAGATCTATTACAAATGTTAGAGCAATATGGCTAGAAAGCTTCCTGAGAGATCTATAGAAAAAGGTGTGCAATGGTTTTCTGATCAGGGCTGGAAAGTATTTCCATTTCAGCAGCAAACGTGGGAAGCTTACTTGTCAGGAAAGAGTGGACTGATCAATGCACCTACAGGTAGTGGTAAGACTTATTCTATACTCATGCCCATACTACTGGAATCACTTCACACCAAGAAAAGAGACACACCGAGTAGCGGTTTGCAAGCCATCTGGATAACACCTATAAAAGCACTAGCCAAAGAAATATTACTCTCTTCTGAAAGAGCTATTATAGGATTAGATATGGACTGGCGAGTAGAAGTAAGAACAGGTGATACGACAGCTACTCAGCGGCAAAAACAAATAGCTAATCCTCCACAGATACTGATAACCACTCCAGAGAGTTTGCACCTACTACTTGCTTCTAAACATTACAAGAAGATTTTTGGAAATCTCCGAACGATGATTGTGGACGAGTGGCATGAACTGATAGGTTCTAAGAGGGGTGTGCAGATGGAGTTGGCCTTGTCTAGGTTAAGGGGAATGATTCCCGCCTTAAGAACTTGGGGTATATCTGCAACGATAGGTAATATGGAGGAAGCCCTGCAGGTTTTACAGGGGTATAAGCAAGAGAAAAAAGACTGGATAGTCATCAGAGCTGATATAGAAAAGGCTATAGAGATCCATACCATTTTGCCTGATAAGATAGAGAAGTTCCCATGGGCTGGACATATGGGTATTACGCTTCTCCATAAGGTTGTACCGATCATAGAGCAGAGTACGACGACGCTGATTTTTACGAATACCAGAAACCAATGTGAGGTTTGGTATCAGCGATTACTGCATGAAGTTCCTGATCTAGCAGGCTGGATGGCGATGCACCATAGCTCTATAGATAAGGCGCAGCGGGACTGGGTAGAGCAGGCACTACATAGCGAAAAACTAAAGATTGTGGTCTGTACCTCTAGTCTGGATCTAGGCGTTGATTTTAGACCTGTGGAGACTATAGTTCAGATCGGTAGTCCTAAGGGGGTCGCAAGATTTGTTCAGCGTGCGGGAAGATCAGGTCATAAACCTGGAGCGGTTAGTAAGATCTATTTTGTTCCTACACATACGCTAGAATTGATAGAAGCTTCAGCGCTTAGGACAGCGATAGCGGAGAAAGACATCGAGAGTAGAATTCCATACATACGATCCTTTGATGTGCTGGCACAGTATCTTGTTAGTCTAGCGATAGCAGATGGCTTTGATCCTGATATTATATATGAAGAAATAAAAGGAACTTTCTCCTACGAAAGTGTATCAGAAGAGGAATGGAACTGGGTGCTAGAATTCATTAAGACGGGAGGAGATGCTCTGCGATCTTATGATGATTACAGTAGGGTGGGTAAACATGGAAATAAGATCATTGCCATGAATAAGCGGGTGGCCATGCGGCACAGGATGTCTATAGGGACGATTGTTTCAGATGCTCTGATGCAGGTCAAATATAGGAAAGGAGGAAGAATAGGAACGGTAGAAGAAAGATTTTTAATGGGGCTTAAACCAGGAGATACCTTTATGTTTAGTGGTCGTGTTCTAGAGATGATCAAGATCCGGAATATGGAGGCAATAGTAAAAAAGAGTAAGAAAAAGACGGGTAAGATACCATCATGGATGGGCGGGAGGATATCCTTCAGTTCAGAAATGTCAAATCAGCTGAGAAGGAAAATTAATCTGATAGCGGAGGGTGAATATCCCGATGAGGAATTAGAGAAAATCAGACCACTTGCTGATTTGCAAGCCGAACGATCTCGACTACCGAAAGCGAATGAATTTCTTATTGAGTATTTTAAAAGTAGAGAAGGCTATCATATCTGTTTCTATCCTTTCGAAGGACGATATGTACATGAGGGTATGAGTACACTTTTTGCATGGCGCATTGCACAGAAACATCGTATTACTTTTTCTATTGCTATGAATGATTATGGTTTTGAATTACTAACTGATAATCCTATAGATATAGAAGAACTTATAGAGCCTAGTTTATTCGATTCTAAGAATCTATATACGCATATCCAGTCTAGTGTCAATGCTGTAGAAATGGCGATGCGAAGATTTAGGGATATTGCAGTTATCGCTGGACTGGTCCACAAAGGTTTCCCAGGAAATCAAAAAAAGGACCGCCACCTACAATCCTCTTCTCAGTTGTTTTTCCAAGTGTTCAAGGATTATGAACCGGATAATCTTTTGCTAAGACAGGCCTACGAAGAAGTAATGACCTTCCATATAGAAGAATCTAGATTAAGAAAAGCACTGGATCAGATCAGCAATCAAGATATCATAATTAGCAAACCTTCGAAGGCCACCCCTTTTTCTTTTCCTATAATGGTGAGTCGTCTTCGAGAAAAATTAAGCTCAGAAAGTTTAGAAGATAGAATTAAGAAGATGCGCCTCAGTCTGTCAAAATAATTGTGCTTATCAACTCACATGAGTTTAAAATAATTTTTTTGATTTATACATTTATAGTGTTCAATGCATGTTCCGACTGCGGCTTCTGAATCAAAAAATTAATTGACATTTTCCTAAATAAATCTTATGCACCCAGTTAGGATTTGCCTAGAGTATAATTCTAGAAAGATAAAATGAATGCTGCTATACTTTACAGGAGTACATATTTATCTATCTCATACACTACTATTTCCAAAACACTTATTACCTTTATTTGTAATATGAGAAAGATTCTAGATGTAAATGTAAAAGGGGAGTTATTACAGATCCATGGTCAGAAAGCGCTCTTCTGGCCAAGAGAATCCATACTCTTGATTGCGGATGTACATTTAGGTAAATCAAAACATTTCAGAAAAAATGGAATTTCAGTACCTCAAGATTTGTTGCGAGTCAACCTAGAAAGAATTGATGTACTGCTAAAGGACTTCAACCCTAAGCGGGTGATATTTACAGGAGACTTATTTCATAGTATTTACAATGAGGTCTGGGAGAATTTTGAAGATTATATCAGATACCATGACAAGGTAAGTTTTGAACTGATCATGGGAAACCACGATATTCTGGGGGAGAGAATATATGCAAATTCTGGACTTATTATACATGATGTCAGTCTTTCCATAAGTCCATTTATACTATCACATGATGAGATAGAATCTCCTGAGGGGTTATACAATATCTATGGGCATATACATCCTTGCATATATTTGTCAGGATTGGGAGGACAACGACTCAGATTACCCTGTTTCTTTTTTGGAAGTCATCATGCTATCCTTCCGGCCTTTGGAGGGTTTACAGGAATGCATAAGATATCTGTGACTGCAGATGATCACGTGTTTGCGGTTGCTGAGCACAAAGTATTATCTGTTGTAGGATAAAGTCTAGTCTTCTGGCAATGCAATTCGAAGCAAAACCCCTGAATTACCTCGAAATAAGATGATTTTCAATCATCTAGACTCAATGTAGTCGATCTGTAGGAAACTTGTAGATCTTCTGTATAAGGGTATAAAAGGGGGTAACCCCTGAAATCAGGGTCTATTATATATAAGGGTGTTTATGTATTACAAAAAAAGGTTTCAGGTAATGATTTGAAACCTTTTTTGTTTTTTAATAATTTCCCTAACTTTCTAATGATTATCCTCTCTCCCTCAGCATATTCCTTCTTTGTTTTCTTCTCAGTATAAAACTTGTATGCATTTATAATGATATAGAGGGAAACGAATGTTTTCTAGATATATGCATAATCTCAGAGACTTATACAACTTAACAATCAACAACGACTCTTAACTTTACAAGGAATACTAATTCAAAATAATGATTATTGAGTTTTTAAATCGTGAAAAGTCTGCTCAAGAATGAACGATTGATTATTTCCATTCGACCCACTACATTGACATAAATAATAAACATTACCGTCATCCCAATAAACTTTCCTCCGCTACAATGTCTTGCCAATAATTAAGTAAGATCAGAAAGAATGGATCCTCGCTAATTTCTGATTCATTCTCAACATTGAGCAAATATCTGATCAGACTGTAGCAACTACTTGCTCTACCTACCAGTACTAAGTTGTCGATAATCTCTTGTTTGCTTTCTTCTTCGAACCATAGGGTCGTAGGGAATCTACTGATCAATTTACTTTTGTCCGCTAAGCTCTGTGGAATCTGTACGAGATAATTTAGATGGAGCTTTTCTAAGTCGGTTGTTGCATCTTGCGAAGCGGCGACATCGAGTTCGTATATGGAAACCTTAGCAGCTTTGTTATTAGTCAGTTTAAAGATATTACTCAGATTTCTAGACTTAGCACTTTTTAAATATATTGTGGTGTTCATGAGAACAAGAGATCTGATTCTGTCTAGTATATAGACACCTACTTTACCGGGTTGCAACCAGAGCATTCCTTTATAATTGATCTGGCTTTTAGCGAACCATAGTGCAAGGGCAAGTCCCACATGGAGGGTGACAAACAAGGTGGAGATTGCGATCATAATTTCTTTGAAAAAGGCATAGCCCTTGTAAATTGTAAAAGCAGCTATACCTAATACACTTAGAAATAGCCAGACATTATAAAGAGCTGAAATAAACTTGGCCGTCTTATGGTGATCTGTAAATACAAAGGGGTCTTCTAATTTTTCTGACCCAGCATCTCCCAGTATATAAAAATCATATTCTATATTACCAGTAAGGAAACTAGATATGCCTATGTTATCTATGATACCACCATCCATCAATCCAACAGGAGGCGCATCTTTGATAAAAGTATCTGAGCTTGCACCAAAGTCATGGGGAAAAGATATAGGTTCGAATCCTCCGGGGAAGCAAGAGGAAGCAGCCACAATATCTCCCATGAGCAAATTTGTCCGAGTATCTTTATAGTTGTCATGCTGATACGTATTCCCAAATTTTCGTTGAGGCTTATCTAGATTCTGAAATCTAAACTCGAGTCCATTGGTAAAATCTGTTGCATTGAATATAGCACGTACTAATCCTTTATTGCTTATGCTATTTTCATTTAAGCGCCGCTCTATATCTCCGAGTGTACAGGGAATGAATTTTTGATATTGGATAGCGAATGCATTGATAAGATTGAGACGCTTGTGCGGAAAAGCATTCCATTGTTTGCTATCCTTTAGTGTGTCTATTGCATCAGAGGCTAGTTTGTTAGCCACTAACCATTCATACATCTCATTATAGAATTCTTCGAATGGCTTGCCCTGGCAATACGATTCTACGTACTTCGCTCCTGTTATGGTTCCTCCAGAAACAGTAGAAATGCCCTTAAGGTGGTCGAGTAAATTGACATCATGAAGAAACTTTAACATTCCTAAACTAAAGCCCGCCGCTCGGAATCCACCACCTGGAAGGCATAAGCCTATTTTATTTAATTGTATATCTTTTATCTTTGAGGGCATAGTCTCGATTATAAGTCAAAGTAAACAAATGATCTACCTTTTCATAAACCACAAGGAATATTTTATAGCCTTATTTGTTTTCGCTTTTTGCATAAGGTGCGGACATGAGTCTACACCTATCGCCCTTTCGGAACCTACCTTGCTATTCTCCGTAGAGCAGGCTGCAGAATCATCTATTACGGTAAGTAATCAGGGTAGGCTAATCTATTCCTACATAGAACAAGGTTCTATAAATAGTTCATTTCTAAAAATGGTCTATATAGACAAGGGGGATGTAAGTCAAGCTTATGACATTGCAAATGGCGAGGACTGGTTTGTTAATTGGGCGGACTTCCCTTCAGTTGCCGTTTACAAAGATAATCCGCAACACCTGGTAAGTTATTATCTAGAAAAATCTTCGATAGGAACTTATGATTATGATATACGGATAGTTCAGTCTACGGATGGTGGAAAATCATGGGGAGAACCTTTTACCATTCATACCGATAAGACTGCTACGGAACATGGTTTTGTTACTTTGGTGCCAGTAGATTCTAGCCGTATATTTGCCTGTTGGCTAGATGGTAGAAATACAAAAAATGAAGGTCATTCTAATAATAAAGAAGAGAACGGTCATCATCAGCATGATGGTACAATGACTTTGAGAACTGCAGAATTTGACATAAAAGGAAAACTTTATAATGAGACGGAGCTGGATAAGAAAGTTTGTGATTGTTGTAATACAGATGCCGTAATGACTGGGGCAGGTCCGGT
>Ga0209828_1003357_pt1 | contig 12278 bp, 9 predicted proteins | sample MaitaG_FD_187429 | JGI IMG/M metagenome (GOLD analysis project Ga0209828, IMG submission 187429) | Marine algal microbial communities from Maine, USA - Maine_Asex2 metaG (SPAdes) (version 2) | ecosystem: Host-associated > Algae > Red algae > Unclassified | place: Maine, USA | collected 2015-01-05
AACTATAGTAGTTTACATAACTTTTTCAGCTTCTATCGTCGCTTCTTGAATTATTGGTGCCAAATAGAATAATAGCAAAAGCGCGCTGATCATCAGGACGACCAAAACGATGATCAAGGTTCTATTGGATTTTTGTACTTGACGAGTGCGGAAGCCACGGGTTTCGGAACCTACACCGGCCGTACGGTGACGGAGGCCACGGCCAATTCGGGCTTTTATCGCCTCGGGATCTCCCGTTTTACTTTTTTCTACACTTTCCAGACGTTCCTGCAAGTCTTCCTTTTCGGGATTCCAGTACATTGGATTATAATCAAACTTGTTGTGCTTTGGGGTTTTGAATACTCTAATAAATGCCATTTGTTTTTAGCTGTTGGCTATTTGCTATTGGCTTCCTTCTATCGCGAAGAAAGCAAATAGCCAAAACTGGTTTAGCCAGGATGATGAAAAAGTTTATGATCTCCATCCAAATATTTATAATATGATCATAAAATATCCGTCATTTTTTACTAAAAAATAAAAATTGACGCGGATGGAAAAATACGAAAAAAAATTCCTAATAAAAATCATTTTTTTAAAAAACCATTTGGAATGAAAATTAATTAAGTTAGCCCAGGTGGGGAAATATTTTATTGTTAATCGAGGTATTTACGGGCTTTGGCACTAGTACCCATTTTAGGTCCTTGATTGGCAAAAAATAGTTCGCCTGGAATCTGCATTTAGTTAATCGCCATTCTTAGGATCATTAAAAGAATAACGATATAAAATCAAGCCAACTGGATCAAGTTATTTAGTTTTCATTCTTTCACCTTGTACGCCGCGATTTTAGCTGTATCTTTGCCCTTTTTCAGGACCAGTATACTACCAATCTAATGAGTGACGTAATCAAACATGAATGTGGTGTTACCCTAATCAGGTTATTAAAACCACTTAAATATTACCAAAAAAAATACGGAACACCGCTGTACGGACTTAATAAGCTACAATTGCTTATGAAGAAGATGCGTAATCGGGGTCAGGATGGTGCAGGCATTGCTACCATAAAATTAAATGTCGATCCGGGAACCCGCTATATCAGCCGAAAAAGAAATAATACTTCACAATATTTAGACGGTCTTTTTGCGGATGTTTACGCTCCTTTTGAAAATCTGACGACCAAACAGCTGGCCAACGTAAAATGGCTAAAAGAAAACAAACCTTATACTGGAGAACTCCTCCTGGGCCATCTGCGCTACGGTACCCACGGTGCTAATACGATCGAAACCTGCCATCCATTCTTGAGACAGAATAACTGGATTAGCCGAAATCTCGTGCTGGCGGGTAATTTCAATATGACCAATGTGATAGAATTATTTGACGAACTGGTAGAACTGGGTCAGTATCCAAAAGAGATGTCAGATACCGTTACGGTGCTGGAAAAGATCGGCCATTTTCTGGATGACGAAGTGCAACGGCTCCACGACTGGCACAAGCCGAATGAAAAAACGATTGCCAAATTAAACGAAAAAATATTTACCCAACTGGACGTAAAACGGATATTGAAACGCGCCAGTAAAAAATTTGACGGTGGGTACGTTATGGCGGGGATGATCGGACACGGAGATGCGTTTGTGATGCGCGACCCCAACGGTATCCGACCCGCCTTTTATTTTCAGGACGAAGAGGTGGTCGTGGTGGCCAGTGAACGTCCCGCTATTCAAACGGCTTTTAATGTACACATCAATCGAGTACACGAGCTAAAAAGAGGTCACGCATTGATCATCAAAAGAAACGGAAAGGTAACAGAAACAGCTTTTATCAAACCACAAGAGAGAAAAGCTTGTTCTTTTGAGCGAATTTACTTTTCACGCGGTAACGATCGGGATATTTATCTGGAAAGAAAAAAACTGGGTCACCAGCTAGCGATGCCAGTTTTAAATTCGATTGGCAAGCATTTTATGCGAACGGTCTTTACTTATATTCCTAATACTTCGGAGCCTTCTTTTATTGGATTGGTTGATGGTGTCAACGATCGACTCAACGAATTAAAGCAAGAGAAAATCCTGAAACTAGGCAAAAAGCTTAAACCGCGTAGACTAGAAAAAATTCTGGCTCGTCGCCCACGGGTAGAAACGCTGGTGGTCAAAGATGCGAAGATGCGAACTTTCATTGCTGATGATGCGTCGCGGAGCGATCTGGTTGCGCACGTGTATGATGTGACTTACGGAATTGTACGCAACGATAAAGATAGTGTAGTTTTGGTAGATGATTCTATCGTTCGCGGTACGACGCTAAAGGATAGTATTATCAAAATTGTATCGCGGTTGCGCCCTAGAAAAATAATTATTGTTTCTTCTGCTCCACAAATTCGGTATCCGGATTGTTATGGAATTGATATGTCGAAGATGTGGAATTTTGTGGCGTTTCGTGCTTTACTTGCCTTGCTAAAAGAAACGAAACAGGAGCATTTACTCGAAGAGACTTATAAGCGTTGTATAGCGTCAGAGGCGTTACCAATTAACGAGGTAACCAACGAGGTAATCGAATTGTACGACACGTTTGAATATGAGGAGGTGTCTAAAATGATTGCGAAAATAGTTACTCCCGATGGAATTAAGCCAACGATTGAAGTAATTTATCAAACGATTGAGGGACTGCATGAGGCTTGTCCGGATAATAATGGAGATTGGTATTTTTCTGGTATTTATCCTACACCGGGTGGGAATCGAATTGCGAACCGATCGTTTATTAATTTTATGGAGGGACGGAATGAAAGGGCTTATTGATATTAGGGGACGATGGGCTTTTTTCTCTTTTAGCGTGTTTGGCTTTCGGTGGGCGGACGATGGGCTTTTTTCTCTGCTATCGTGTTTGGCTTTCGGTGGGCGGACGATGGGCTTTCTTCTCTGTTAACGTGTTTGGCTTTCGGTGGGCGGACGATGGGCTTTTTTCTCTGCTAGCGTGTTTGGCTTTCGGTGGGCTTTCTTCCCTTTTATCGTGTTTGGCTTTCGGTGGGCTTTTTTCGCTTTTGGCTTGTTTGGCTTTTGGTGGGTGGATGATGGGCTTTTTATGTTTTGTGCAGGTGAGGGGATACTTAAATTTTGTTATAGATCAACAGTTGAGAACTATCACTTTCAGAAGAACCGACATACTGGTTCGTTTGCTTGGCATCCAGTATTCTTGCTTTGACTGTATCGTCTAATTGTAGCTGAACGGTATCTTTTATTTTTTGGAAAATATCTGGATCTAAAATCGGCGTTATCACTTCTATTCGGTGGTCCAAATTACGCGTCATCCAGTCAGCGGAACCGATATACATTTTTTCGTTTCCGTCGTTTCCAAAAATATATACTCTACCGTGTTCCAGAAATCGATCGACCACGCTGGTAATATAGACATGTTCACTTTGACCTTCGACACCCGCAATGAGACAACAAATTCCTCTGATCAATAATCGAATTTTCACCCCAGCATTGCTAGCTTTGTATAGCATCTTAATCATCTTTTTATCTTCCAGACTATTAAGTTTTAAAGTAATACTTGCTTCTTTTCCGGCATTTGCGAGTTCTATTTCAGCCTCAATTAGTTCAATAAACCTGCTTCTCGACGAGAAGGGAGATATCAACAGTTTTTTAGTTTTGGGTATAATTAATTTGCCTTCTAACACTTTAAAAACCTGCGACAACTCGTCAGTAATTTTATCATTGGCTGTAAAAAGTCCAAAATCAGTATAAATAAGTGAGGTCTTTTCATTAAAGTTTCCGGTACCAATATATGCATAACCTTGTGTCTTGCTTCCTTCTTTCCGTTCGATATACATAATCTTGGAATGGACTTTTATTGCGGGGTAACTGTACATTACTTTTGCACCAGCCTGCTCCAGTTTCTTTCCCCATTTGATATTATTGGCTTCGTCAAATCTGGCTTTTGTCTCAATAAAGACCATCACGTTTTTTCCATTCTGAACAGCCATTAACAAAGCTTTGGCAATTGCTGAATCTTTGGAAACCCGGTACAACGTCATTTTAATATCCTTAACTAGTGGATCCACCGCTGCTTCCTCCACAAAACGGATAACCTCGTCAAAAGACTCATAAGGGAAATAAAGTAACCGATCCTTCGCTTTAATTAATTTGAAGAGACTGTCAGCTTCCACAAATGATTTTTGTTTTTTCGGTGTTAGAACAGGAAATGAAAGTTGATGCTCCGTAGGATTAGGAAATCCAAAGAAGTCCTTCAAGTTATGGTATCTACCGCCGGAGACAATATCTGTATCATTGATATCCAGTACTTCATTTAATTTTAGAAGCAGCTCATTGGGCATCTTACTATCGATCAGGACTCTGGTAACTTGCCCGGTATCCCGATTAGAAAGTGAAGATTCGATTTTATCTAATAAATCCCCAGAATATTCATCTTCAATATATAGTTCAGCATCTCTCGAAATCTTAATGCTGTAAAAAGGCGTTTTATAAAATTGCAATAATTGGTGTTTCAGTATGTCATCCACAAAGCTGATCTGATGTTGACCTTCCGAAACAGGAAAAACCACAAACCGAGGACTGTCCTCAGGAATTTTTACCCAACTTATTTTCTGGCTAGCAGTCATCGTCACCAGGTATAATTTTTCATTTTCAATGAATAAATTATCGTGATCATCCTGATCATTATCTTGCTGATCTAAATCTAAAGTAAGTATGTTCGCTAAATGTTTTTCGTAATATGCTTCCGCGAATGCTTTTTGTGCTTCCGTATAATTTTCAAAAGAGATAATAGAAATACCTTTCTCCTTTAATCCTGCCAGGATTTGCTCCTTATAAATTTTTCCAAACGCTTCTTGCTGGACAAACACCTCCTTTTTGATCTTCCTTAGCAATTTATTTGGTTTCGTTATTAGTTTTTTTCTAAGCGATTTATCCAGTTTTTTGATTTGTCGAATATTAGAGACTCTAACTTCAAAAAATTCGTCTAAATTAGAAGAGAAGATCGCCAGAAATTTAAGTCGTTCGTATAGTGGATTTCTTAAATCCGCTGCCTCCTGCAAAACTCGATGATTAAATCTCAACCAGGACAGGTCTCGATTAAAAAATTTATCGCTCTTGATAGCCATACTTATTTTGTGTTTGTTTCGGGAAACCGTTCCTTAGCGTGTCTCTGGTCGGCGGCATCTCAAAATTCCCAAAGGAAGTCTCAAACGCAGACACACTGCAGGGAACATCCCCTTATTTTGTGGTAAAAGTAAACATAAATACAGGGATTTACTTAGGAACGAGGATTAAATAGATTAAGAAATTTTGAGTAGGTAGTTTTTGTGTATAACGAGTTGAAAAACACAGACATAGCCGTAGCTATGGCGCGTATTTTAAACGAAGTTAGGCACAAAAAATATTAGTCATAATTCTGAATCTATTAGATCGTTGTTCCTTAAAGCGTAACAAGTCTATTATTATTGTAGACCAAAGTTTAAAATATTATGTGTTATTTTATATTTTAGTCTTCCTTAAAATCAGGGTTTTCCAATCCTGAATAGTTTACTATTTATGAATAAAATTTCCTTTTTCTTACTGGTCTCTATTTTTTTTCTATTTCCACTACTTACTTCGGCTCAGGAATATCAGTGGGAATTTAAAAAGGAAAACAACGGAATAAAAGTATATACCAGAGATATTGCCGATTCTAATCTAAAAGCGTTAAAAATAATCATGGAAGTAGATGTTTCTGTAAACGCGATCATGCGTATATTGATGAACACCAAATCCTATCCGCAATGGGTTTACAAATGCAGCCATTCCAGTCCCGTTAAGGTCAACGCTCCTCTAAATACAATAGATTATTATCAAATAGATTTTCCGTGGCCCTTTAGTGACCGCGATTTGTATACCAATACCATTACGACCATTGATCCTGAAACCGGGGTTATTACTTCTACTTCTAAAGGCTTAATCGATTATGGACCCGAGCGACCTGGCTTTGTGCGGGTTCCCACCCATTTTAATCAATGGGTTATTACGCCTGTTTCGGATACCAAAACTTATTTAGAGTATTTTTTACAAAGTACACCCGGTGGTGCTATCCCAAATTGGCTCGTCAATTTAGCCGCTGATCAGGGCCCCATGAAAAGTATGCAAGGCTTTTTTACGTTGGCAGGAAGATCGCCTTATGCCGAAAGTGGAGAATGGTTTACGGAACGTACTCATCCGGTTCCGAATAGTCAAAAGCAAGAGTAAAACGGCTTGACCATAGCTAAGGAAGGAATAAATAACTATCCATTCTGATTTTCTAAAATATGATTTATACTTCGTTATTTTTACGGATTGTTATTCCCTAAAATACTGCGTAGCGCTTCAATTCTTTGTGCTCCTTCGTGTCGTCCTACTATATTTTGCTGATTGTCCAGAATAATAAAACTGGGAAGTGTTTCGATTTGATAAAACTGACGCAAATTAAGTCCATCTATATTATCAACATCGACCGTAAGCGTGTGATAGTTTTCACGCAATAATTTGCTGATTTCCAGATCTGGAAAGACATTCGCCTCCATCATTTTACAAGGTAAGCACCATCTGGCACCAAACTTAATAAATACCTTTTTTCCATCTATCGCAGATTTTGCTTTGATGGCGTGAAAAGCATCACTCGTAATTCTCCGCTTTGCAGGTCGAGAAATTACTGGTTCTGAGATTTTGGTCCTGTTCTGAATAACGGGTCGCTTGATTAATGGCTTAAAAACCGTTGTAACATTTGGTTCTATTGGTTCTTTTGTTTTCTCTATTTCTTCAGGAGTCGTTGGTTCCTTTAAAACAGTTACTGCTGAATTCGTTGCTAGAGCAGTAGCCGGAGTTTTTAAATCAACCATTGGCGTCGTACTCACTAAAGGGGTAATTGCCATATTCGTTTTCGAGCCGACCAGCACCGTTGTAGAAGCAGGAGCATTGGTAGTGATATCAGTTTTTTCCGGTATTATAACCGTACTGGTTGCAGCAGCTTCAGGAATTGATGGTGCACTTTCCGTCCAGGCAGGAATCCAGCTCATGGCCGCCTGTCGTCCAGACTTTCCCATTAGCAATTCGTTGTTAAGCATCCCTGAAGTCCATACCAAACCAATAACTAATACACCAAATACCAGCCTCGCAGCAGTATATAGTACTTTTTTACGTTTGGTCTCTATTGAAGAAATTAATAATGTAGATTGAGGCTTAAAACTTACGGCTGTAGGTTCAAAAGCAAATTCGAAAAAAAGCGGACTTTCATTTGAAGGATAATTTCCCTCAAACAAAGGCTTTTTGGTGGTTGGAGCTACCATAATTCTAGTTAATGTTACGCAATATGTTTGTTTTCAATTGGGGCTAAGTAGCCTTTTTTGCGTTTTCTCAAGGTAGTTCGGTTCAAATATAAAGAAATATCGCAAACTAGTGTAACTTTTATATAAAACTTTATAATAATTTACATATATTAAAAATATTATTCATTTGATTTTCAATGGTACAACCGGCATTCCATCGCTCCAGTACCCCATAAAACGTTGTTCGAAAGTATTTCCGATTGCATAATCGCAATAGTTGCCATTTCGGGTGCAACTGTGGAGTGCATCCAGTAACTTCCAATAGCCAAAATAGTCCACTGCATCGCGCCGACTAACGTTCTTCGCTCTTCGCGTCACGAGGGTTCTTTTTCCGATATCCAGGCGATTATCAATACTGTAAGATTCGTTATGACCCGCTCTAATATCTCGATCCTGATACCGTCGGTCTTGTCGCTGCAGAATGAGGTTTTTAGCAGTCGTATTCTTAGCGGTAGTAAAAATTTTTTTTCCTAATTTATCCCCAACCGTCTGGTCTTTTTCACTGACCATTACCAGCAATTTGGTATCTGTGGGAATATTTTTGTATGAATCCAGAATAGCTCCGCGAAACGGGCCCGTTCCTGGCGAACAAAGCAAAACAGCTACGGGTTTTGGCAACTGGTATTCTTGATATTTTGCGGCAAGATTGGCTGCTAGCGCGCCCCCGTAAGAGTGCCCAACAATACTAAAATTATCGGTAATCGGAATGGTATGATCGCCGTTGGACAGCGTATCTAAAGCCTTGTGAATACCCGCCACTACGCGATCCGCAAAACGACGCGTACCCGGAGGAAAAATTCCTTTTTGATAACGTGGATAGATCACAATATTTCCCTTTCGAACTAGATGTTCCAGCCAACCTCCGTAAATCATGGGATTGATGGCACCGTATCCATGTAAAAACACCACCACGTGTGCACTATCGACGGCAGGACTAGCCGGTTCAAAGGTCCAAAATCCATCCGCTTTGTCCGCACGATCCGTTATTCTAATAGTTTCATGTGGATAATTTCGACCACCAGGACCAGAGAGTGGTTGTGGGGGAAGGGTTTGTGCAGTGAGCAGGTTATGAGAAAAAATAAATAAGATTATTAGATAATAATATTGCATAAGATAATTTGTAAAGGGTAGCAAAAAATGCGGTCAGAAGTGTAAAGTTATTTTTAAAGCCTTTAGTAGGAGCCAATTAAGCAGCCAAATGTTATAAGTTATTCTTTTATTGATCCTTAGTACCCGAACCACTAGTTAAAAGATTAACTTTGTTGTCAGTTGATAACCATGAGAACAGCCTTCATACAAAAGATGTTTTGAGAGCTGGACTTGTTTTAAGCTAAGGGTGTGTCTAAATTTATCCATACTGCTGGACATTTCTTCCAGCTGTACGAATTTTACAATTATTTAAAAATAAAGAAATCCAATTTTGGCAGATCTTCCAGAAATAAAACGTAAACCAGTTGGGGTAATCGGAGCCGGTAGTTTTGGTACCGCTATCGCCAATTTACTGGCAGTCAATACGGACGTTTTGATCTTTTCCCGCAAGGAAACGATTGTTCAGAATATTAATACCACGCATCAACATCTCGGGGTAGCACTTTCTTCCCGGATTACGGCTACCTGCAATATGCAACAAGTCGCAGAAGCAGCTACACTGATTTTTCTCATTGTTCCATCCGCTAACTTTCGGAACATGATGAGGACTTTGGCCCCCTTTCTCAGACCTTCCCATATTCTTATTCATGGTACCAAAGGATTTGATCTAAATGGATTAGACGAATCTGATATTGCGGGTTTGAAAATTGACCGGGCGGATGTCCATACGATGAGTCAGGTAATTTTGGAAGAAAGTGTAGTCGTACGGATCGGATGCTTATCCGGTCCCAATCTGGCCAGGGAAATTATGGACGGCCAACCTACGGCGACGGTCATTGCCAGTAAATTCAGCGAAGTGATCAAATCTGGCCGACGAGTACTCAATAGCAAACGGTTTCACGTTTTTGGTAGCTTTGAGTTGCTTGGCGCAGAGCTGGCCGGTGCACTTAAAAATGCGATCGCACTCGGCGCTGGTGCACTTGATGGCTACGGATTCGGTAAAAATCTTCAGGCGATGTTGATTACCCGGGGACTGATGGAAATGGTGTATTTTGGAAAAGCGATGGGCGCCGATACCAAAGCATTTATAGGAACTGCAGGCATTGGAGATTTAGTGGCTACGGCCACGAGTGAAAAAAGTAGAAATTACACTTTCGGTATGCGGATGGCTAAAGGAGAAACCCTCGACGAAATTCTCAGTACGATGCCCGAAGTGGCGGAAGGTGTTCGGACGATTGCCATCATGGAGCAACTGCGATTACATTATAAAATTCACGCGCCGATTACGGAGATGCTGTACAATTTTGTTTTCCATCAATATAGTCTTGAAAAAGCCATTGATTACTTGATGAACTATCCTTACGCGGTGGATGTGGACTTTTTGTAGACGCTCTGAGAAAAACGTAAACTCAATATTCGTCACTGGCACTGGATATTCAACATTCATTATTCCAAAAGCTCCGCCGCTTGCTTTTCCGCATGATGCAATATTCCAAAAACAAAAGGAGACCAACGCGAGGTTTTGATAGACGCCTTTTTCAGTCCCTGACTCACCCAAATATTACAAGTTTTAATTCCGGTATAATTTCCATGAGCTTCGTAGAAACGATCTTCCGGTGTATATCCGGCGTCCAGAATTTCCATGGGAGCACCACTGGCGTCCATTTCAAAGGTGCTGGTAATGTGTTTATTCAGAATCGTAATTTGTTCCGAACAAACCCTGATCGGCACCCATTGAGGTTGTACCGTTTTAAACTGGGTCACGTGCATCGCCGTCGGACTTTTGATCAACATAGCCGTCATAGCCGTAGATGGTTTGAGTTCTGCCCAACTGGGCGTATCCAGATAAAACCCTTTATCGCCCCACCCGATGGCATAATATTGGGTAGATAGTTTGGGTGATAGATGGCCGACAAAATTTGACGGAAGCAAGGCGGTAGGCATGATTAGATCAATGTGCATACCATTGGAAGAAATATAAATAGTCTGATCAGCAGCACAATCTAGTTTTTTAGGGTTGGTTCCCCAATAAGACAGCAAAGCGGCCAGTCCCATATATACAATGACGGGAAGAACGACGATCAGGAATACCCATTTTAGTATTTTCAATAAAAAGATCAGCAGTTTCATAATTTTCAAGTTAAGGATGATGTCACAAAGTTATAAATTCTATTTAGTCAATCTACTTTCGGCCCTTATGATAATATTGCTGAGCGCTTGTAGCAGTTCCCGTTTGGCACAAAACAACACGGGACCAGACGTGCGAGCCACGGTCGAATCCTATATTAAAGCAATGAACGAGGAAGATATCAAAATGCTGGATCACCTTTACGCGGATGATTTTATGAGTTATTCTCCTCTTTACAAATCCTCCAAAGAAGAATTGCTGAAAAGTCTCCAAAATGGATTTAAAGCGCAGGATAATAAAGTTCAGGGAAACATAACGGAAATAACCAATGGATCTGCGGTCGCTACCGTCCATCTGAACTGGATGATCATTGCGGCAAATAAGGAAATAATCTTCGCTCAAAATTTACTTCAAGTCTGGAAAAAAGAAAAAACCAGCTGGAAATTACACCGTATCTTATTCTATATACCCGGCAAAATACCAGAACTGAAGGACTTTGACTTCTAAAGGTATTTCTAAAGCACACTAAATCAGCACTTTACGTTGATTAATTTTTATAATAATAAAATATACCACGTCTGGGGTATATCATACGGCCTGTGATCTGCCTATATTTGTATCGAATCTCTTACACTTACACTTTACAATTTTTTACACTTCTCCCACATCCTCCTGCCAAGACTTTAAGACTTAGGAAAACCTTTTTATTTTAACACACACACACAAATTCGGTCTACACCACCGAAGCACCTAAATTTTCACTATGTTTTTAGCTTATACTACGCTTAGAAACTCCCTTTTACTTACCTTTTCATTATTCGCCTGCGCTTCCCTCTCGGGAGCCACCATCCACGTGGACGCTAGTTTGTCCGGAGGCGATGGAATCAGCTGGGCTACCGCTTACGGAGACCTACAAGATGCCTTATCAACTGCCATGACCGGAGACGAAATCTGGGTTAAAAATGGTACGTATTTTCCAACTAGCGGCACAGATCGCAATGTTTATTTTCAAGTACCAAGTGGTGTAAAACTTTATGGTGGTTTCGTTGGAACAGAAACTTCCCTGGCAGCCTGGAATCCAGCCGCTTCCACTACGATTCTTAGTGGAGATATCGGAACACCCGGAGACTCTGGTGACAACTCATACACAGTAGTTTATACCCGTGACGTAAGTAGTGGTACCCAGATAAGTGGTTTTACCATTGAAGAAGGAAATGCAGATCAAGGATCAAATGCCCTGCAAGAAGAAAAAAGTGGTGGTGGATTATTTAATTCACATAGTAGCTCATCTGCGGTATCTTCTCCTAGTTTATCTTTTGTAACCTTCAAAGATAATTATGCCCTTGAACAAGGAGGTGCTTTATATAGCGATGGGAATAGCACCATCAGTATTTTCAGAAGTAATTTTATTAATAACAACGCATCCAACAGTGGTGGTGCTTTGTATGTAGGCGCTAATGCAGTAGGAGAAATGAGTACTTTATCCATCATAGAATCTTATTTTGAAAACAATAGTGCACACTTTGGCGGCGCGATCTACAACGGGGCCAACGGAGGGGATATCACGATATATTTGGAAGCCAATCGTTTTACATTGAATCGGGCCGTAGGCAGTGGTAGCGTTGGTGGGGCGACCTACACTTTTGTTAAAAGTAATACTGGTACTGCTTATTTTCAAATCATCAATAATATTTTTGATAAAAACAGTTCCGACTCCGCAGCTGGTGCGGTTTATAGTCTCAC
>Ga0209828_1003359_pt1 | contig 12269 bp, 13 predicted proteins | sample MaitaG_FD_187429 | JGI IMG/M metagenome (GOLD analysis project Ga0209828, IMG submission 187429) | Marine algal microbial communities from Maine, USA - Maine_Asex2 metaG (SPAdes) (version 2) | ecosystem: Host-associated > Algae > Red algae > Unclassified | place: Maine, USA | collected 2015-01-05
CCAAGATTAGGATTGCCGATAATAATAGTAAACATTTCTTGTTTAACATAATTAGTGTTTAATCGATTTTTTCAATAATTTTTTTACTAAAGTGGTGCAAATATAATGGGTTTTTATATTAACAGCACGTTAATTTTTAGGTTTCTTACTCTAAATAATTAGAGTACAAATATATACTTTAACTATATAATTCAAAACATTAGTGCAAATTAAATATTTACAAGTTTTGATTTGGCGTATTAGATAGTAGACGGTGCACTAAGTAAAAAGTAACGGCAAAATTTTGGGTTTCGGTGACAATGAACTAGCTTAACGTCTATATTAAGTAAATTAAACACAATACAATTATGAAAAATTTGATTACCGTAGCAGCAATTATTATAGGTTTTTGTGCAATTGGGTTTGCTCAAAACGTTTCGGATGCAAAAATTAACTTACCTACACATGGCGAACAGCCTGCTTTAAAGGTTAGCATTGCCAATGCAGATGCTAAAGATGTTAATGACTCTTGGGAGAAATTTATTAAGAAGTATAAGGGCAAAAGTGAAATGCTTGATAAAAAAGCTATGCTTGGAAAAGCTACAGATAGTGAAATAATGAATATGAGTGATAAGCCAATTGATGTTTTTTCTAAGGTAACTCAAAACGGAGATGATGTTGATGTAAGCAGTGCTTTTTACTTAGGGGGCATTTTTGTAAGTAAAAGTGAAACTCCTTCTAAATATACTTTGGCTAAAACTTTAATGACTCAGTTTGCTGCAGAAGCAGGAACAAACCAAATTAATAGTGAGTTAGATGTAGCTGAAAAAATGTTAAAAGACTTAGAAAAAGATCAGAAAAAATTAGTTTCGGACAAAGACAAGCTTGACAAGGACATTGTTAAAAGTGAAGAAGCGATTGCTGAAAGTGAAACTGCCATTAAAACTAGTGAAGAGGCTATTGCTACCAATAAAAGCAATTTAGAAACTAAAAGCACGGAAATGGCTAAAGTAGAAGAAAGCATGAAAGGCTTGGAAGTGAAAACTGTTGAAGATGTTATTAAAGACAAAGAAAAGGATATACAGAAGAATGAAAATGAAACAGAGTCTTTAGAAAAGGGTATTGCAAGTAAAGAATCTAAAATTGCAGAGCTAAAAGCAGAAATTGAGCAGGATAAAGCTCAAATTGAAACCAATAAAGGTTTGCTAACAGGCTTAAATGAAGAGTTGAAAGCTGAAGAATCTAAAATGGCAGATAACAACTTGGAGTCGAATGATGAAAAGATGGATGACATGCAAAAGGATATGAAAGACTTAACTAAAGAAGGAGATGATTTAGTAAAGACTATCGAAAAAAGCAAAAGCACTATTGAAAAAAGTAAAGAAACCATTGAAGCTTCAAAAGCTGGCCTAATTGAAAATAAGGCAATGCAAGCAGAGAAGGCTGCAGAAATTAAAAAACAGATGCAGGTTGTTGAAATGCTTAAAAAGAAACTAAAGAAGTAGTTTTTATAGTTGGGTAGTAGAAAGCCCTGGTTCAACTTTTAAGCAGTTGAACCAGGGCTTTTCTTTTTTAGCATATTTCTACTTTTTAAATTGCTTTAGTAAAATTGGTTTATAACATTACTTTTGTTTCCGAAATATTAAACCATGCAAAGAGATACTAAAGCATTCGATATAATTAAACAAGAAATTAATAGGCAAACTACAGGCATTGAGTTAATTGCTTCTGAAAACTTTGTGAGCAAGCAAGTAATGGAGGCAATGGGTAGTGAGTTAACCAATAAGTATGCTGAGGGTTACCCTGGCCGCAGATATTATGGAGGTTGCGAGTTTGTTGATGTTGCAGAACAACTAGCAATTGACAGAGCCAAAGAATTATTTGGTGCTGAGTACGCCAACGTTCAACCACACTCAGGTGCACAAGCCAATGCTGCCGTAATGTTGGCCTGCTTAAAGGCAGGAGATGATATTTTAGGTTTCGATTTAAGCCATGGCGGCCATTTAACACATGGCTCAACCGTAAACTTTAGCGGTAAATTATACAACCCTCACTTTTATGGTGTTGAAAGAGAAACTGGCTTAATTGACATGGACAAGGTTGAAGCCAAAGCACTTGAAGTAAAACCTAAGCTCATTATATGTGGTGCTTCTGCATATTCGCGCGATTGGGATTATGAGCGATTTAGAAAAATAGCTGATAGTGTAGGAGCTTTGTTGTTGGCAGACATCTCTCATCCTGCAGGTTTAATTGCAACTGGCATTTTAGAAAATCCATTACCACATTGCCATATAGTTACCACCACAACTCATAAAACATTAAGAGGCCCAAGAGGTGGTTTAATTTTAATGGGCAGCGATTTTGAAAATCCATGGAACCTTACAAATAATAAGGGTGTGGTTAGAATGATGTCTGCAATTATAGATGGTGCAGTTTTTCCTGGTACACAAGGCGGCCCTTTAGAACATGTTATAATTTCTAAAGCCATTGCATTTGGTGAAGCATTGAGTGACGAATACAAAACATATACGCACCAAGTGATAAAAAATGCGCAGGTAATGGCAAACGAGTTCATTAAAAGGGGTTACCACATAATTTCAAATGGTACCGATAATCATTTAATGCTAATCGATTTACGCAACAAAGAAGTTTCTGGAAAAAAAGCAGAGAGAATATTGGGAGAAGCTGAAATTACCATTAATAAAAATATGGTGCCATTTGATGATCGCTCGCCATTTATTACTTCAGGTATTAGAATTGGCAGCTCTGCAATTACTTCAAGAGGTATGAAAGAAGCCGAAATGCTAAAAATTGTTGATTGGATTGATCAGATAATTTCGGATCCTGACAATGAAGATTTAAGAGCAAGCATAAAAAACGAAATACACAGTTTTGCAACCAGCTTTCCTTTGTACCCAGAGTTGGTGGTTAGCGAGTCAGTATAATTTTCTTTAAACAGCCTTTGAGGGCTGTTTTATAAGCAGTATTTTATCTAATCTTCTATATTACTAGGATTGGCCTTAGCCATCCTCCAGCCAAGCACAATTTCAATATCAGCTTGGTTCAAATTTTCAAAAGGTATATAAGTGGTTTTTAGCGGCAAATCATAAGCCAATGAAATGTCGTAAGTTTTAAACAAGCTTACACCGGCTAAAATGCTTAAACTTTGGTTACTAAAGTTTCCAATTGAAATCCGTTCGCGTCCACTATGTTGGAAAAGCGCTCCTAAAAAAGCAAAATCATTGTAAGTAGCCTTAAAGCCGCCATCAACATTAAATGAATTGCGAATGTTGGTAATGCTTGCCATTGGGGTTAAAGTCATGTTGTTACTTAAATCAAATTCATAAGCAACATCAAAAAATAACTTTTGGTAAATCTTCACTTCAATTTCTTTAGTTGATGTGTAGTAGAAGAATGATTGCTCGTTTGCATGATCGTAAGCCGCACCAATTCTAAGTTTATCTGAATACAATGAAAAGCCAACACCATATTCAAACTTGGCAAAAGGTTCGTCTTTTACTTGGGCACTTGTTAATGGCCTAACATTACCCACATTAAAAGCGGGATAGCGCTGGTCACTAACAAAATGATCTTGACCAGTCATCATAACTGAATAGCCTGCGCTTGCTTTAAAATCTTCTCCAACATCAAACTTAAAATTGTGGCCTAAACCAAAACCAAAAACGGAACTCTCATATTGGCTTTCATATTCTTGATAATAAGCGCGCAATCCAAAGCCACTTTGTAAAGCATACCAAGGAAAATCCCAAGTAATGGCTGTTGTTTGTGGTTGTTTTGCTCCATCACCTCCAAAATCTGAAGTTCTATTAAATACAGTTAAGTTGTACTCATCTGCATTGCCTGCATATGCTGGGTTGTTCCAAAACTCTAAATAATGATAGCTTGAGTTACCAGGCTGGTTTTGTCTATCGTTCCAAGTATTTGGAAAAACGGTTTGGGCGCTAAGAGTGCCCGCTGCAAATATGATAAAGAGAAGTATAATGCGTACCATACTTCAAAATTAAAATAAGAATTGTAAGTATTTCGTAAAGTTTCTATACAGAAAAACTCTCTCCACAACCACAAGTACGTGAGGCATTTGGATTAACAAAATGAAATCCTTTGCCATTTAAACCATCAGAAAAATCTAAAACAGTACCGCATAAGTATAAGAAACTTTTTAAATCAGTAACCAACTTTACGCCTTTGTCTTCAAACTCTTGGTCTTCTGCTTGATCTTCATTATCAAAGTCCATTTTGTATGACAAGCCGCTGCAACCACCACCAACAACAGATACGCGCACAAAGTGATCGCTGGTGCTAATACCTTCACTAGCCATTAACGTCTCTACTTGACTTTTTGCTTTATCTGAAATCGTAATCATGATAATATTTTAGTGTACTATCCTTTCTTCTGCTTTTAAAGGCTCTAAGCCTTGTTTTTTACGGTAATCATTGATTGCCGATTTAATAGCATCTTCAGCTAAAACTGAACAGTGAATTTTTACTGGAGGTAAAGCCAATTCTTCAACAATATCCATATTGTCAATTGTTGCAGCCTCATCAACGGTTTTTCCTTTAAGCCACTCTGTAGCTAAACTGCTAGAAGCAATTGCTGAACCACAACCAAAGGTTTTAAACTTGGCGTCTTCAATTTTTCCATTTGCATCAACCTTAATTTGAAGACGCATAACATCTCCGCACTCAGGTGCGCCAACCAATCCAGTTCCAACTTGTTCGTCAGCCTTATCCAATGTTCCTACATTTTTAGGGTTATGGTAGTGGTCTAGTAATTTATCTGAATATGCCATTATAATTATTTTATTGTATTAACTGTTTTTTGTAAAAATAAGTTCTTTAAAACTTTAGTGAGCGCTCCATTCAATTTTGCTAATGTCAACGCCTTCTTTAAACATTTCCCAAAGTGGGCTTAGTTCACGCATTTTATTTACCGATTCTCTTACCTTTTCTATTGTATAATCAATTTGATCTTCCGTAGTAAATCTTCCTAAGCTAAATCTTAAAGAAGAGTGTGCCAACTCATCATCTAAACCCAATGCTTTTAACACATATGAAGGCTCCAATGAAGCTGAAGTACAAGCTGAACCGCTACTTACGGCAATGTCTTGATTAAAACCCATCATTAAACCTTCACCTTCAACATATTTAAATGATATGTTTGAAACGTGAGGTAAGCGCTCTTCTTTTTCCCCATTTAAATAAGTTTCTTCCATTTTCATTAACTCATTCTCCAACTTATCTCTTAATCTGCTTGCATTTTCTGCATCTTTGGCCATGTCGGTTTTAGCAATTTCACATGCTTTACCAAAGCCAACAATACCAGCAACGTTTAATGTACCTGAACGCATTCCTCTTTCATGTCCGCCACCATCAACTTGTGCAGTAACTTTTACTCTAGGGTTTTTTCTGCGAACATACAATGCTCCAATGCCCTTTGGGCCATACATTTTATGTGCAGTAAAAGCCATTAAGTCTATGCCCATTTCATTTACATCAACAGGTATTTTACCAACAGCTTGCACGGCATCACTAAAAAACAACACGCCTTTGCTGTGTGCTACTTCTGCAATTTCTTTTATCGGTTGTACTACACCAATTTCGTTATTGGCAAACATTACCGATACTAAAACGGTATTGTCTTTAATAGCATCAGCAACTTGTTCAGGAGTTAACATACCACGCTCATTAACTTTAAGGTAAGTAACCTCACATCCTTTGCGCTCTAACATGCGGCAAGTATCTAAAACTGCTTTATGTTCGGTTTCAACAGTTATAATGTGGTTGCCTTTTCGTGCATACATTTCTGCCACACCTTTTATGGCTAAATTATCTGCTTCAGTAGCCCCTGATGTAAAAATAATTTCTTTTGCACTTGCCCCAATTAAAGCGGCAACTTGCTCACGAGCTTTATCCACAGCTTCTTCTGCTTTCCAACCAAAAGGGTGATTTCTACTAGCTGCATTTCCAAATGCTTCAGTAAAATATGGCACCATTGCATCAACCACTCTAGGGTCGCATTGTGTGGTAGCCGAATTGTCTAAATATATTGGTAGTTTTAAATTGCTCATTTATTTTTTTTGTAACAGTATGCAAAGGTACATAATGTACTATTAACTAATAGATATATAACAATCGTATTAATTTTTAGTTTACTTTGTAAATACAATTATTTGTGATTAAAAAAACCATAAAACTAGCCAAGCAGTTCCTAAAACGCATTTATCACAACATTGTGTTTTTACCAGTACTACTTACCATTTCATTTATTGTAGTAGCCTTTGTTATGCTTTATATTGAAAACAAAGGAGTTTATGCCAAAATTGGAGATAAGGCAAACCTATTCTTTCTCAACGACTTAGATACGGCAAGAGCTTTACTTGGGGTATTAATTTCGGGCCTAATTTCGCTTACCGTATTTAGTTTTTCAATGGTTATGTTAACCTTAAACATAGCTAGCTCTAATTATTCGCCTAGGCTTTTACCCGACTTAATAAACAACAAAACCAACCAAACAATTTTGGGGATGTTTATTGGTGTTTTAAGCTATTGCATAATCGTTTTATTAAATACTACACCAGCTGGTGAGTATTCGGTTATGCCAGCCATGTCAACATCTTTAGGGGTTTTATTGGCTTTAATTTGTTTGTTTTTATTTGTGTTTTTTATACAGTCAGTATCTTCTTCTTTACAAATTGAAAACATTGTAAATGAAGTGCATAAAAAGGGCATCAATAGATTAAGTAAGCTAAATGAAAAGTTCAATCAAGAAAAATTTGAATATAGCAAATGGCCTAAAAGCGACAATTGGAACGTTTTTGAAAGCAAAAGCACAGGTTATCTAAACGACATTAATGTAAAAGAGCTAAGCAGTTTGATTGAGCAATACAATTGTAAAATTGCTATGCTACACACCATTGGCGACCATGTAGTAGAGGGCATGAGTTTGGTTAAGTGCGATAAAAGTATTGATGACGAAATGGAAGATAAAATGGACTTAGCTATTGGAATTGGCAATTATGAAACCATTGATAATCAATACATACATGGGTTTAAGCATATTACAGAAGTAGTTGTTCGTGCTTTAAGCCCTGGCGTTAACGATCCTGGTACCGCACTAAGTGGTATTGATAAATTAACTACACTTTTTGTAGAGTTGTTAAAATTAGATATGTACAACTCAATAAAACTTAATGGCGAAACGGCTATATGGTTAAAGCGACATAGTTTTGAGCGTTTATTGGGCAACACCATGGCATCTATACGCCAATATGCCAAAAATGATGTTATTGTAACCATTAAACTTATGCAATCGCTAATTGATATATTAAGTATGAAAAACCATGTTAATGAAACTAATAGGCAAGCTATTGTTGATGAGCTTAATTATTTAAGAGAAGATGCAGATTATTATATAAAAAACACTGGAGATAGATTGAAAATTAACAATTGCCTAAACAAATTGGACAACAGAAAAGTTAAACTACTAGACAATGATTAAAAGAATTGAGCATATTGGTTTTGCTATTGAAAATGCAGAAACTGCCAAAGAAACGTTTGATAAAATATTAAATAAGAGCAGCTATAAAGAGGAAGAGGTAGCTAGCCAAATGGTTAATACCATATTTTATCAATTAGAAAACTCAAAAATTGAATTGTTGGCAGCCACCAATAGCGATAGTACAATTGCCAAATACATCAACAAATACAAACAAGGCATGCATCATATTGCTTTATTGGTAGATAATTTAGAAACTGAAATGGAAAGACTAACCGAGCTAGGATTTGAATTTATATATGCCGAGCACCAATTGGGTGCAGATAACAAGCGCATTAACTTCATTCATCCAAAAAAAACACATGGGGTGTTAATTGAATTGTGTGAAGAAATAACAAATGATAACACTGATTAATCTCTATAATTTTATCTTTGCATCATGCTTTCAACAAGTAAGCTTAGTTACAGATACAATAATGAAAACCCAATAGTTTTCCCCGATATTAATTGTGCGGAGGGAGAGGGTTGGTTGGCATTAGGGCAATCGGGTTGTGGCAAAACAACCTTATTGCATTTATTGGGTGGTTTGTTGAAGCCACAACAAGGTGAAATTTTAATCCAAAATAAAAATATTGGCAGCTTATCATCCAACGAATTGGATAAGTTTAGAGGTAAAAATATTGGCATCATTTTTCAACAATCTCATTTTGTAAGAAGCTTAAGTGTTATGAAAAACTTATTGTTAGCACCTTATTTTGCCAATGAAGGGAGCAACAAAGACAGAGCGAAAGATTTATTAGAGCGATTAAATATTGGACATAAAGCCAATAGCAAAACCAATGAGTTAAGCCAAGGCGAGCAGCAACGAGTTGCCATTGCACGTGCATTAATGAATAAACCAAAATTAATTTTGGCAGATGAACCAACAAGTGCCTTGGATGATGTAAACACCAATGAGGTAATACAGTTGCTTAAGGAAAATGCAAAGGCAGAAAACGCTACGTTAATTGTAGTAACACATGACAATAGATTGAAACCTCATTTCGAAAATAAAATTGAGCTATGAATTTATTTGGACTAAGCGCAAATAGCCTCAAAGCAAAGCCGTTAAACACAATGCTTAGCCTAATATTGTTTGCGTTGGGTGTGGCATTAATATCATTTATCCTTCAGATGAATCATCAATTGGCCGAAAATTTAAGAAAAAATGTTGCTGGTGTTGATATGGTAGTAGGTGCAAAAGGTAGTCCACTGCAATTGATATTGAGTAGCATTTATCACGTAGATTTTCCAACTGGAAATATTCCACTAGAAGAAGCTAAAAAAGTACAAAAGAATCCGTTGGTTAAAAGTAGCATTCCGCTAGCCATGGGAGATAATTTTGAATCATATAGAATTATTGGGACCAATCATGATTACGTTAAATTGTATAAAGCTGAAATTGACGTTGGAGTGCTATGGAAATATGATTTAGATGTAACTGTTGGTGCTGCAGTTGCTGAAAAATTTGACATGCACCTGTACGATAAATTTGTGGGTGCGCATGGTTTATCTGGTGACAAGGTTCATGTGCATGACGACCAACAATTTAGGGTTGTAGGTATTTTAAAACCTACAGGCAGCATCATTGACCAATTAATTTTAACCAATGTGAGTTCTGTTTGGCGAGTGCATGAAGAGCATGACGACCATGACCATGACGACCATGAAGGGCACGACCACGGAGACCATGAAAGCCATGACCATGACGATCATTCGGGACACGATCATGGTGACCATGATGACCACGACCATGCAGATCACTCAGGGCACGATCATGAAAGCCATGACGACCATGAAGGACATGACCATGCAGCGCATGAAGATCATTCAGAACACGACCATGGAGAAGACAATCATGAAGGGCACGATCATTCGGACCATGAAGACCACTCAGGTCACGGGCATAAACATGACCATACAGTTCCTGATTTGCCTCCAATATCTGAAGAAGGAAAAGAAATAACATCCTTACTAATTGAATTTAGAAATCCAATTGCACGAATAAATTTGCCTAGAATAATTAATTCACAAACAAATTTGCAAGCTGCATTGCCGGCTTTTGAAACTGCACGATTAATGGAAATCACCGGCATGGGAGCAAAAACTTTAAAGTATTTGGCTTACGCAATCATCTTTCTTTCGGGCCTAAGTGTATTTATATCATTGTTTGGATCATTAAAGGATAGAAAATATGAATTGGCATTGATGAGGGTTATGGGAGCATCCAAAGGAAAACTATTTGTACTAACTATTTTACAAGGTTTGATTATCGCAATAATTGGTTTTGCAATAGGTATTGTAATTAGTCATTTAGCGCTACACTTTCTATCAGGAGCTATGGCTGCGCAATGGCATTATAGTTTTTCAGGCTTTAAGTTGTTACCTGCAGAATGGCTAATTTTAGCAGGCGCTATAATTGTTGGCTTTGCTGCTGCATTGTTCCCTGCCATTGTTGCTTACAAGACGGATATTTCAAAAACATTGTCTTTGGCATAAGAGTTGTTAAATAATAAGTATGAAAAAGTTATTAGGAGTTGTATTGATTTTGTTTGTTACCAGTTTTGTTGTGGCACAAAACAACAATGCCTGGAACGATTTGGCTGATGTAACTTTCAAGGCCGAAATGAACTTAGAAATGGGTGTTGAAGTTGAAATGCCAGTTTTTGGTCCTAGCGCAATGGCACTAGATGGAGCCGTTATTAGAATAACTGGCTACATCATTCCAACTGATGAAGGCATGAACATGGAATACCTAATTTTCTCCGCCTATCCTTTTGCGGCATGTTTCTTTTGCGGTGGTGCTGGTCCTGAAACTGTAATGGAAGTTTATTTGAGTGAAACAGTTAATTATACCACCAAACCAATTACCATTGAAGGTAGATTGGAGTTAAACCATACCGATATTAATCAGTTAATGTATCTATTGAAGGATGCTAAGAAGGTGAAATAGGATTTGCTCCTCAGCATTGTGCATTCAGCAAGTACAGATAATTGTAACTATTTCTCCTTAACTTTAGTAAAGTGAAAATAATAGTCTCTATTGCAATAATTTTTATAGGCAGTTTCGCTTGGCAAGCTCAAGATGAACTTACTTGGGAAATGATGGCTGACATCAAATATGAACAAAAACTGCATCCGGAATTAGAAGTAGAATTGGATTATCCAATATTTAGCTCTCAAATGTTAAAATTAAGAGGTGAAGAAGTAATTGTTAAAGGGTTCCTTAGTCGAACTTTTGAAGAAGATGTCGTTTTAACTAAAATTAGCGAATTATCATTCCACCACGGTCACAATACTCCAGAATCGCATGAGGTCGTTCAGGTATTTTTAAAAGAACCTGTTATATATACTACGGATAAAATAACACTCAAAGGTTGTTTGGTTTTAAACACTGAAGACTTAGACAAATTGATCTATATTTTAGAAGACGCTGTAGTAATGGAGTAAACAAAGCAAACGAGAAGCTTTTGATGATATTTTGTCATTGTTTTTGTGAAGAACTATATCGTTGTGCTATCTTTAGTGCATGTCGCTAAATTCAATTTTTCTTTTTGGGAGCTTAATTTTTTTGGTTTTAGGTAAAATACCTTCCTGCAATCCTCCAGACAATAAGCCGCAACCCTTACCTACCAAAACAAATACGGTAATTACTGATAATGATGTAAAGGTGTATGAAAATTTTGGCTTAACTCTGCCTGCCGGTTTCAAAATTGATATTGTTGCTGAAAATATAGTCAACGCCAGAGCCATGTGCCTGGGAGATAAAGGAACATTATTTGTGGGTTCTCGCAGAGAAGGAGCTGTTTATGCCTTGGTTGACAATAACAATGATTACAAATTTGATAAGGTAATAACGCTTGCTAAAGATTTAGACTTGCCAGTAGGTGTTGCTTTCAAAGATGACGATTTGTATGCTTCTGCCTTAAATAAAATTGTAAAGTTTGAGGATATTGAAAATAACTTAGAGAATGTTCCTGATTACAAAGTAGTTTCCAATGCTTTTCCTGATGATAGAAGCCATGGATGGAAGTTTATAGCATTTGGACCAGATGATAAGCTATATGTGCCAGTAGGAGCACCTTGTAATATTTGTGAGGAAGATCCTTTAAAATATTCGAACATCATGCGTATGAATGCTGATGGTAGCGAACTCGAAACGTTTGCCCAAGGCGTAAGAAACACAGTTGGCTTTGATTGGCATCCAACAACCAATGAGTTGTGGTTTACTGATAATGGAAGAGACAATATGGGAGATGATCTGCCACCATGTGAATTAAACCATGCTCCCAAAGCAAATATGCATTTTGGATTTCCATATTGCCATGGAAGCAATGTGGCCGACCCTAAATTTGGTGATAAGCGAGATTGTAGTGAGTTTGAGCCTCCAAAAGTTGAGTTTGTTGCCCACACTGCTCCATTAGGAATGCGATTTTATACAGGAGAAATGTTTCCTAAAAAATATAAAAATGGAGTTTTTGTTGCTCAACATGGTAGTTGGAATAGAAGCACAAAATCTGGCTACAAAGTAATGTTTGTGGAAATGAATGATCAACAAGAAATTATTGAAACCACTGAATTTATTGCAGGATTTGAAAAAGATAATGATGTAACTGGCCGACCTGTAGATGTGCAACAGTTGCCTGATGGTTCGCTATTACTAAGTGATGATTATGGGCATAAGATTTATAGGATTACCTACGAGCCTTAGAAATTTTCTTTTTGGCAAACAATA
>Ga0209828_1003360_pt1 | contig 12269 bp, 9 predicted proteins | sample MaitaG_FD_187429 | JGI IMG/M metagenome (GOLD analysis project Ga0209828, IMG submission 187429) | Marine algal microbial communities from Maine, USA - Maine_Asex2 metaG (SPAdes) (version 2) | ecosystem: Host-associated > Algae > Red algae > Unclassified | place: Maine, USA | collected 2015-01-05
CACAGCCCCTGGCAGCGAATTGCAAGTGATATTGAATACTGTGCCCTTGCAAAAACGCATGCAGAAAGTACTGGTTCTGCTGCAAAAAGAACTTGAAGTTGCGCGACTTCAAAGTGAAATTCGCTCTGAGGTGGAACAGAAAATGTCGAAGCATCAACGCGAATTCTTTCTGCGTGAGGAGCTTAAAATCATCCAGCGAGAGTTAGGTATTGCTAAAGATGATCGAACATCTGACATAGACGAATTCAAATTGCGCATGGATAAACGGCAACCGCCCGAGCACGTTCTGGAACGTTTCAATGACGAAATCAAAAAAATGTCAGTGCTGGAAACCGGTTCCCCTGAATACGGTGTTACCCGTAATTATGTCGACTGGTTGAGTTCTGTGCCCTGGGGCATCCATTCAAAAGATAAATTTAGCTTACGTTCGGCCAAAACCATTTTGAACCGAGACCACGCCGGGCTTGCAGATATAAAAGATCGCATCCTCGAGTTTCTCGCCATGGGCGCATTTCGAGGAGAAGTTAGCGGCTCTATATTGTTGTTTGTTGGACCTCCAGGTGTTGGTAAAACATCCATTGGTAAATCGATTGCCGAGAGTCTGGGTAGAAAGTTCTACCGATTCAGTGTTGGTGGCATGCGCGATGAAGCTGAAATCAAAGGACATCGACGTACCTATATTGGTGCCATGCCGGGCAAGCTGGTGCAGGCGTTAAAAGAGGTTGACGTGTGTAACCCGGTCATTATGCTCGACGAGATTGATAAAATGGGTCAGTCCTATCAGGGGGATCCGGCCTCGGCCATGCTCGAGGTGCTAGACCCGGAGCAAAACAGCGAATTTCTTGACCACTACCTTGATTTACGTATCGATTTGTCCAAAGTGCTTTTCATCTGCACGGCAAATCAACTCGACACGATTCCGAGACCACTGCTCGATCGCATGGATATGGTGCGCCTGGGTGGTTATATCGCTGAGGAGAAACTGGAAATTGCGCAAAAGCATTTGTGGCCGCGCTTACTCGAACGCAACAAGGTACAAAAAGGTCAGGTAAAAATTTCAGACTCGGCGCTGCGCACCCTGATTGAAGGCTATGCACGAGAAGCCGGCGTCAGAAACCTTGAAAAGCTGTTAAACCGCATTTTACGAAAAAGTGTTGTCAAGCTGCTTGGCAAGCAAAAGAGTGTCAGTATCTCTGGGAAAAATCTGGTCGAATTTGTTGGTGAAGCACCGTTTAAAAACGAAAAACGTCTCAGTGGTGTCGGTGTTATTACCGGGCTTGCATGGACTGCTATGGGAGGCGCAACGCTGCCTATTGAAGCTACCCGAGTACATGGCAAAGACCGCTCTCTGAAATTGACCGGTCAGCTGGGTAAAGTCATGACTGAGTCGGCCCAGATAGCGCACAGTTTCGCAACCACCAATAGTGAAAAATATGGTGTAACAGATGACTATTTTATGAAGAATGGTCTGCACTTGCATGTGCCTGAGGGAGCAACACCAAAAGACGGACCCAGTGCTGGAATTAGCATGACCAGCGCATTGATTTCGCTTGCACTGAAAAAGCCTGTACCAAAAGATTTTGCGATGACTGGTGAAATAACTCTGACGGGAAAAGTACTTCCTGTAGGGGGTATTCGCGAAAAACTAATTGCCGCAAGGCGTGTTGGTATAAAGTCTGTGATACTGCCAGATGCCAATCAGGGCGATGTGAAAGAGTTGCCTAAGCACATTACGAAAGGTCTTAAAGTGTACTTTGCCGCATCCTACGATGACGTCTATAAAATTCTATTTAAGTAGGCTTACAGCATCGAAGCGTGATATCCAGGCAAGCCGCACTACAATATCGGGGGACGTATCAACCGCAACGTCTTCTGAGAAACTGACTTCCCATGACCCACGGCTGCGAGTCTGGTAGCGCATACCCAACGAGAGTTGTGCAGCTGGTTTTCCGAGCTCGCGCAACTCGCTCTTGAACATAGGTGTGTGCCAGTCCAGTTGCCCAAGCAGCTCTGTCTTGGTATTCAGTGAATAATTCAAACCAGCGATACCGAAACCCACGAGCGATTCCTGCTCGGCGATAAACTCATTATTGCCAGCCTTCAAAACACCAAAACTTGCCGCCCACTGCCAACGAGAAGCTGGCTTTAATTTATTCCATGTCGATTGAATGTCGACAAAGGCATCCAACGAACCGTTTCCCAGAAACTGTTCGCGATCGCCAACAGGCAGCTTGATGCCAGCGCGCACTATCGGCGCATTAGCAGCACAACCGAGGTAGTGTTGCACTTGCACCTGTGCATCTCCCCACCCATAAGATTCACCAGGCAATACTTGTTGTTGCTCTGCGTTTTCGTACAAGTATTCAAGCTGATTCGACGGCCAATCGCCACGCTGAGCATCGGGTAAACCAAATATCTGGTGCCATTGATGAACCGGCTGATCGAACCATCCGCTGGAGTGAGATAACCAGCTACCGCTCAAATTTAGTTGCCAGCATGCACTGATTCGGCGTCGATAGCGTAAGTTAAGCTGGCTACTTTCGCCATCGAGTACAAGGCGCTCTGAATCAGTTAGCCCACCCATAAATACATTATTGTGAACAGCCGACAATTGCAGTTCGCTGGGTGTGAAGAGACGACTGGCTGCTTCTGGCAAGCCGGTTTGCAACTTGATGGGGTCTAGCGCTCTTTGCTGTATAAAATTCCCGAATACGGTGCTTGCGCTTGCGATTTTTAATGGCAAACCTATTGATGCAATAGACAGCAGCACAACGACAATATGGCGAAACATCACAACTTCCATTGTTGGGTAACAACTTCCATTTTTAAAAACTACTTCCGGAGCACGTAGCTCCATAGCATTCGAATGACTATTTTACCGCTTTTATAACGACTCAGCGGGGAACGTGCAAATACCAGGTGGAAATCAGATATCCTGGCCAATCATCGATCGTACCCGCGCAATGCTGCCTTGAGCATTTGCTGAATTGGGGCTGATTTGCAAAACCCGACTAAATGCGTCCAGCGCCGCCTCATAGTTACCCGAGCGCAAAAAGATCATACCCAACCCTGAAAGTGCACCGAAATGGCGAGGTTCCAGTAACAGGGTCTCCTTTATATCAGCGACCGACAAACCATGGTTACCCAACAAATACTGAATGGTGGCGCGCTTGTTCCAGGCTTCAGCAAATTCAGGCGAACTGTCGACCAGCTGATTGGACAGCTGCAAAGCCAGTTCATGTTGCCCGAAAGACAGAGCGGCGGAAACCTGGGTTAACAAGTCGGACGCATTCTCGTCGGGTGCATCCAGCCAGATTTGCCAGATTGCATTTTCGATGCGCTTTGTTTCTGAATTTGATTGTGCTTGCTGGAGTGATTCGAATAATGATTCGAGTTGCGGGTCGTTCTGATCGGCGATAGCGCCTGCAGGTAGTAACCCCAAGGTAAATATCAAGATTAGCGCTGAACCAATGCGGGAACGACAGGAGCGATTGGTTAGCAGGTGACTTACGTCATAAATGCGATCGTCATAAATGCGATCATCATAAGTGCGATCATCATTAAAGCCATCATAATTAGTGCGATTGAACATAAAGCTTAGACCCCCTCAAGCCTGTTTACGATCAACAATGCACGATTGGTTCAATCCAGACAACAAAAAATGCTGCTGAACGCAGGCTCTGGAGTGTCACAGCTCCAAAACCATAACGTCCTGCTGGTTCACTTGTTAGAGTGAGGCTCTGTGCTGTTGATCATCTCTACAATTATCTTCGCTTCACGATACCCGGGAATGGCTGTGCCGTTATCAAGATAGATAAGCGGAGTACCACGCAAGCCAACCTGCTCAGCCAAAGCGTAGTGTTGTTCTATAGGCGTATTACATTGCATAGGCGCAATGGGTTGACCAGCCTTCGCTGATGTCATCGCTGTTTGCGGGTCGTCTGCACACCAGACACTTTCAAGTGCGTCGCGCGACTCACTTTCAAGCCCTGCACGCGGAAACATCAGGTATCTGACGTTAACGCCACCTTTGAGCAACGTATCTATCTCTCCATGCAATTTTCGACAATAACCGCAGTTGATATCGGTGAACACAGTGATTGTTCGATCAGAAGGAATTTCTGATTTGTAAACCAGCATATTGTCTTCACCAAGATCGTTAATCAGCCCCATGTGAAGACCAGTCAAGCGAGATTCTGTCAGGTTTGTTCCACTGTCAAGATCGATCATATCGCCCTGAAACAGCAAAGAAACACCTTCGTCTACATAGATAATTTGAGAGTCGCTAACCACTTCGTACAGCCCGGGATAAGGGCCTTCCGACAACGAATCGATTGGTACACCTGGCAAACGCGCCCGAAACGCCTCAAACACTTTTTTATGCGTTTCATCGGTCGGTGTTTCTATCGTGCCCGCCACTTTTGGTGCAACTGGCGCTGCATCCATCGGTTGCTCAGTTGTATCATCGTGATTGGTGTCTTTTGCGGTGTCTTGCGCAAATAACGGCGAAGCGCTGAACATCACAACGCTGCACAACAGCAATGAAACTGCTTTAAATTTTATCGAAAGAAAATGCGACATGGTCGGTACCTGCGGATAATTTGGAATTTGGATTGTTGTATTGCATGAAAGTTCAATAGTCACGGTTTCATCCGCGAGGATGATGGGTTGCATGGATGTATTTGAGCCTTTCGCGCGCTACGTGCGTATAAATTTGAGTTGTCGACAGATCACTATGACCTAGCAATAGCTGAACCACCCTTAAATCGGCATCGTTGTTGACCAAATGCGTCGCAAAGGCGTGTCTGAGCGTGTGAGGCGATAAATGCCCGTTTATGCCAGCGGTTAAACCATGTGCCTTAATTCGGTGCCAAAAGCTCTGACGAGTCATCTCTCGACCTCTCAGAGATAAAAACAATGTACTTGATAACCCTTTTACCAAATTAACACGAGCTTCACGACTATATTGATCAATCCAGTCTGACGCAGCTTCGCCCATTGGTACCAATCGTTCTTTGTTACCCTTGCCCCACACTCTGACAACGCCCTGATTCAAGTTTACCTGATCAACCTTCAGTGTCACCAATTCAGTGACACGCAACCCGCAGGCATACAACAATTCAAGCATGGCTCTGTCACGCAGTCCGATATCGGTGCTAATGACGGGGGCATTTAATAGCTTTCTAACTTCTGTTTCACTCAGCGTGGATGGCAAAGGCCGACCGATAGTTGGTGCATCAATTAGTAAGGTAGGGTCGTCTTCGATGGTACGTTCGCGTACCAGAAAGCCATAGAATCTGCGCAATGCAGACAACATCCGGGCAGCACTGCGCGCGCTTCCACCAGAGGCAACCCTGGTGCCCAGAAAAGCCATGATATCAGCGCGAGCCGCTTTTTTGAGAGTGACATCACCCATGGACTGTAAATGCAGTCCAAACAATTTCAGATCTGACTCATACGCAGAAACGGTGTGTTTGCTTAATCCGCGCTCTACAAGCAACATGTCACTAAACTGCAATAACAGGCGCCGAGAATCCTTGGTTAGTACCGGAATCTCTTCTTTGCTTGCGCTTTGCATATGCGCATGTTAGCAAACATACAAACGAACTTCGCAGCAACACCATGAATAACCATAAACAATCGATCAAAAGCGATGCAGATCCGAGCTCAATCAGCATGGAAGCGGCGCAAAAGATAATTTTTTCCGCGATGCCCGCGTTGAAACAAAGCGAACGGATTCCGGTGGCTAGTGCAATTGGCCGAATATCGGCTGTCGATGTGTTTTCACCTGTAAATGTGCCGCCATTCAGAGCATCGGCAATGGATGGATACGCTTACCGACACCATGAAGGTGGAAATGTGTTGACCATCAGTGCTCACTCACTCGCCGGGCATCCAAGCACTAACGATGCAAATCCCAATGAGTGTCATCGAATAACAACGGGCGCTCGCGTTCCGGATTTTGCCGACACGGTAGTGCAGCAGGAGAATGTAGAAATTGAAAACAGCCAGCTCAGAGTTAAACAACACCCGGTAAGTGGTTTCCATGTTCGAGTCGCAGGCTCAGACAGTCAGAAAGACACATTATTAATGAACAAAGGTCAGCGACTGGCTGCTGCTCAAATTGCCACTCTTTACTCTCATGGGATAGTAGAAATTGATGTATTGCGAGTGGTCAACGTTGCGGTTTTTTCTACTGGCGATGAGCTGGTTGAACCCGGACATGAACTAGCCGAAGGCCATATCTTCGATGCAAATCGAGCTTTACTCAGCGCTTTGTTGAATAGCCCTGCAGTTGCAGTAACCGATTTCGGAATCGTCAAAGATAGCGTGGATGCTTTACATAATATTTTTGAACAATGCATGGATGCTGACTTGGTTCTGTCATCTGGCGGAGTATCGGTTGGCGATGCCGACTTTGTCAGACCCGTGCTGGATCAAAAAGGTGAACTGCATGTTTGGAAAATTGCAATGAAGCCAGGTCGACCGTTAACGTTTGGATTACTCAACAAACAGCAACCCTACTTTGGTTTGCCAGGAAATCCGGTTTCGGCAGCGGTCACATGCATGATGTTTGTCATTCCCGCTTTGCAAACTTTGTTGCAGCAACCCACTGCAGCATTACCTCGAATAGATGCGAAGTTAGGAACAGATTTGAAAAAATTGCCGGGCCGTGTCGAATATCAACGCGGAGTGCTTACACAGGATGAAATGGGTGAGTGGACCGTTTCCACAACCGGATTGCAGGATTCTCATGTGGTGACGTCGTTACACAAAGCGAACTGTTTTGTTGAACTGGATTTTGATAGTGCCGGTGCCAAGGAAGGTGAATTAGTCCCGGTTATTCCATTCGAGCACTTTTGTCAGTCAATTCTCTAGCCCGAACGCAAAAACGGGCCGCCTTGCAGCGAACCCGTTTATAAAGCCAGATTGCCCAATTAAGTAGACGCTACCAAGGCGACAAAAGCCGCCTTGACTGCATCTGGGCAATTGCTGTTTGTCTAGCTCTTCTTAGCGCGTTTCTTACCAGCTGACTTCTTTTTAGCCCGCTTTTTACCAGCAGACTTCTTCTTAGCGCGCTTTTTACCAGCAGACTTCTTCTTAGCCCGCTTTTTACCAGCTGACTTCTTCTTAGCGCGCTTCTTACCTGCCGACTTCTTCTTAGCACGCTTTTTACCAGCTGACTTCTTCTTAGCGCGCTTCTTGCCTGCCGACTTCTTTTTAGCACGCTTTTTACCAGCCGACTTCTTCTTGGCGCGCTTTTTACCGGCGGATTTCTTCTTCGCGCGCTTCTTACCTGCAGATTTCTTTTTAGCGCGTTTCTTACCAGCGGCCTTTTTCTTGGTCGCTTTCTTTTTGCCCGCTGCCTTCTTCTTACGAGCAGTTGACTTCTTCTTTCCAGCCTTTTTACGAGCTGCCTTCTTTTTGCCAGCTTTAGCAGGTGATGCTTTCAGCGGTTTACTGATTCGAGCCATGGAATAAACTCCTGACGAATGAATGTTAAACAAAAAATCAGGAGCCAGGAAACCCAGACTCCTAAAGCAGCCAACTTAATGACTACTTACTTACATCCAAAATACAGGCCAATAAATAATTTTATTCGCTGATCTGTATTTCAGAATTCATATCTACTCGTTCAACTTAGCGTTATGTCGCTTAACAAAACAACCAACGAACGCGTAGCACTAATTCAAAATTACCGTTCATATCGAACGCAATAACTTTCTGTTCAAGATGCGCATTGTCCACATAGTTCAAACTTATTTCAACTACAAGTTATATTTTTATTAAAATAAACTTAGTTGAAGTTACTGATTTTACAAATTATTCGCATTGTCGGAACAGGTTACGCATAGTGTCCGATTTCATTTTATTACTTTATACATAGCGTTTAATCGCTTAAACATAGTTTGCAAACATGCAAAACAATTCATCTTTATCATCTTTTGTATTTCGACGCTCAGCGGCGTTTCTTTACGATAGTTTTTTGTTAATTGCCATCTTTTTTGTCGTTACAAGCATCGCAATTGCACTTAACAAGGGTCAGGCAATCGAAAATCATGCCCTCAAACTTGTTTTTTTTCCTGTTCTTTATGGTGTTGGATTTTTATTCTTTAGTTGGTTCTGGAGACATGGTGGACAAACGTTAGGTATGCAAGCTTGGCGTATAAAAGTTATTAACGAAACAAACGACCCAATAAGTTATAAACAATGTGCAATACGCTACTTAACCGGAACGTTTTTGTTCGGTATAACGATCGTTGTTGCGCTTTTTAGAAAATCTGGACAAGGTTTGCATGACACTTGGTCAGGAACAAAAATAGTATTTAAAAACAAAGAGTTAGAGAAGAAATAATTGAAGAACAATGAGGTGTTTTGTTGCTTTAAGAAGCAAAAATAATCAAATTTGCAATTGCAACTGCTTATAAATCTAAGCGCTTCGCTGTATGGCCAAAATAGCTATAACAAGAAAGCAAATGAGTGGTAATGCGGCGCTAACCAAAGGTGACATTCCATTGGCCAATGCTAACTGTGTTAGTAATTTGTTAACCAGCACGTAAACAATACCCAACATGATACCGATAAAAATCTTTTGCCCTGCACCACCAGAACGTTGTGATGCGAATACAAAAGGAAGCGACAGCATCAACATAACAATGGTTGCTAACGGACTAGCAATTTTGGTCCAAAAAGCCAGTTCAACGTTACGACTATCCAACTGATTCTCTTTTAAATACTGCATTTGATCGTACAAATTACGGGCTGATAGGCTTTCAGTAGAACCTTTCAGGCTTTTTAGCACATCAACACTGATCAGACTTGGCATATCGCCACCAGTGTCCGATATTCCGGTTATATCACTCCATAATTGTTCGTCTAACTGCGTTATTTCGACTGCAGATGCAGTGAAATTTGTCATTTCAACTTCTTGTAACATCCAGTCTTTAGATTTAGCGTCATCAACTTTTATCGCTCGTGCAGCACGTACCGAACGAATGAGTTCAACACCATCAAACTCATGTATGTGCACATCTAATAGTGTGAAGTTCGGCATGACCGTTGAAATATTGACGTACCGTGTACCCGACTTTATCCATAAACCGTTTCTACCCTTCACCGATAGCCGCTGTTCAAGTGCCGTTAAACGAATTTCTTCAGCTATTTGCTCGGCCTTAGGCATGATGGTTTCACCAAGAACCGCAATAAAAAGCATCAGTGCAACGCCGGTAACAAGCACAGCTCTTATAATTCTGCCATTTGAGATACCTGCCGCACGCATTACGGTTAATTCGCTATTAGAAGCCAGCGCGCCGAGTCCTAACAAACTTCCTAGCAATACCGCAGGCGCAAACAACAGATAGGCTTTGCTTGGAAGGGTCAAAAAGATATATTGCAATGCATTTGCAACGGTATAATTTCCTTTACCAACATCGTCTAACTCGCTGATAAAACCAAAAATGCCAGCTAATGCAACCAGTGTTAGCAATACCAGCACGGTGGTAGTGAGAATTGATCTACCGATATAACGATCAAGAATTCCAAAGATCATGCGGATGCATTCCTGCTATTTCGGAACCAGGACCAGCCCACGCGTTTAATGAGCAGATAAACCACTAACACCAATACCGCTATGTGAACCGGCCACAATCCAACCCACGGAGAGATCGTGCCATTAGCAATCCATTTTCTGGCTAGCACTAACAGATTCGCGTATGGGATATAAATAAGTATGGCAATCGCGATTTTGCCAAATCGGCCCTCTCGGGGCGATGTATAACTCAGTGGCACCGCCAACAATGCCAACAGCAAGGCAGCTAATGGAATGGATATCCGCCATTGCACTTCAGCAAGATCAACCAGATCATCACTTGCTAACAATTGCTTCAATGATTTACTGCGTCGTTGCAATCTGGGTTCGCCCAATTCGGTTTTGGGTCTAAGCACACCCTGACGCTTGAATTCAGTTACCGTGTATTCAGCATCACCCGGTTGTCCAATACTGGTTTGACCATCACTAAATATCAAATATTCGTTGCCGTTTTCACTGTCGACCTGATAAGACGCTATACGTGCAGTGTCGATAACCGGCGGTGTTTTCTCCTGTTGTCGATACATAAACACATCATTGAATTGCGACTTATCATTACTGATGTCTTTGACAAACAACACTGTACTGCCATCACTGGATTCGATAAATTTGCCAGGCGTTATCAAACTAATGGCTGATTTTTCTTGAAAATCTTTTTTAATCAACTGTTCGTATCTGGCAGCCCAGGGGGATGCGAAAATCGTCAGGGTGGCAATAAGTACCACACCAAGCAAACCAACCAAAGCAGTAGGACGCAGCAAATCCGTCCAGCCAGAGCCGGTTGCCTGCATCACGGTCATTTCATTGTCCCGATAGAACCGCCCATGAGCGAGCAATATGCCCAAATAGAGTCCTAACGGAATCAACGTGACCAGCAGGCTTATCGATTGAACAGCGACCAGCACCAGCAATACATCAGCTGAAATAGCGCCATCGGTTACTTTGCTCAGGCCACGAGCCAGCACATTGCCAATCATAATGACTAAAAGCACGAGAGTGACCGCAATCCAGGTCACCAGCATTTCTTTCATTAAATAGCGATCAAGTATGCGCACAGGAGAGAAATTTTCTATTCACAGGCAGGAATCTAGCACTTCCTTGAGCACCCCGCATAGGTGACGGGAAGAATCAGACACATTAAACTGCAAGTCCAGCGATGGGCGATCGGCGCAGAAGCACAGGTGCAGACTCAAATCATCGTTCAAATTAAACTTTAAGAAGGTAATCAATGGATATCAAAGTAACCTCAACGGCACCTGAAAAACAGACGAACGCGTGTCTGGTTGTCCCACTACATGCAGGGTCGAAATTGTCAGGTACTGCTGCTTTGATAAATGATCTCAGTGGAAACGCTATAACGCGTGCACTCAAGCGCGGCGATGCCAAAACTGACATTGGTGAGTCTCTGATGCTGTTTGAGCTGGATAAAATCAACAGCGACAGAGTGCTGCTGATTGGCGCCGGACAAACCAGTAAATCCACTAAACCACAGTTTCGAAATCTGTGTGCAGAGATTGCCTCCGCCTTGAAAAAAAGCGGCTCCGCTCTGGCAATCATCCACCTGGAAAAAAGCGTATTCGCAACTGATGAAGATGCCGCCTGGCACGCACGCACACTTGCACAAATACTGGTTGATTCCCAATATGAATTCAACGGCCACAGCAAAGAAAAAAAAGCCGCCATCCGTTTGAAAAAAACCATCTTTGTTGTATCGGAGAAAAATTCAAGGGCGTGCAGTGCAGCTGCAAAACAAGGTGTCGCTATAGCAAATGGTCAGGCAATGGCGCGCGATCTGGGTAACCTTGCAGCAAACATTTGTACGCCTGTCTATCTGGCAAAACAGGCGCAAAGTCTGGCGAAAACTAACAGCAAATTCACTACAAAAATCCTGACCGAAGCACAAATGGCAAAGCTTGGCATGGGCGCTTTTCTATCGGTCTCGCAAGGCAGTAGACAGGAAGCCCGACTCATTTGTATGGAATATCGAGGCGCTGACAAAAAGAAAAAGCCAACCGTACTGCTAGGTAAAGGCGTCACTTTCGATACCGGTGGAATCTCCATCAAAGGCTCAGCATCCATGGATGAAATGAAATTTGATATGTGCGGCGCTGCCAGCGTATTCGGCGCAATGCGGGCGATAAGTGAATTATCCCCAAAGTGCAATGTGATCGGCGTTGTCGCTGCTGCCGAAAATATGCCAGATGGCGATGCATCAAGACCGGGTGATGTTGTCACTACCCTGTCGGGACAAACCGTTGAAATTCTTAATACCGATGCGGAAGGTCGTTTGGTATTATGCGATTCGCTCACCTATGTAGAACGATACAAGCCAGCGGCGGTTATTGATATTGCGACGTTAACCGGAGCCTGTGTGGTGGCACTCGGAAAAGTCTGCACGGCTGTTATGAGTAACGATGCCAAACTCGCAAATACACTCTACGAAGCTGGTCAAACTACTGGAGATCTTGTTTGGGAATTGCCTCTTTGGGATGAATACCAGACGCAACTCGACTCCAACTTTGCTGATATGGCCAATATTGGTGGCAGCCCTGCCGGCGCGATAACAGCAGGTTGTTTCTTGTCTCGATATGCTAAAAATTTCCGCTGGGCCCATCTGGATATTGCTGGTGTTGCCTGGAAAGGTGGTCAACAGAAAGGCTCAACCGGCCGACCCGTCTCG
>Ga0209828_1003364_pt1 | contig 12264 bp, 8 predicted proteins | sample MaitaG_FD_187429 | JGI IMG/M metagenome (GOLD analysis project Ga0209828, IMG submission 187429) | Marine algal microbial communities from Maine, USA - Maine_Asex2 metaG (SPAdes) (version 2) | ecosystem: Host-associated > Algae > Red algae > Unclassified | place: Maine, USA | collected 2015-01-05
AAAACTAAAATACCAGCTATTAAAAGTGTACCATCTGTCATTTTTTCTGGCTCCCAAGTAGCATTAGTTTGAAATAGATACCGAAGCCCAAAATGGCCGGAACCCAGATAGCGGTAAAGATACCCTCCATTCGCTGGCCGTTGAACCACAAGTAGCCCGATACAAAGAACGAGATCATTACTGCTAAAAGAAAAAAGAAATCAGCTTTTTTAAACATATTTGTGTCCTTAAAATGTAGTTTTTTTAGTGAGAAATTTCAATTATTCGTCTCCGTATCCCACTGCGGCCATTACGCAACCAAAGATTGCTAGACCTGAGATGATGCGAATGTTGTTCCAATCAATTACTTCAAGTTGCATTGGTACAATCCCAGCTAACCCTGCTAGGAGATAACCTCCACCAATAACCGCAAGAGAAATACCAACTCGAATCAAAAGTGTGCGAAAAGGATGTCGTGAAGTGGATTCTGAAGTCATCTAATTTTCCTGATAAACAGCTTGTATCTGTTCGACAATAAAGAGTGTTCCATATAGGCCTCCTACGTCGCAGGCCTATACACTACGTTCTATACAGCTTGAAAGTCTATTAACCCTTTCTTTATAGATGGAAAAGTAAAAGGTATCGTTGCTTCACAACTTTAATAGTGCGCACCTAAATTTACTTATTCTTAGGTACATAATCCTTAGGTTGCCGTGCGCTAAGCTTCGAACTAATATCGCGTAAAATTTGCATCAGAATCACTAAGGAAAGAAATTAATGGCTAAACATCAAAAGACCAAAAAATGGCGTGGACGTGGTCTTGACGAATCAGCCCTGACAACCGTCAAGGATTTGATCCAGCACCTCCCGATGAGGCGAGACCTATTAATTGAATACCTGCATCTGATACAAGACAGTCAACATTGCCTGCCTGCACCGCACATACATGCGCTGGCGCATGAGATGAAAATCAGCTCGACTGAAGTCTATGAAGTCGCTAGCTTCTATCATCATTTTGACGTGGTAAAAGAAGAGGAAAACCCACCACCAAAATTAACGGTAAGAGTGTGTGAGTCGGTCACTTGCAGCCTGTTCGGCAGCGAGAAACTAATTGATTCGTTAAAGACAGAATATGGCGATAGCGTACGCATACAACCGGTTCCTTGTATCGGGCGCTGCGAAGTCGCACCAGTCGCAGTCGTTGGTCAGTTGCCAATTCCTAATGCGAACCATGATGAAGTCGTCGCTAAGGTTAACGCAGGTGCAACGATTCATGAGCCAGCACCTTACACAGACTTTGCTAGCTACACTGAGAATAATGGCTACGCCGCACTCAAAGATTGCTTAAGTAAAAAAATCGAAAATGAAACCATTTTGAAAACACTGGAAGATTCTAATCTTCGTGGCTTAGGTGGCGCAGGTTTTCCTGTAGGACGTAAATGGCGCATCGTTAGCGGCATGCCTGATCCTAAATTGATGGCGGTTAACATCGACGAAGGGGAACCCGGCACTTTTAAAGATCGCTATTATCTGGAACGTGACCCACACCGTTTCCTCGAAGGCATGTTGATTGCTGCTGAAGTGGTTGGTATTAAAGAGATCTACATTTATCTGCGCGATGAGTACGCCGATGTACGTAAGATTCTTGAAACCGAGTTAGAGACGCTAAAAGCTAAAGCTGATTTCCCACTGCCAACGATCGAACTTCGCCGTGGCGCGGGTGCCTATATTTGTGGTGAAGAGTCAGCAATGATCGAGTCGATTGAAGGTAAGCGTGGCATGCCTCGTTTACGCCCTCCTTTCGTTGCTGAAGTCGGCTTATTTGGCCGACCCACTCTCGAACACAATATGGAGTCTCTCTACTGGATCAGAGATTTCATTGAGCGCGGCACGGAGTGGTTTACCTCAGAAGGTCGCCACGAGCGCAGTGGTTTACGTTCATTCTCAGTCAGTGGTCGGGTGAACAAACCGGGTGTGCATTTCGCACCAGCTGGTATTACAGTTAAAGAGCTCATCGAAGAATACTGCGGCGGCATTTTGGAGGGTCAAACTTTCTACGGTTATTATCCCGGTGGTGCATCCGGTGGTATCTTGCCAGCTAGCCTTGGTAACGTGCCGTTAGATTTTGACACGCTACAGCCTTATGGATCGTTTATTGGATCGGCGGCGGTTGTGATTTTATCCGATAAAGACTCCGCGCGTGATTGCGCCATTAACTCCATGCACTTCTTTGAGCATGAGTCTTGTGGCCAGTGCACGCCTTGCCGTGTCGGCACAAGCAAAGCGATTCAACTAATGGAAGCAGATAATTGGGATACTGAACTCATGAATGAATTATCTGAAGTGATGGTGGATGCATCAATCTGTGGCCTCGGCCAAGCAGCCCCTAACCCGATGCAAAGTGTTATCAAGTATTTCCCGCACGAGGTGACAAAATGAGCGCCGTACTAAAATCAGAACCAATGGTTCGTTTCACTATTAATGGTGAGACTTTAGAAGCTTACAGTGACGAAACCATTCTTCAGGTTGCTAATCGCAGTGAGATAGAAATCCCACACCTCTGCTACAAAGACGGTTTAGAAACCGTCGGTAACTGCCGTGCCTGTATGGTAGAAATTGATGGCGAGCGCGTTTTAGCGCCTTCTTGCTGCCGTAAACCAACCGAAGGCATGGAAGTCAAATCAGACAGTGAACGTGCACAAAAATCCCAGAAAATGGTATTGGAACTGCTGCTCTCAGACATGCCTGAAACCAAGTACACACTTAAAAACGAATTGACCGATTGGGCTGAAACACTCAAAGTACAAACACCGCGCTTTGAGTCTCGCGTGCAAGTTAAGCAGGATATCTCTCATCCCGCCATCGCGGTCAACCTAGACGCCTGCATTCAATGCACACGCTGCCTAAGAGCCTGTCGCGACGAGCAGGTGAATGACGTCATTGGATACGCCAGCCGTGGAGCAACCTCAAAAATCGTCTTCGATATTGATGACCCAATGGGTGACAGCAGCTGCGTAGGCTGTGGTGAATGTGTACAAGCCTGCCCGACAGGCGCGCTAATGCCATCGAACAATGTGGGCCTCATCGTACCCGACAAAAAAGTGGACTCGGTCTGCCCTTATTGTGGTGTGGGTTGTCAGCTAACTTATAACATCAAAGACAATAAGATCTTATACGTTGAAGGTCGCGATGGGCCAGCCAATGAAAGCCGTTTGTGTGTGAAAGGTCGCTTTGGCTTTGACTATGCTTCAAACCCAGACCGCCTGACTAAGCCATTAATTCGCCGCAGCGATGTGCCGAAAACGGCTGATTTATCAAACTTTGATCCATCAAAGCCAGAAGAAATTTTCCGCGAAGCCAGCTGGGATGAAGCCTTAGACTTTGCCGCCGACGGCCTAAAGAAAATCTTAGCTGAAAACGGTAATGAAGCATTGGCCGGACTAGGTTCCGCTAAGGGTAGTAACGAAGAAGCGTATTTATTCCAGAAGCTGGTTCGTACAGGCTTTAAGAGTAACAACGTCGATCACTGTACACGCCTTTGCCATGCCTCTTCGGTAATTGCTTTGCTGGAAGGACTGGGATCAGGTGCGGTGTCTAACCCAATGGGTGATGTGTCTGAAGCCGATGTCATTATCATTACCGGTGCTAATCCAACGGTGAACCATCCGGTCGGTGCGACTTGGATGAAAAACGCCATTAAGAAAGGCACTCAGTTGATCTTATTAGATCCTCGCCGCTCAGAAATGGCGCGCCATGCGACTCATCACGTGGCGTTCAAACCTGCCAGCGATGTCGCCCTGCTAAACGCGATGATGCACGTTATTATCAAAGAAGGTCTGGCGAATAAAGACTTTATCGAGTCTCGTACTGAAAACTACGAAGCGTTAGCTAGGCATCTGGAAAGCTTCACACCTGAGGCAATGGAACCGATTTGTGGTATTGCACCAGATCAGATTCGTGAAATAGCGCGTTTATATGCGACGGCTAAGAATGCCATGATCCTTTGGGGCATGGGTATTTCTCAGCATATCCACGGTACTGACAATGCACGCTGCCTGATTTCGCTGTGCATGATCACGGGGCAAATTGGTCGTCCTGGTTCTGGTTTGCACCCATTACGTGGGCAGAACAATGTTCAGGGTGCCTCAGATGTTGGATTGATTCCGATGGTATTCCCAGATTACCAGCCAGTCACCAACCCTGAAGCACGTCATCGTTTTGAAACGCTATGGGGTATGGAGCTCAGCGATAAACCAGGCCTCACTACGGTTGAGATCGTTAACGAAGCTTACAATGGAAACGTTAAAGGACTGTATGTCGAAGGTGAAAACCCTGCGATGTCTGACCCAGACAGTAATCATGCACGAGCTGGCTTGGCCAATCTTCAACACTTAATTGTTCAGGACATATTCTTAACAGAAACAGCATTTTTTGCGGATGTGGTTTTACCAGCATCGGCTTTTCCTGAGAAGACTGGAACGTTCATCAACTCCGACCGTTCCGTGCAACTAGGTCGCCAAGCGTTGAATCCACCTGGCGAAGCCAAGCAAGATCTTTGGATTATCCAAGAGATTGGCAAGCGCCTAGGTTTGGATTGGAACTACGACAGTGCAGAGCCTGTATTCAATGAAATGCGTTTGGCAATGAACTCAATTGCTGGCATCACTTGGGAACGCTTGCAGACTGAGTCTGTGACCTACCCTTGTAGCAATGAAGGTGATGCAGGTGCTCCGATTATCTTTACCGATCGCTTCCCAACTAAGAGTGGTCGAGCGCTATTAGTCCCTGCGTCCATTGTTGCACCTGATGAAGTGCCGGACGAGGAATATCCATTCGTGCTAATCACAGGTCGTCAGCTAGAGCATTGGCACACAGGTTCCATGACGCGTCGTGCCAGTATGTTAAGTGCACTTGAGCCAGAACCATACGTGGCAGTGAGTCAACGTGATCTGCTAGCGATTGGTTTAAAAGCGGGTGATATGTTGAAGCTGGAAACGCGTCGTGGCGAGTTGACCGTCAAGACACGTGTCGATGATCTGACGCCTAGTGGCACAGTACACATGCCTTTCTGCTACTTTGAAGCGGCGGCTAACAAGTTGACCAATGCCGCGTTAGATCCTGATGCTAAAATAGCAGAAGTTAAGTATTGCGCGATTAAGATCAGCGCAGCTTAACGCACCGCCATATTTAGGTAGTGGTGATTCCTTCATTGCTACCTAAATAGGCAACTCAAGGTGATTTCCAAAAAACCCTACCCACATTCTACTAGCCTTCCCAAATCCCTCGTGTGAACGATGCATTAGAGCATTACAATACTAATAATTGACATTGGGTATCGTAATACTAAAGATTGTATTTAAATTTTATAGGGCCTCTCAAATTGACAATTCGCCACAATAACGCTACTTTAGCCGCCAATTCATAGGGTTATATCAACGCTTCGAAAATCCAGAACTAAATGACTGTTTTTACCGTATATTTTAGTTCAAGCACCGCTTTGGCCCCATGTTTTTCACTGTGTTTCTACGGTAACATAGATTTGTGCAAGCAATAATTGAGGATTGAAATGATGGAAAGCTCGTTAATCGACCGAGGACTAGACCTCATGTTGTTCGGTATGGGTACCGTTTTTGTTTTCCTTACCGTGTTAGTTTTTGCCACCACAGTGATGTCAAAAGTTATTACTCGATGGTTCCCCGAGAAAATTGTTGAGGCACCCGCTCGCAGAAAGACTGCCCCTATGTTAGGCGGCGCAGTTGCTCCAGTCACCCTTAACATCCTTCAGGCAGCGATCGACAAACATCGTAACCGCTAGACCTGCGCACCACTCCGCCAACGCTCCAGTTTGAACTTCCACTTATTTTGAGAATGAACTAAGCATTATGAGTCAAAATACCAACAACGACAGCAGCCAATCGCGCTTGCAAATTACTGATGTGGTTTTAAGAGACGGTCACCAGTCTTTATTTGCCACGCGCATGCGCCTCGCCGACATGTTACCCATTGCTGAGAAGCTGGATAACGTAGGATACTGGTCTGTTGAGACCTGGGGTGGAGCCACGTTTGATTCATGCATTCGTTTTTTAGGCGAAGATCCCTGGGATCGTATCCGCCAACTTAAAGCAGCGATGCCGAAAACCCCACAGCAGATGCTGTTTCGGGCACAAAATATTTTAGGCTACCGTCACTATGCAGATGACGTGGTCAACAAGTTCGTAGAACGTGCAGCGGTTAATGGTGTTGACGTGTTCCGCGTGTTTGACGCGATGAACGATACTCGCAATCTTGAAACTGCACTGAAAGCCGTGAAAGCGGTAGATAAGCATGCGCAAGCGACTATGTCGTACACCATCAGCCCAGTACACGACTTGCAAGGCTGGCTGGATATGGCTCGACGTCTAGAAGACATCGGTTGTGACTCTATCTGCATTAAGGACATGGCTGGACTGCTCAAACCTTATGCGGGTTACGAGTTAGTTTCCGAGCTTAAGAAAGTAGTCTCTGTTCCTATCCACATTCATTGTCATGCGACCACGGGTTTATCAACGGCTACCAACCTTAAATGTGTTGAAGCAGGTGCCGCCAGAGTGGATACCTCGATTTCATCTATGTCGATGACTTACGGTCACTCACCTACTGAATCACTGGTTGCGATGATGCAGGAAAGTGAGCGAGATACTGGATTGGATCTGGTACTGCTTGAAGAAATTGCTGCTTACTTCAGAGAAGTTCGCAAGAAATACGCCAAGTGGGAAGGCTCACTACAAGGTATTGACTCACGTATTTTGTTAGCGCAAGTGCCCGGTGGCATGCTAACGAATATGGAAGGCCAGCTAAAAGAGCAAGGCGCAGGCGATAAGCTTGACGACGTGCTGCTGGAAATCCCAAGAGTTCGAAAAGATCTGGGTTACATTCCACTTGTAACACCGACATCACAGATTGTTGGTACACAAGCAGTTCTAAATGTACTAACGGGTGAGCGTTACGCAAAACTAACGGGTGAAGCTGCTGGTGTTTTACGTGGCGAATACGGTGCGACACCTGCACCTGTTGATGCAGCACTTCGTGAAAAAGCATTGGCTGGTGATGAGTTAGTGACTTGTCGCCCTGCTGACCTACTTGAGTCTGAACTAGATAAGCTGCAAGAAGAACTAGTCACTATCGCTAAAGAAAAGTCGATTACGCTGACTGAAGGCGAAGGCTTAATTGACGATGTATTAACTTACGCACTCTTCCCACAGATTGGTTTGAAATTCCTAGAAAACCGTAACAACCCAGACGCATTCGAACCCATTCCAACGGGTAACGAAGGCGCGATGGTCACTACGGCTAGCGGTGAAGAAGTTTACACGGTTTCGGTTGATGGCACTGATCACGTGGTCACGGTTGGGAATGGCGGTGATATCACCGGTATCGTTCCGGTTGCGGGTGGCGCTAGTGCAGCTCCAGCTGCTGGTGGAGTCGCTGCTCCTGCCGCCGGCTCAGGTGAAGCATTCCCTGCTCCAATGGCGGGTAACGTGTTTAAGGTATTGGTACAACCCGGTGAAGCCGTTGAAGAAGGCGACATCATGATTATCCTTGAAGCGATGAAAATGGAAATCACCGTCATCGCACCGCGTTCTGCCACAGTGGTAGAAGTATCGGTTAAAGAAGGTGATGCCATTTCCCTTGGCGATACGCTGGTCTCATTGGCTTAGGAGCTGAAATGGATAACCTGATTATACTCTGGAACGACTCGGGCGTTGCCCAGCTCACTTTTGGCGCGGCATCGATGATGCTAGTTGGTTTAGTGCTACTTTATTTAGCCATTAGTAAAGGCTTTGAGCCTTTGCTCTTAGTACCGATTGCCATTGGTACCATACTCGTTAACGTACCCGGCGCAGGCTTTGAAGCTGAGCCTGTTTACGATGCGGCCAACCACATGGTAAGCCCCGGCGGCATGATGTATTACATCTATAACGGTGGTATTGCAACGGGCCTATTCCCGCTGATCATCTTTATGGGTGTCGGCGCGATGACCGACTTTGGACCGCTGCTGGCTAACCCAAAAACACTCTGGCTAGGTGCTGCTGCGCAGTTTGGTATCTTTGCTACCGTACTCGGCGCAGTTGGCTTAAGCCATTTTGGCATTCTAGATTTCACGCTTGCTGAGGCAGCATCCATCGGAATTATCGGGGGTGCAGATGGCCCAACCGCTATCTTTGTGACTAGTAAACTCGCACCAGAGATTCTGGGTGCTGTTGCTGTAGCGGCCTATTCTTACATGGCACTAGTGCCCATTATCCAGCCGCCCATTATGCGCGCGCTAACGACAGAAAGTGAGCGTGCCATTAAGATGGTTCAGCTTCGCCCAGTGTCTAAAACAGAAAAAATTGTGTTCCCACTGTTGCTATTAGTACTAGTCGGTATGGTACTTCCATCAGCCGCTCCACTACTGGGCATGTTCTGTTTTGGTAACTTGATGCGTGAAGCAGGCGTTGTAGATCGCCTTAGCGATACTGCACAAAATGCTTTGATCAATATCGTTACGATTTTCCTAGGTTTAGGTGTTGGCTCAAAAATGAGTGCTGAGAAATTCCTTAACTGGGAAACGCTAGGCATTCTGGGACTAGGTGCAGTGGCCTTCTGTATTGGTACGGCTTGTGGTGTATTGCTCGCTAAGCTAATGAATAAGTTTAGCGACACGCCAATCAATCCATTAATTGGTTCAGCCGGTGTTTCAGCTGTACCAATGGCAGCTCGTGTCTCCAACAAAGTCGGTCTGGAAGCCAATCCACACAACCATCTATTGATGCATGCAATGGGGCCCAATGTAGCAGGTGTAATTGGTTCTGCAATTGCTGCGGGAGTCATGATAAGCATGGTTCAGTAACCAAGGATAACTTACACACAAAACCAGCTTAGAAGTCTCTGGGAATTAGCGGCGCAAATGTTCGCGCCACAGGCGAGATTTGCAGAGCTAATACCCAGAGAATTCCAAGCGACACAGAGCCGAACCCATCCAGCGTTCGGCTTTTTCATGCTCAGCATTCCTCTCACTAATATCAAGCCCAATAAGGCAACCTATCCAGTCTAAAACATTGACATTTACATACCTCTATTCTAGTTTGGTAGCGTGAACAGTGAGAATCCTAACTCTCAACTACCATTTAATTTCTGGGAGGAAATATGTCTTTACGTTTTTTAAACACTACCACCCCCAAACTTCGTCGTGCTATCGGCATGGCGCTCGCCGCCACTGTTATCTCTACGGCTGCCGTCGTTCCTGCACATGCTGATGAAACCTGTATGTCGCCCTACATGGCAAAAATCACCGGACAAGAAGATTTTGTCTATATTTGGACACTAGGAGTAGAAGGACTAGGTGACGGCCAAGACAAATTAGTGACTGTCGATGTAAACCCAAAATCAGAAAAATATGGCAAAGTCATAGATTCACTTTCAGTAGGTGGGCGTAACGAAGCACACCACTCCGGTTTAACGGACGATCGTAAATATCTGTGGGCTGGCGGACTCGACACCAACAAGATTTTTATATTCGATGTACACACAGACCCTGCAAAACCAACACTACACAACACCATCGACACCTTTGTCTCTGACACTGGCGGCTTAGTTGGCCCACACACAACCTATGCCCTACCGGGTCGTATGATGGTAACCGCATTGTCGAACAATAAAGACAATGGCGGCCGCACTGGAATGGCGGAATACACCAACTCTGGCAGGCACATCGCAACACACTGGAACCCCAGAGAAGACAGCCTAGGCGATGCCGTAAAAACTGGCGAACATGCCGACGGTTACGGTTACGACCTGCGCGTACTGCCACGCCGTAACGCAATGTTCACATCATCCTTCACCGGTTGGTCTAACTACATGATGGACTTCGGTAAAATGCTGGGTGATGGCGAAGCAATGAAACGCTTTGGCAACACCATGGTACGTTGGGATCTGCACTCAAGAAAGCCTAAGCAAATCTTTGATGTGCCGGGTGCACCGCTTGAAATCCGCTGCGCATGGAACCCAAGAAATAACTGGTGTGTCACCACTACCGCACTCACTTCAAAAATCTGGCTAGTTCATGAAAATGACGAAACCAGTGAATGGAAAGCAGAGCCTGTTGCTGATGTTGGTGATCCTTCTAAGATCCCTTTGCCCGTAGATATTTCATTAACCGCTGATGATCAAGGACTCTGGGTTAATACCTTTATGGATGGAAAAACGCGCTACTTTGATATGAGCGACCCATTCAATCCTAAGCAAACTTATGAGAAGAAAATCGGCGCGCAGGTCAATATGGCGTCATCCAGCTGGGATGGAAAACGGGTTTATTACACCGCTTCATTACTCGGTAACTGGGATAAAAAAGGTGATGATAATGACCAATATTTCAAAGCTTATCACTGGGATGGCAAGGAGCTAAAGGAGCAATTTGCCATTGATTTCACTGCTGAAAAACTGGGTCGCGCACACCAAATGCGCTTTGGTGCTTATTCGCTATACGCCAACGCTAGCCCTGTGAAGAAAGACACACTCCTGAGCAAACTGACCGCTGAGTAAGCTTGCATGAGAGATAACGTTCTAAAACTTCTTTGCCTGCTCTTTAGTATCGGGTTGTCCAATGCCTATGCCGAGACTCCTTTGAGTCCGGCCATGGGCTACTCAACCCTAAACTACGAATTACCCGAAGTCGGTAGCTATCAGCTGCCGGCTCTAGGCGAAGCGGCTGATGGCGAGGTCATTGACAGCAACGGACAAATAAACAATCTTCACAAGCTTTATGAAGGTAAATTCACCCTACTAGGATTTATCTACAGTAACTGCGGTGACGTCAATGGCTGTCCGTTGTCTTCGTACGTTTTCTATAAAGTAAAATCCATGATGCAGAAAGATCCAGAGTTAGCGGATAAATTGCGTCTACTCAGTCTGAGTTTTGATCCTGAAACCGACACGCCAGAGGTCATGAAACTTTACGGTAAGAATTTTAATTATGCTGGCCCAAATGGTGAATGGCATTTTCTAACCACAGAATCCGAAGCCGCACTCTCACCTCTGCTACTTGATTACAAACAAGATATACAGCGCGAGATGTCAGTGAATGGCTCGCCCGGCGATTCTATCGCGCATGTCTTACGGGTTTTCCTGATAGATCCTGAAAACAATATTCGCAATATATACAGCGTCGAGTTTCTACATCCCGATATTATCATCAATGATTTGAAGACTTTACTAAAAGAGGCAGAGGCACAGGAAAACGGCACACTACCCAAAGTCATAATGGCAAATAATAATGACGCGGTGCTGGCAACCGCGCTGTCTAATGCGAACCAATCCAATACCAATCAAATTAATCCAGCCACAAAAACACCACTGGATTTACTTAGTCTCAGTAAAAACCCACCACTGGGCTTACCCAAACTCCCTGCAAAAGTCGTTAATTCACTAAGTTCAGAAAAAATAGCACTGGGAAGAAAGTTGTTTTTCGACCGTAGACTTTCCCTTAATAACACGATGTCTTGTGCGATGTGCCACGTACCAGACCAAGGTTTTACCAGCAATGAAATTGCCACAGCCGTTGGCTTTGAAGGACGCAGTGTACGCCGCAACACACCTTCACTTTACAATATCGCTTATGCCAAAACGCTGTTTCATGATGCGCGCGAAGACTCTTTGTCACAGCAAGTTTGGGCACCCTTTCTCGCTCGGAATGAAATGGCCAACCCATCCATAGGCTATGTCGTTAATAAAATTAAACACATATCAGATTACCAAGGCTTATTTGAAGAGGCCTTCGGTGGCGAGTCACTAAATATGCAGACCATTGGCGATGCGTTAGCGGCCTATCAACAAACACTGCTATCCGCTGATTCACCATTTGATCGCTGGCACTTTGCCAAACAGTCACCTGAAGAGGCCAAAATTAGCGAAGCTGCGATTAAGGGTTTTGAATTATTTAGAGGAAAAGCGGGTTGTGTCACATGCCATCAGGTTGGTAAAAATGACGCGCTATTTACTGACCAAACTATTCATAACACGGGTTTGGGTTATGAAAACTCGATGGGTAAAAAACCTAAAAAGCAATCAGTCATGCTTGCCCCCGGTGTCTTCGTCGATGTTGATCAGTCTATTATTGATAACGTCGGTGAAAAGCCTGCTGCAGATTTAGGTCATTACGAAATTAGCCAAAACCCTAAAGATCGTTGGAAATACAAAACGCCGATGCTGCGCAATATCGCGCTCTCAGCACCGTATATGCATGATGGAAGTTTCAGCACATTGCGT
>Ga0209828_1003366_pt1 | contig 12256 bp, 9 predicted proteins | sample MaitaG_FD_187429 | JGI IMG/M metagenome (GOLD analysis project Ga0209828, IMG submission 187429) | Marine algal microbial communities from Maine, USA - Maine_Asex2 metaG (SPAdes) (version 2) | ecosystem: Host-associated > Algae > Red algae > Unclassified | place: Maine, USA | collected 2015-01-05
CAAAGCGGGACAGGCATTTTTGTGGCAAGACAAAAAGTAACATGCAATAAAAACAAACGTTCATTAAGGTCTACTGTTTTAGTCTCCTCATTTATTTTTGCGAATAAACATGATGATATTTAGTAACGGGACACCCATTTTCAAAATGAACCCTCCATAAACACTAGATTGTAGCCTATGTTTTGAATAGGTGGCGAAAACAGGAAATAGGAAAATTCCAAACCGTCTACAATGCTAAACGAAATCTATTGTGATAATGTGTAAGATGAAACAAAAAAAAGAGCCTTGTCAATGACAGGACTCTTTATATTTTTATCAGCTAGCGTTTATTTAGACACTAGCTTTTGCAGCTCTTGAAAAGCTCTTTTTAGTCTTTGCTGATTTTTTTGGTTTTAACTCATCAGATAAATCTCTCACGATCGGTGTCGCTACGAATACTGATGAATATGTACCGACCAGAATTCCAATCACTAGTGCTAGTGCAAATCCTTTGATACTTCCTCCTCCAAAAACCAATAATACTGCCACCATAAACAAAGTCGTCAATGACGTAATGACTGTTCTACTAAAGGTACTATTCACCGCTAGGTTAATAATCTCATCAGTATCTTTATTGGTATAGATCCCTAAATACTCTCGTATTCTATCAAACACAACAACCGTATCATTAATAGAATAACCAATGACTGTCAGTAGGGCCGCAATAAACGCCTGATCGATTTCCATTGATATTGGCAATACGCCATGAAGCAATGAGAATGCACCTAGTACAAACAATGAATCGTGAAGTAAGGCAGCAACTGCTCCCATACTATATTGCCATTTGTTAAACCTGAGGAAGATGTATAAAAAGATCATGATCAAGGCAAAAATCCCCGCCATTCTCGAACTTTTCTTAATATCATCGGCAATTGTAGGACCAACTTGACTAGATGCAACTACATGTGTGATACCTTCTGCATCAGCTGCTTTAAACTTATCATAGTTCAATGAACCTCCAGACATAGAGTTTACCGCACCAAATACGGCTTCCATTGCTTTTTCAGAAGCATCCTCTGATTGATCATCTATCAAATATGAGGTGACGACATTGAACGTATTTCTGGTATCAACTGCTTTAACAGTATGAGGAATAACACCTGCAGTTGTTAAGGCTTGGCTAATTTCATCTCTGTTTACGTCTGTAGAGCCTTCAAACTCAATGTTGTAACTGTATCCACCTTTAAAGTCAACACCTAAATCAAATCCTTTTGTAAATATTGAAATCAAACCAGCCGTTAAAAATACTCCTGAGATCACATACGCAATCTTTCTCTTACCAATCCAATCTATATTCAAATTCGCAAAGGCATTCTTTGTTGGAGGTGTCCAGAATGTCATATTCTTTTCTTTCTTCTTCGTCCACCAATCGATCATCATAAGACCTAAAAGAACCGCTGTAAAGAGTGATGATAGTACACCAATCATCAATACAATTGCAAATCCCTTGATCGGACCTAGACCAAAATAAGCTAAGATTGCAGCTACAAAAAATGTGGTCACGTTGGCATCTATAATCGCTGAATATGAATTTTTAAATCCATCTTGAATAGAGGCTAGTAATGATTTACCCGCTCTCAATTCCTCTCTAACTCTCTCAAAAATGATCACATTCGCATCAACCGCCATACCGATTGTCAATAAAATACCCGCAATCCCAGGAAGAGTTAATACCGTTCCAAATGAAGCCAATGCTGCAAAAATGAAGAACATATTCGCGACAAGCGCTATGATCGACACGATACCTGCCCCGCCGTAATAAAACACCATAAACAGTAGTACCATACCGATACCGATGATGAAAGACATCATTGAGCGTTGGATATTTTGCTTTCCAAGTGATGGACCGACATTAGACGACTGTATGATTTTCAAACTTGCTGGAAGTTTTCCGATTTCTAACATACTCGCTAAATCAGATGCTTCTTGAACAGTGAAGTTTCCAGTTATTTCTGTTCTTCCTCCTAAAATTGCATCGTTCACACGAGGTGCAGTGATGACTTCTCTATCTAAAGTGATCGCAACTTCTCTATTCCCTGCTTGAGATGCTTTTGTCGTGATATCAGCCCAAACCTTAGCACCTTGCTGTGACATACCTAAATTTACCTTTATCTCCCCTGTCGTTGGATCAGGAGATTGGCCTGCGCTTGTGATTTGATCACCTTCTAATCTAGCCTGGCCATTCGCTGGCATTTTAATTAGATATAAAGAATGTTCTTTGGTGATATAACCTTCTGTATCTCTATTAGGCTTTTGCCCCCAGACAAATTCAGCATCAGACGGAAATAACCCTCTAATCTCTGGCTGTGCAAGCATCTCTGAAATCGCCTTTCTCTTATTTTTAGCTGCAGTTCCCATGACTGACAAACCAGCAGCGCCAGTTGCATTCACAGCTAATTGACTCATCAATGGTCCTTGATTCGTAAATGTATCATCGACCACATCTATTTCTTGCTCTATAGAATCTATCGCATTACCTAAAGTGTCATATTGAGCAACCATGATTGTTTCTTTCACCTTCTCCTGTACTTTTGGCTCAGCACCGGCATTCAATCGTTGATCAGCTGCATTAAAGGCAGCTGCGATACCGCTATCATTAATCCTGTACGTATCCCAAAATTCAAGTTTGGCACTAGACTGAAGCATACTTCTAGCTCTTTCTGGATTATCCACACCAGGAAGTTCGACTAAGATTAAGTCTCTAGCTGCATCCATCGAAATATTTGGTTGAACGACTCCTAGCTTATCTATCCGTTGTTTCAGCATACTAAATGTCAGCTGAACCATTTCATTTGATTTTTGTCGCAATACATTGATCACTTCAGTATCTGTAGATTGTGTATTGATACCACCTGTCCCGTCGACATCATCACTTAATTTTCTGTAGAAGAATTTTGCTAATTTTTTGCCGTCTGCGATTTTTCTAAATTCAGCTCCAAATAATGTGATATAATCTGATTGTGAATCTAGTAATGCATTATCAGCATTGGCTATCGCCTGTAGAAATGTTGGATCTTTACTATAGTTGGATAAGGACATCAACATATCTTTCAGACTCACCTGCATGACAGCGCTATAGCCTCCTTTTAAATCCAATCCATACGCAAGTTGCTTACTTTTCAACTCATCGAAAGTATAATCCTTAATTAAAGGAATACTAAAGATAGTTTCGTCTGAGATTGAATCTAAGTAATTTGACCTAGCTTCTTTCGAAATTTCAAATTTGTCGGCTGTTTCTGGAGCATACTGTGCTACCTGTGTTGCATATTCATCTGCTTCTTTCTCTACTTTCATAGTAGGTAAAACGAAGCTACACTGCATGACACAGATGAGGACCAACACGACTAGAAGAAACTTAATTAATCCCTTACTTTGCATTCTATATTATTTATTTGATGTTAAGCTTTTTGACCCCCAAGAGTAGGGCTTCTCAAAAAGTGGTGCAAATATAGAAGTTTTAGCTGAAAGAAGTGCTTAAAAAACTGATAGTCAATGTAGTTCTACTAAATATTTGCCTTAAGTCAGGATTTCTAATTGTCGTGGAGGCATATTAGCGTGATTTTCAGTGAAATATATGAAAGTTATTATCAACATATTACGAAAAATAATAATATGTTTGGCGGGTCGTAATATTTAAGAATACTATAACAACAGATGTCCTATTCGTCCAAAACAAACAATTAAAATATACCGTTACTATATCAGTAGATAGTTTTTTCATGCTTATTCGGTTTTAGAAGCTTCCTGTAGGGAGCTTCTTTTTTTATATATACTTTAGTATAAATGCTACTCAGCATAACTAACTTTTAAATTCATTAATTGCAAGACGCAATATAGGCATGAAAAATAGCACCTACTTCTACCTCAAAATCAATGTTTAATTCTATGGAATTTCCAGCTGTCAATTCTATATTGGTATTCGTCAAAATTTCTCCATTCGTTACTATAGTGTTTTTAGCAGTATTGAAATCTACTTTTTCTTCATAGAAAACATAGGTCATGTATGATTCAGAATCAGTCCACAACTTCTCCTTTAAATCTACACTACTGTAATAAGCTTTCATTACTTCTTCTGGCTTTTTTTCATCAAGAGTCTCATCGTCTATCCTTTCCAAATCCCAGCTTTAATGATTCCTGTTTTAAGTCCCGTACACCGTAACAAATTTACGATTATCTGTTCTCCAGGAATGGCTATGATGCTTGAGCGTTTTATCAAAATCATGTTTTCTATTCGCACACCTAACCTTAGTTTCATCGATTCTTACATTTACAATTGTAAATAGTGTATCTCCTCTTTCAATTTTTCTAATATCTTCTAGATAAAGTAATTTTACACCTATATCTTCATGATTCTCATCATCGCTGATACCATATAAGGCTTTAAAAAGAATGTGATCAGGCGATATATATGCCCAAGTTTTATTATTCTTTCTCTGTATTTCATTTTTTTCTCAATCTCTTTTTTTAGTTCAATCAACTTTTCAGTTCTACCATTCTGATTTGACACAAATTCTAGAACGTAAACGTTCATGAGAAAATCTTGAATCAAGTCATGAAGTCTTTTACTATATTAGCACAAGGCATAAACTTTATAATTCTTAGGTAGACATAAAAATAAGGGTAACAATCGAGTGCTTCCCTTTTATTGATGAATTAAAATGAGTTAAGCGACTTTGATGAAATGATCTTTTTCTTCTGAAATCCATCGATTTGAATATAATGTATCTAATTGATGGTATCATTTGCACTCTTTGTTATTGGATTATTAGCGTACCGCAGAAGACGCAAGTGATTCGTTAGAGGTACTGTATCCTTCGTACAGCTCGGGTACCAGTGAAACTGCCGGAGTCTTAGCGGGCTCCTCGCTCATTTATCAATATTATAAAGATACGATAATTTAAAATGAGATCCTTATCAAGTGACAAGCGTAAAACTTTACATTTTCCTTAAGAAAAAAATACTGTAAAAACTAAAGCCATACTTTGATCTGTATTATTTTTGTACCTCTCTTTAAACCATATGCATTATGAAAATCAACATTGAGAACTTAACTAAGAGTTATGGAGCCCAACGAGCAGTGGACAACATCAGCTTCAAAGTCAATACAGGTGAGATACTTGGATTTCTAGGTCCAAATGGGGCTGGTAAAACAACAACCATGAAGATGATCACTCAGTTCATAGAACTTGAAGAAGGTGACATCACTATCAATGGCAAATCTATCAAGAACGGATTTGACAAAACCCATATTGGATATCTCCCCGAACACAACCCCTTATACACAGACATGGCTGTTATGGATTATCTTGGATTTTGTGCCTCCCTCCAAGGTGTACCCAAATCACAAATAAATGAAAGAACGGTCCAAATGGTCAAACTATGTGGACTCAATGTAGAAAAACACAAAAAGATAAATGAACTTTCTAAAGGCTATCGCCAAAGAGTCGGCCTTGCCCAAGCCATGATCCATGATCCAGAAATTTTGATTCTGGATGAGCCGACAACAGGACTCGACCCAAACCAAATTGTTGAAATCAGAGAATTGATTAAAAAAATGGGCCGTCAAAAAACGGTCATTCTCAGCACTCATATTCTACCTGAAGTAGAAGCGACTTGCGATAGAATATTAATTATTAATAAAGGAAAAATTGTAGCCGATGGTACCGCCTCTACCTTACGTAAGCAAGCAGAAGGCCAACAGATTTTACAAGTCAAAATCGATGGTTCGCAGGCTGATGATATTGCCAATGGACTCCGTTCTTTAGGAGATGTCAAAGAAGTAACCATCAAAGATTTAGAAGCGAAACGCTTTGAAATCCAGAGCATGCCAGAAGCAAAAACGAATAGCTCCATATTCAATCTTTGTGTGCAAAAGAACTGGATATTGACAGAAATGATCCCTTACGAAACAAAATTGGAAGATATTTTCCGAGATCTAACAATGAATTAAAATGAGCCAGACCTGGACAATTGCAAAGAAAGAACTCGCTTCTTTTTTTGATTCACTTATTGCTTACATTCTTCTAATCGCCTTTTTGGGCTTTACAGGATTTTTTACCTGGATGAAAGGAAATGGCGACATCTTTTTTAGAAAGCAAGCAGACTTAAATGTCTTTTTTCAAACGGCAATGTGGACTCTGTTTTTCTTCATACCAGCCATTACAATGCGGATGCTAGCAGAAGAAAAGAAAAGCGGAACACTTGAGTTGTTATTGACTAAAAATGTAAGCAATCGTCAAATCGTATCTGGTAAATTTTTAGCAGCTTTTCTAATGGTCTGTATTGCTCTTGCATTCACAATCATTTATTATATATCTGTAAGTCGGCTTGGTAATTTTGATCATGGCGCGACTATAGCAGGTTATATAGGATTGCTTTTAATGTCTGCTGCTTATATCGCCATTGGCTTATTTACCAGCAGTATGACAAACAATCAAATTGTAGCATTTTTACTGGCTTTAATTATTGGTATCTGCTTCCAGTTTGTATTTGGAATATTAGGATCAGAAATGACGGGTTGGATGGGCGATCTATTTAGTACATTAAGTCTTACTGATCATTTTACTTCTATCATACGGGGCGTACTTGATACAAAAGACATTATTTACTTTTTATCAATTACTGCAATAGGAATCTTTTTTTCTGAATATATGATCTCAAAACGCTAATCACATGAAGAACTTAACAAGTATTTTATTGGTCGCCGCATGTCTTCTGTTAGTGAATCTCTTAGCGAGGCAATTCTTCTTTCGACTCGACCTGACTCAGAATAAACAATATACACTCAGTAAGGCTACTAAGAATATATTAAAGGAATTGGACGAACCAATCATGGTCACTGGATACTTCACGGGAGACTTACCTCAGGATTATCTTAAAAATAGAGAGGACTTTCAAAACCTATTGATAGAATACTCCAGCCGATCTGGAGGAATGGTTGATTATGAATTTATCGACCCAAACGAAAATGAAGAAAATGAGCAACAAGCAATGCAAAATGGCATTTCACCACTCCTGATAAATGTACGGGAAAAAGATGCTGTCGCACAAAAAAAGGCATTTATGGGAGCAGTCATTTCATCTGGAGATCGGACTGACATTATCCCTTTCGTACAACCCGAAGGCCCGATGGAATATCAAGTGACAACAGCAATCAAAAAAGTGGGGACCATTGATAAACCTTCAGTCGGATTAATACAAGGACACGGCGAACCGTCGATGCAAAATATGGCACAGACAATTCAAACCTTGTCCATATTATACAATGTTGAACCTGTCGCCCTAGGAACTATCGCTGAGATTCCGGCTCATATTAAAACACTGATGATGGTGAAACCATTAGATTCTATCCCACCAAATCAACTTATGATTATTAATGATTATTTGGCAAAAGGAGGAAATCTCTGTTTAGCAATTGATCAGGTGACTGGTGATTTTCAAACTGTCCAAGGCTCAGTCAGTCCAGTTGGCTTAGATAATTGGCTCTCACAAAAAGGGATTACGATTGAGCCAAGTTTTGTGATCGATGCGAGTGCGGGTTCGATATCTGTACAACAACAGCAGGGCTTTTTTAAATTTAATTCGCAGGTTCAGTTTCCATATTTTCCTGCTGTTACAGAATTTGGAGATCATCCTATTACGAAAGGAATCGAACAGGTCATGTTTCAATTCGTTAGTCCAATTCAATTTGCAGGAGATACAACAAGTAGTTTTACCCCGATCGTAAAAACCTCATCAAAATCAGGAATCCAAACTGCTCCGGTCCAATTTGATGTCCAAAGACAATGGAGTGCTCAAGACTTTCCATATAACGGCCAAACTATTGGTGCATTAGTTGATAATGGTATTTCTAAAATGGTTATTTTCTCAGATGGAGATTTCCCAATTGCACCACAGAGCAGAGGTCAAAACCCTGACAATATTAGTTTGTTTGTCAATGCAGTAGATTTTTTATCTGATGACACAGGCCTAATAGATTTGCGGACTAAAAGTGTTGTGACGAGGCCAATTATAGAATTAGAAGAAGCTGAAAAATCGACAATTAAATGGGTCAACTTTTTATTACCAATTGCACTTGTTGTGTTGTATGGAATTTTCAGATTTCAAAGGAACAGAAGTCGACGGATGAAATTTATGGAGGAACAATATATTTGATGGATTTAAAGTGAATAATACATTTTGTTTTGATTGACACACTCAATCCAAGGTACTTTAGCGCCTTGACTCTTTTTTGGTATTTTTAAATTTTTAATAATGAAAAATAAAATTCTTTGGATCATTTTTGCTGCTTTACTATCTCTTTTCATATTGTCAAAACTATTCAATAAAAAAACTGTCAGAAGCTTTACCACTGATATCATTAAAATAGATACTGCTGCAGTAGATAGAATTGTGTTTCATAATGCTGACCCAAATGCAAAATTTGAAATCCTCAAAAATGGTGATTCATGGACTGTAAAAAACAATACTGTAGAAGCAGACGCACAAATCAGTTCAGTCAGTTCATTATTAAATAATTTAAATAACATCAAAGCGCAAAGGCCAGTTGCAAAAAGCAAAGACAAATGGGTAGAATATGAAGTCGATGAAGAAAATGGAAAACGAATAGAATTATTTAATGGGTCTAAATCCGTGGAAGATCTTGTGATTGGCAGATTTAACTTTAACCAGCAAACGAGATCTGCTAAATCCTATGTCAGACGGTCAAATGATGAGAGTGTTTATGTTATTGATGGATTTATAAGCATGTCTATTAGCCAATCTATGGATGCTTTTAGAGATAAAACTGTAGTCAACTTTCCAGCAAATAGTTTAGTATCTTTTCAGTTAGAATCAGAGTCAGGATCGCGAATATTAAAAAAAGAAAACTATTGGCTGAACCAAAATGGAGAAGTCCAAGATTCAACGGGGATGGTTAATCTTGTGAATAATTTATCAAATGTGAATGGTACTGGCTTCTATGATTCTCCTCTCAAAAATAATACTCCAATTAAAACATTAACATTGATAGATACTGAAGGAAAATCTGCTACCATTTCTTGCTATGAATCTGATGGATCATTCGTAATACATTCATCACAAAATCCAGATTCTTATTTCAAATCCGATAGTTCAGGAATATTCAAAACCTTGTTCTTAGATGATTTATTGATTCAATAACTAGCTTAAGGGTTATATATTATTTTAGACGGCTTTTGTTATTAAAGCCCACCACACCCATCAATGTAAGCTTCAAAGACAGATGCATTCTTGACTTCAAAACCAGGATTTAATTCAATCTGATTTCCAGCATCAAATTTTATATTACTATTTTCTATTGTAGATGATCCATAGATTGTATTCGCCACTTCAAATTTATCAGTCCGTTGATCTATCAGAGTTAAAAAGTAGCGATTATTAGGACAAGAACAACTGACTTCTTCTAAGGAAATATCTTTTAAATAAACATTATGAGCTACAAAATTTCCGACATTGAAACTTAAATAACTGTTGTAGTCTGTTGGTTTGTCCATCATAAATTCATATTCGTATTCCGTGGGAGTCGTCGTAATTTGATGACTTGAATATGCATAGCCTACACTACCATCTTTTTTATTTGCAATGACTGAGATTGTGCGAGGATCGTCTGCATAAGCAGTGTATTTTATTCTGTAAGTCTTTCCATTATTCAGCACTAAACTTTTATGCCTCATATTTAAGTGCCAATTGCTAGTCCCAAGATTTGTCACACTCAATGTCGCAATTCCATTATTGATGGAAAGATTACCATCAGCATTTCCGAATTTAAATAAACTCCATGCTTTATCACTTTCTTGAAATTCACCATTTTGCACATTATTACAATCGATACAAGCACCATCTATATATGGCCAAAGATCGAGATAATAAATATTCGGATTATTATTGACATTACAATTTGGATTACCGATGTTATCAAGACAGCCTTCTTTGGTCAGGACAACTTGGTGATTATTAAGAAAACTTACGGCTTCATGTTGTCGATAATTAATGGCTATACTCGTCGTTGTCCCTCCAAAAAAATCATCACCTTCAAAGCAAGAAAAAATCCATATCCGTTCATAGCTTAACAAGCATAGCACCTTTTTATTCGGACTCAATGCTGCACCAACAATTTTATACCGATTCGGATTAGCATCAGTTGATAAAAAAACTTGTTTTGTAGCATGTAAAACAGCAGTGTGAGTACCCCCAGCAGGAGCATGACTATCCGGTATTTTATATACGTAAGTAAAATCTGGATCTAGTGAAGGATCAAAATTTGGATTTACAGTTTTAGAAAAAACATACAAGTGGCCATTTAGATGGACCATTGCTTCAGCATCCGTAACTCCTGTAGTTGGGTATTTATATTTTATTGCTTCAATGTTTGGAGGTGTTGGACCTACATAATCATTTGGACCCATAAATTTATAGATGATCGGATCATTTGGATATACAAAATTACCGAAATCGCCAATGTAGAGATTTTCATTCTCATCCATTGCCATTTCTTCAAAATCTATATATGGGATATCTAGATCAATCGTTCTTGTAATATTGGTAATGTCGTCTAATCGAATACTATGAATCAAAGGTTCATAATTAGCAGCATTGTCATTATGCATCCAATATTCAAAATGTCCATTTAATGGATTATAAATAAACTGCATACCAGATGGTTCTGTGAGCTCTATTGGTAATTCTCCCAATGAAGAAAAGTTAACGATCTGATTAAACGCTACAGTTGGAAAGAAAAGGATACAAAAGAAATAAGGCTTGAGCATGATTTAAAAATACTCATTAAACATAATAAGTACTGTCAAATATAAGGTATTTGTCTTTCAGAGATAAAGGAAAAAAATCAGCAGGCATGTGTATTTTTCACTAAAAAAATCTTTTATCTGACGAAGCTCATGCCTATATGGTAATGAATATTATGTTTTCCTTACATTGTAATTAGAGTATAAAGCGTGAATTATGAATGTTGATGGAAAACACTTTAGAACCATTTGGATAAAAGATGACAAAACAATTCAAATTATAGACCAAAGAAAACTGCCGCATGATTTTATCATTGAAGATTTAAAGACAGTCGAACAAACTGCTATCGCCATCAAAGACATGCATGTCCGTGGAGCTGGCTTAATCGGTGCGACGGCCGGATATGGAATGTATTTAGCCAGCCTTCAATTTGTAGGAGAGCAAACATTAGAATCATACAAATTAAAATTAATCGGAGCTGGCGAATTTTTAAAACAAAGCAGACCAACGGCAGTCAATCTAGAATGGGCGGTACATCGACAGTTAGAAGCGATATCACAGAAAAAATCAGTAGATGACGTTATTTCTATAGTGAAACAAACTGCAGAAGACATTGCGAATGAGGATGCAGATCATTGTCAAAAAATTGGTCAACATGGACTGTCAATCATTAACAAAGTAAGCGCGGATAAAAATGGTGAAGTCGTCAATATATTGACTCATTGCAATGCTGGTTGGTTAGCATTTGTAGACTATGGTTCGGCAACGGCGCCTATATATGCTGCTCATGACTGCGGTATCAACATCCATATCTGGGTCGATGAAACAAGACCTCGAAATCAAGGTGCAAGATTAACTGCATGGGAATTGGGCGAACATGGTATCCCTCATACAGTGATCGCAGATAATACTGGTGGTCATCTTATGCAGCTCGGTCTTGTCGATTTGGTTATCGTGGGAACAGATCGTACGACCTATACTGGCGATGTCGCTAATAAGATTGGGACTTACTTAAAGGCTTTGGCGGCTTTCGATAATTATATTCCTTTTTATACTGCACTACCCTCTTCAAGTTTTGATTGGAAAAAGTCTGATGGGCTCGCTGACATTCCTATTGAACAACGAAATGGTAATGAAGTAAAATATATTCAAGGATTGCATGATACAGAAATCAAATCTGTTTTGTTGACACCCAAAAATAGTCCTGCTGCTAACTTCGCCTTTGATGTAACGCCAGCAAGACTAGTCACTGGCTTGATTACAGAACGTGGAATTTGTAAAGCGAACAAAGAAGAGATCTTAAGGTTATTTCCTGAAAAGGATATTAATTCTTAAATCACATAATCAGCTAAGAAAACTCCCTCACCCCCCACAATTTCTCAGGATACAAATCAGCAGAAATCATCTCATTCAATTTCTTTCCTGTTTTCGCCAATGGGACACCCTTGAACTAATG
>Ga0209828_1003367_pt1 | contig 12255 bp, 14 predicted proteins | sample MaitaG_FD_187429 | JGI IMG/M metagenome (GOLD analysis project Ga0209828, IMG submission 187429) | Marine algal microbial communities from Maine, USA - Maine_Asex2 metaG (SPAdes) (version 2) | ecosystem: Host-associated > Algae > Red algae > Unclassified | place: Maine, USA | collected 2015-01-05
AACTCAAGGTCAACACGTTTAACTGCGGCATTATTTCCATAAAAACGCTGTAAATTATTAGCTTGGATCAGCAGATTCGCAGCCTGCATGACATTCCCCATTATTAGAATTATTAATTATCGCTTCATCGCATCACTAATCAAACCAGCCATCAGCCTTGGATTTATTCAAAAGAGCGACATTCCGAGGTAGATCATTGGGTAGCAATGATCGGAGGAGGCGGAGCCGTTGAATAAATCCAAGGCTGATGGCGACCTCATAATCTTATGGCATAAAAAAACCCAATACAACGATTGGGTTTTTCTAAGTATTAAATCACTAGGCAAGCCCAGTTAAAAAACACTTACTTAATTTTAGCTTCTTTGAACATAACGTGCTTACGAACCTTAGGATCGAATTTCTTCATCTCCAATTTTTCAGTCATCGTACGTTTGTTCTTAGTAGTAGTGTAGTAAAAACCTGTACCAGCACTGGAAACTAATTTGATTTTATCGCGCATTGTAAATTCCTCAGTCTAACGGTTTATACTTTCTCGCCACGCTTACGCATGTCAGCCAATACTTTATCAATACCAACCTTATCGATGGTACGGATTGCAGCAGCAGTCAGTTTTAATTTTACCCAACGGTCTTCACTCTCAACCCAAAAGCGATGGCTATGCAGGTTAGGAAGAAAACGACGACGCGTTCTGTTCTTTGCGTGTGATACGTTGTTACCCGCTACTGGGCGCTTACCTGTTACCTGGCATACTTTAGCCATGATCATTCTCCGAATCAGGAAATCTTGTTTAGCATGATGCCCTGAAACTCTTATGAATTACAGACCATCGAAAAGCCGAGTATGATAGACAATCCGACGAAAGACAGCAAGCACATTTTAAGCTTATCTCAAGCAGGCTATATCCGTTGGAACTATTGACGATTCTCACTGCATCGATTGTTCTGGGAATGGTTTGAGATCTACATTTAATCGTTCATATCCCTCGCTATTCAAATGCAGCCAGTCTCGTCTGTAGTCAGGAAACGGCGGAATCATTTTTAGGTCGTTCACGCACATCTGTACCAATAGTAGTTGAGGCTGGTGGGGCGCTACGTGCTTGTCAAAGCGCTGAACAATTTGCGTAGACGTTTGATTGCCAATGGCTCGGTTTATAAAGTGATAATCAGTTGTCTCGACGATTGGCCAACTCAGTGCACGCGAGTCGCCGAAGAACATGACAGTGGGCTGGTCTCTAGCCAGAACCGGCTTGTCGGTGGGCTTTGCTGATGCGTAATGGTCAAGTCCAACCGGGTCTGTTTGGCGGGCTATTGCGCCTTTTCTAAAAACAGGCTTATCGTAAAAAATGCTGATAAGCCGGATTGTCGGTTTCCTCATTATACTCATAACCGATTTTATCCAGATGCTGATTAAACGCATCCCAATCCTCATCGGGCACTTGCATGCCAATCAATACTCGTCCGAAGTCTGAACCATGGTTTCGATAATGAAACAGGCTGATGTTCCAATGCCCCATGCGTTCTAGGAAATGTAACAACGCGCCAGGTCTTTCTGGAAAGCGACAGCGAAATAAACGCTCATTTTTCAGATCTGCTGCATGTCCACCCACTAAAAAGCGTAAATGCACCTTAGCGACTTCATTATCGCTAAGATCGATCACGGGGTACTTTTGTTTGCCTAACGCCTCAATAAACTGATTCTTATCAGCCTCATCTGCAATCTTAGTGCCTAAGAATATTTTCGCTTCCTCATTGTGTGCATAGCGGTAATTAAACTCAGTCACTGCCCGATTGCTAATGACTAGGCAGAAATCACGGAAGCTACCGGGCTGTTCAGGTACGGTCACAGCAAACAACGCTTCACGGTTTTCTCCTAACTCTGCGCGTTCAGCCACGTGGCGTAAACGGTCAAAATTCACATTGGCTCCGCTGCAAATGGCGATGAGCTCTTGGTCTTTGATATCGGTTTTTTGCAGATACTTCTTCATGCCCGCCACACCAAGCGCACCCGCAGGCTCTAATAGGGTACGCGTATCTTCAAACACGTCTTTAATGGCTGCGCAGGTTTCGTCGGTGGTGACGGTAATCATTTCATCCACGACTTCTTGCGCGATAGCGAAGGTATGCTCGCCCGCCTGTTTTACAGCTGCGCCATCAGCAAACGTGCCAACTTGTTCTAACGTGACGCGTTCACCCGCTGCCAATGCTTGCGTCATGCAGGGTGCTTCTTCATGCTCCACGCCAATGATCCGAGTCTCAGGGCTAAGGTACTTTACCCATGAACCAATCCCTGCCAATAAGCCACCGCCACCGCAGCAAATAAAGATTGCATCAATCGGGTCAGGGTGCTGACGGGTAATTTCCATGCCGACTGTGCCTTGCCCAGCGATCACTTCAATATCATCAAATGGGTGTACAAAGGTTAACCCTTGTTTAGCGCACAGCTCCTCTGCGTATTGAAAAGCTTCATTAAAATTATTACCGTGCAGGACAGCCTTGCCACCAAAAGCACGGACAGATTCGACTTTAATATCAGGAGTAATTACGGGCATCACAATCGTTGTCGAGATACCAAGATGCGTTCCGGCATAAGCCACGCCTTGTGCGTGGTTGCCCGCAGAAGCCGCAATGACACCACGCGCCTTCGCTTCAGGAGATAGCTTATGCATGCAGTTAAAGCTGCCACGTAATTTGAAAGAGAACACCGGCTGTAAGTCTTCACGTTTCAGGTAAATGGTATTTTCAAAACGACTCGATAGTGAGCGTGCTTTTTCCAGTGGGGTTTCGCGTGCGACATCATAAACGCGAGCCTTAAGGATTTTTTCAATCAGTTTGTATTGCATCGTCGGCACCTGAGCCATAAAGAACCTATTTAATAGGCTCTATTGATTCTTAAAGAGTGCCTAGGCTAACAGCATTCGGTATGATTGCGCCATTTGAAAACGAATGGAAAACTTTGTCATGACTCAAGATGAGATGAAACGCGCAGCGGCGGCAGCGGCTCTAGAATACGTTGAAGACAATACTATCCTCGGTATTGGCTCAGGCTCAACGGCGAATCACTTTATTGACCTGTTGGCTGAGAGCAGAATCCCATTAAAAGGTACCGTGGCAAGTTCGATAAAGAGTGCTGAGCGTTTGCAGTCTCATAACATTAAGGTGCTCGAACTCAATCAAACCGGCCCGCTAGATTTATATGTGGATGGAGCGGATGAGTCGGATGCAAAGTTAAACCTTATTAAAGGCGGTGGCGGTGCGTTAACGCGCGAGAAAATTGTAGCCGCAGCCTGTGAAAAGTTCGTCTGTATTGCTGATTCAAGCAAGTTGGTGGATGTGATGGGTAAATTTCCATTGCCCGTTGAAGTGATTCCGATGGCGCAGAGCTTGGTTGCACGTGAAATGGTTAAACTGGGCGGTCAGCCGACGCTGCGTGAAGGTTTTATTACTGATAATGGCAACATTATTTTGGATGTTGCAGGCCTGGAAATTAGAGATCCAGTCGCGTTGGAAAATCAAATAAATAAACTAGCGGGTGTGGTTACGGTGGGCTTGTTTGCGAATCGCCCAGCGGATGTATTGATTTTGGGTACGCCGGGTGGCGCGCAGATTGTTACTGCGAGTTGATAGGCAATGCCAAGCGATCACACGCTTGGCTGCTCCATAAAAGCTTGTCTATTCGTCATTAGCCCATTGGCGCAGGATAAATTTTTGCACCTTACCTGTTGAAGTACGCGGTAGATCTACAAATGCAAACGATTTGGGTACTTTAAAGCGAGCCATATTCTCGCGGCAATATTCCTTTAGCTCGGTGTCACTGACTTCAGCGCCATCGACCAGCTTAATAAAGGCGCAGGGGACTTCTCCCCATTTCTCATTTTTCTGCGCAACCACCGCAACATCTGCCACGGCAGGGTGGCGAAACAACACTTCTTCGACCTCTACGCTAGAAATATTTTCACCCCCAGAAATGATGATATCTTTAGAGCGATCTTTAATTTCGACATAGCCGTCTTCATGCCATACCGCCAAGTCACCAGAGCGGAACCAGCCACCTTCAAATGACTCTTCAGTAGTCGAGGGGTTTTTCAGATACCCTTTCATAACGACATTGCCGCGCATGAAGATTTCACCAATGGTCTTGCCGTCTTTTGCCAGCGGTTCCATCGTGTCAGGGTCGGCCACCATTAATCCTTCTTGCATTGGTACACGTACGCCTTGACGCGCTTTTAGCTTGGCCTTTTCTTCGGGTGAGCGCTCATCCCAGTCACTATTCCAATCGCAGACGACACAGGGGCCATAGGTTTCGGTGAGTCCGTAAGTGTGGGTGACGACAAAACCCATATCTTCCATCCCTTGAATCACTGGGGCAGGTGGTGGTGCGCCCGCTGTCATGACTTTAACTGCGTGCTCAATTCCAGACTTCATTGCTGCTGGTTGGCTGTTGATCATACCCAGTACGATGGGTGCGCCGCAAAAATGATCCACTTTTTCTTGTTTGATTAATTCCAAAATATGATCCGCCCGAACATGACGCAGGCAGACATTCACACCCGCGATGGCCGCCATCGTCCACGGGAAACACCAGCCGTTGCAATGAAACATGGGCAGCGTCCAAAGGTAGGTTGCCTCGTTTGGCATTCCCCACGACATGATATTGCTTACTGCATTGAGATACGCACCGCGGTGATGATAAACCACGCCTTTTGGATCGCCAGTGGTGCCGGAGGTGTAATTCAGGCTTATTGCGTCCCATTCATTAGTAGGGTTCTGCCAGTCAAAGTTTGCATCGCCCTCGGCCAGTAGCGCTTCATAGGTTAATTCGCCCAGTAGCTCGCCGCCTTCGAACGAAGGGTCATCAATATCAATGACTAACATATCCCTGTCCAAAATCTCCAGTGCCTGCTTGGCGGTGTCAGACATCTCCCGCTCGGTGATCAATACTTTGGATTCTGCATGCTGCAAAATAAACGCGACCGTCGCCGCATCTAAACGAGTGTTAATGGAGTTTAAAACGGCACCGGTCATTGGGATAGCGAAATGCGCCTCAAAATGCTCAGGAAGGTTAGGGCAGATGATGGAAACGGTGTCGCCTTTACCGATGCCACGTTGTTGCAATGCGCTGGCGGCTCTGCGGCAACGTTCGTAGGTTTGTTGCCAATTACGGCGAACGCCAGTATGAACAATAGCGGTCTTTTTGGGGTAGACCGCGGCCGCACGTTCCAAGAAAGTCAGTGGACTTAATGCTTCAAAATTAGCGGGAACCTGACCCAGTCCCTGATCGTAAAGATTATGAGCCGTCATTAGCTTTCTCCTCTGAATTGCGACATTCCAGCCGTGTTGAATATAATATACTGCAAAAAATTATCGCTATCCAATTTGACTGCTTATAGTGCTTATTGACCTTTTAAAAAAGCCCGGTAACTGCTGAAGTTAACAGGCTTTTTCTGATCTGTTTAAAAACTAATTAGGCGACGCGCTCAACCTTTTGCGCTTGACGTGCAGGCAAAGCATTCTTCAATTGATCACGCATATCACGCACCATTGTTTCAGTGGTTTCCCAATCCACACAAGCATCGGTAATCGACACACCGTACTTAAGATCGGCTAAGTTCTCAGGCACTTTCTGATTGCCTGCACCAATATTACTTTCGATCATCAAACCTACGATTGAATTATTACCTTCAACAACCTGGCCACTCACATTCTCCATTACGTGTTTCTGGCGGTTGTGATCTTTCTCCGAGTTAGCGTGGCTGCAATCAATCATTATGTTGGCTGCGTGGCCGCCTTTAGCTAGTGCCGCTTCGCACTCAGCAACACTTTCTGCATCGTAATTAACGCCTTTGCTACCACCACGTAATACTACATGTGCATGCTTATTGCCACGCGTGTGAATGACAGAGACTTCACCTTCGTGATTAATCCCAAGGAAGCGATGTGGCTCTGCGACTGCACCCAATGCATTCATCGCAACGGCCAAGCCACCGTCTGTACCATTCTTGAAACCCACTGCAGAAGATAAGCCTGATGCCATTTCACGATGCGTTTGTGACTCAGTAGTACGCGCACCAATGGCGCTCCAGGAAATAAGGTCTTGCAAGAACTGCGGAGAAATAGGGTCTAAGGCTTCCGTTGAGGTAGGGATTCCCATTTCGGCAAGATCAGTTAGCAGCGTACGACCAATCTTCAAACCTTCGACAATATCGAATGAATTATTTAGGTGTGGATCGTTGATCAAACCTTTCCAGCCAACCGTGGTGCGAGGCTTTTCAAAGTAAACACGCATGACTAAGTAGAGCGTATCGGAAACTTCTTCAGCTAACGCTTGCAGGCGTTTAGCGTAATCGAGTGCGGCTTTAGTGTCGTGAATGGAGCAGGGGCCAACCACTAGAAATAGGCGAGGGTCGGTTCTGTCGATGATGTTTTTGATGGTGCGGCGACCTTTAGCCACTGTTTCCATTGCCTTATCGGTGACAGGGATCAGCTTTTTGAGCTGCGAGGGTGTAATCAGTTGTTCTGCACTTAGCACGTTTAAATCTTCCAAGGTTGTGTCTGAATTTGCACTGCTGTTCATTTCTAAATCCTGTATTCCAAAAAAAACCCCGATAAGCCACTGCCTATCGGGGTTCAGAGTAGGCAGTTAAGACCGCCTACGTAGTGTTTACGCCAACGACCTATCCGGTAGATACCATAAAATAACCCAGCCATGCGTAACCCGTTCCGTGAGGAGCAGATTGCTTGACTGGCTTTATAAATCGTTGTGTGTGTATGTTCATGGTTTTGATCATAGCAATTGAGGGGATTGTTGCAAGGTGTTTTTTGGCCGGCGGATGGTTTGCTGCGAGTTTTGTGGGGTAGGTATTGCGTTATTGTTTCAATGTTTGAGGAGATACGCTGTGGACGTTCCAGTGCTGAAGACAGAGCGGTTATTGCTTAGGTGCCCTGCGATGAAAGATTGGCCAGCATATGAGCAGTTGATGCGGTCTGAGCGTGCTAAGTATATGGGAGGGCCACATTCACAATCCTCTGCGTGGGGTATGTTTTGCAGTGATATCGCTCAGTGGGATTTGCTGGGGCACGGCGCATTGATGTTTGATTGCCGTGAGTCGGGTGAGTGTCTTGGGCAAGTTGGTATTAACAGTGGCCCACTTTTCCCTGAGCTAGAGCTGGGTTGGTTTGTTTATCCAGAAGCTGAAGGAAAGGGATATGCTTACGAAGCGGCATTCGCCTTGCGCAAATGGGCCTTTGAAACAAAAGGTTTCACTACTTTAGTCAGCTACATTGATGAAGGTAATTTGCGGTCGTGTCGATTAGCAGAGAAACTTGGCGCATCACTTGACCCTAGTGCACCGCGTCCAGAGCCAAATGATCTTGTTTACCGGCACTTCTCGTCATAACTGTGCTCTAGCCCTTTTTTAGTTTCAAAACTCATGGAGAATACAGTATGAAAATAGCCATTGAACTCCCTAATGATTTCACCCAATTACGTAGTGTGGACCAAATCAGCAAATAACGAGGTACGCATGACGAACATTTCACTGACCGCGGAACTAGAGAAGAACCTGCAATACCTGACCGAAGTACACGGTGCTACGCCGGATGAAACGACCGAGCACTAAAAAGCCGGAACATAGCCCGGCTATTCAGATTTGTTAAAACAATGCGCTTAGTTACAAGCGGTCGCTCTTACGCTGCATCGTTGGAATCCGCTTTGACCGCCACTACCTTTAACCGCTTCACAGTTGAAAAAGCGTATGTTTCTAGCATCACTGAAATTATCAAACTTAGAACCAAATTTTTTCTTCGCTTGGCTTTCCCAGTTTCGAATCGCACGGCGTTTTGCACGTCGGATACCGGCTTTATTAAAGACTGCATTTGCTGAACCTCGACCGATGAATACGCCTTTACACTGTGCTGCCTGAGCCGTTGATGAGATAACCAGTAAGCTTGTTGCAGCAGCACTGGTGCCGATAACCGATGTGGCGGGAGTAATGACTGTCGCTATCATGCTAGAAAGTGCGAATACTGTTGTACCAAGTGTCTTTTTGATGTTTTGCATGTCCATGGTGTCGCTCCTAATAAGGTTTGGTTTAAGTAGTCAGCATTGTTTGCTGATGAGTCCATATTAGGGGCACACCGAAAAACAGTCATAAGGAAGTGGTAAAGGTTTGGTAAGGATTGATAGCGGCCCAAAAGCCTTAAGGTAAAATAGATTATCTTAAGGCTCACAACTAGCCGAGGCACTACAAAGCAGCAATTTCCAAAGCTTGATCAATATCCCACAAAATATCATCAATACTCTCAATGCCCACCGAAATACGAATCATATCGGGCAGCACGCCTGCTTTGATTTGCTGCTCTTCATCAAGCTGGCGATGGGTAGTGGATGCAGGGTGCACGATCAGCGTTTTGGCATCACCGATATTGGCTAGATGACTCATAAATTGGGCTGACTCAATAAATTTCTCTCCCGCTTTTGTGCCGCCTTTGACGCCAAACGTTAATAATCCACTTGCCCCTTTGGGCATGTACTTCTGAACAAGATCGTAATATTTATTGTCCTCCAGTCCAGGGTAATTAACCCAAGCTACCTTAGGGTGGTTTTGCAGATGTTTGGCCACGGCCATCGCGTTGTCACAATGACGCTCCATGCGTAGGTGCAAAGTCTCAAGGCCTTGCAAAAAACTGAAGGCATTGAACGGACTCATGCTTGGCCCGAGGGTGCGTAAGTACTCCATACGCGCTTTCATAATGAAGGCGAAGTCACCAAAGGTTTCGTAAAAGCGCACGCCATGATAGCCATCTGAAGCCTCACACATTCCCGGAAAATTGCCATTGTCCCATGGGAATTTGCCAGACTCGACAATGACGCCACCGATGGATGTGCCGTGTCCACCAATGTATTTGGTAGCGGAATGAATCACGATATCTGCACCGAACTCCATGGGTTTACATAGCATTGGGGAAGGGACGGTATTATCCACTACTAGCGGTATGCCCGCTTCGTGCGCGATTTTACTGACGGCTTCGATATCAAGAACGTTTAAGTTCGGATTGCCAAGTGTTTCGGCATAGAGCAGTTTGGTTTTTGGCGTAATGGCTTTGCGGAAATTTTCAGGATCATCAGGGTCTACAAAGTGCGTGGTGATGCCGAGTCGTTTGAAATTTACATCTAGCTGCGAGTAGCTGCCACCATACAAGGTGCGGGCTGATACGATTTCTTCGCCGGTATCAACTAGCGAGAGCAGGGCGACCATTTGAGCGGCCATGCCTGAGCTGACGGCAAGGGCGGCGCGTCCGCCTTCTAATGCGGCGATTCGTTCTTCAAAGACGGCATTGGTTGGGTTGCTTAGGCGTGAGTAGACGTTGCCGAAGGTTTGTAGGTTGAACAAGCTGGCAGCGTGATCTGCGCTGTCAAATACGTATGAGCTGGTTTGGTAGATGGGTGGGGCGCGTGAACCGGTGACGGCGTCGGGGATTTGTCCGGCGTGGAGGCATAAGGTTTCATCTGAGAATTCGCGGTCAGCCATTTTGATTACCTAATTTGTTCAGTGATAGTGCCGGAATTTGTTTTATCAAAAATGCTTCGACATGCTTACGGCCTGAAGGCGCGTTTTTGATAAAGCATATCCCTACATTGAGAGGCTCGCGATTTGTGATTATCACAAATTAACTTGCCGAGGACGTTTAGATGAGATGATTTTAGTATTCACTCCAGCGTAGTTCAGCCCACCAAAGATTCTGGCATATTCAATTTTTGGGCAGCGATCCATAACGACATCTAGCCCTGCTGCTTCGGCGATTGCTTTGGCTTCTTCATTAATTACAGACAGCTGCATCCATAAGCATTTAGCACCGATCGTAACAGCCGAATGCGCTAATGGCGGTATCAGCTCGGAGCGTCTAAAGCAGTCCACCATATCGATTTGAAAAGGTATGTCTTCAAGTGTGGGATAGCATTTCTGGCCGAGGATCTCTTTTTTAACAGGGTTGACGGGTACGACTCTAAAGCCATGCTCTAGTAAGTATTTGCCAACAAAGTAACTGGGTCGGTGTTGCTTGTCGGAGAGTCCGATAATAGCGATGATTTTGTTTTCGCTGAGTACTTTTCTCAGTAGCGCTATGTCGGTCAATATTCTTTCCTCGATCTGAGTTTTCGTTTTCTTCTAATCATGGCGGGGTCGCACTCCAGCCCAGTTTGCTGCGTAAAATCTGATAGTAATCATAGCCTTCAGGGTGAATCAGTAGCAGCTTATTGGGGTGTTGCCGAATGATAATACGATCACCCGCGCGCAGGTTAAGATTGGCCTGACCGTCAAACGACACCCGTGAATCCACATTACGGGATTCACACAGCAGTATCTCGATTTCACTCTCGGCGCTAACCACAATGGGACGATGACTCAAGGTGTGCGGGCAAATCGGCACCAACGTAACCGCGTTCAAACTAGGGTGAAGAATGGGGCCACCCGCTGACAAAGAGTAGGCTGTAGAACCGGTCGGTGTAGAAACGATCATGCCGTCTGCGCGCTGTGTGTTGACAAAATCACCGTCGATCTTGGTATCAAATTCGATCATGCGGACGTCGTTTCGGACGTGTACTGCGACATCATTGAGGGCAACCTCAGAGCCTATTTTCTTCTTGCCTCGAAACACTTCAGCTTGCAGTAGCGTGCGAGGCTCAACAGCGAATTTGCCCTCCATCATTTCTTCAAAATGCTGTTCTAACTTGTTTGAGGAGATATCAACCAGAAAGCCCAAACGGCCCAAATTAATTCCAATGATCGGGATATTTTTAGGGGCAAGTAAGCGGCCGACTTGCAGTAACGTTCCGTCACCGCCCACTACAATGGCGAGGTCGATATTGTCTGCCATTTCCGCTTCATCAGAGGCGTCGATATCTAAAAAAGACGCCACCGTAGGCGTTGCAAAAATAGTAAAGGGCTGCGTGCATAAAATCTGGTGAAGTTGAACCAATGTGCTGCTAATGCGCGAGTCTTGTTGTTTTGAAAATAAACCGATTCGTTTAAAGGAGCGCATGCAATTTCCCAGCCCAGGATAGAGCATTTAGAGTGGCAAAACTTCGCCATAAATGCAAGCGCACTAATTCTATTTGTAACACCTGCCATTTGCCCCAATATAAAGTAGTATCAGTTTATAAAGACGGTCACATCAGGCATTGGTCATGGCAATTGACAATAAAAAGTTAAATGAAAGAGCTCAGCAGCTCCTCAAGGTGTTGATTGAAGGCTATATTGTTGATGGTACGCCGGTGGGGTCAACGACGTTGCTTAAACGCAGTGGTATGCAAATTAGCCCCGCGACGGTTCGCAATGTTATGGCGATGCTTGAGGATCAAGGTTACATTCATGCGCCACATACCTCTGCGGGTCGCGTTCCCACCGCACTGGGCTATCGTTTATTTGTTGACTCATTAGTGAATGTTCAGGATTTAAACGAAGATGATATGGGAGCCTTGCAATCCCAGTTTGGCGGTGCATCTACCCATTCAGAGCTCATTCAAACCGCGTCCAGTTTGTTGTCTAATTTTACCCAGCTAGCCGGTGTCGTGACGATGCCTAGTGTTGAGTCGCTGGCGATAAAACATATCGAATTCTTGTATTTGTCGCCGGATCAGGTGCTGGTTGTTTTGGTGATGAGCGATAACGAAATTCAAAATCGTATTTTGCATACTGACCAAGAATACACCTCAAGCGAATTGCAGCAGGCGAGTAATTATCTTAATGAAAACCTCAACGGCATGGACTTGCATCAGGCGCGAACCCATATGCTAGAGGCGATGCGCCAAGATCGTGAAACGCTGAATCAGATGATGTTGTCGGCGATTGAGCTGGGTGAGAAAGCGTTTGAAGATACGTCGGGCGCGGATGCTTCTGAAGATAATTGTCTAATCGTCGGGCGTACTAATTTAATGGAATATGCTGACTTTTCAGATATGGGTCAGTTGCGGCAAATTTTTAATGCCTTCAATGAAAAGCGTGATGTGCTGAAGCTGCTGGATAACTGTATTCAGGCGAAAGGTGTGCAGATTTTTATTGGTCGCGAGTCTGGTCGTGCTGTGTTTGAAGATTGTAGCTTGGTGACAGCGCCTTATAGTATTGATGATAAGCATCTTGGGGTGTTGGGCGTGATTGGGCCTAAGCGGATGCAGTATGAGCGGGTAATTCCCGTCGTGGATATTACTTCGCGGTTGCTTAGTGCTGCATTGGGGTCAAGGGTTTGAGGGAAAGAATATCTC
>Ga0209828_1003369_pt1 | contig 12249 bp, 12 predicted proteins | sample MaitaG_FD_187429 | JGI IMG/M metagenome (GOLD analysis project Ga0209828, IMG submission 187429) | Marine algal microbial communities from Maine, USA - Maine_Asex2 metaG (SPAdes) (version 2) | ecosystem: Host-associated > Algae > Red algae > Unclassified | place: Maine, USA | collected 2015-01-05
GCACTTGTCTTAGCAAGTTCTCCATTGGCCGCCGCTATTTTGCCTTCCACACGGCTAATCAGCATATCCAATTGCGCCTGCTCTCCTTCTTTACCATTCAACAGCGGGCGTAGCACTTGCCATCTAGCAAATGCTTCCTGCAAGCGCCCATTCTGTTCTAATGCCATACCTGACAACCAGAGCGCAGTCGTGTTATTAGGCACTTTGAGTAACGCTGCATTGATCAAGGTTTCCGGACGCCCAGTCATTTTTCCCTGCTGCTTCATCGATAAAGCATCAGCGAGCATCAACATCACGTCAGGCTCTTCAGGCTGTAATCGATATAAATTTTCATAAGCCTCAATTGCCCCATCATATTGCTGCATCAACATATAAGAGCGCCCCAGCATGTACCAACCCTGCGCGTTTTCTGGATTAACACGCATTTTTGCATGTAGATTAGCCACTAGCTTGTCGACATCAGGCTTTCCATCCGCAGTCATTGGAATTTCTGGCTTAGGCGGAACCTGAGCCATCTCAACTGCGTTGGGGGTGCCAAGAGACATATAGAGCGTAATAGCGCTGGCAGGCACAGCTAACAACAACAGCCCTGCACTGAACCATGATGTGAGAGAGGTGTTGGGGGTTGCTGTTTTAAGACTATCAGCATTACCTAAGTGACTGTTCGAACCATGATCTAGATTATCTTCACCTACATCTAGCAATAACGCCTGCTCTAACTCACTGCGCCGCTCACTGTATTGCTCACTATCAACTTCGGCTCTTTCGAAGCTGCTTTCCAACTCCGCCATTTGCTCACGCACAATGCGAATGTTCTGCTGCTTTCGATCGTCAACCACTTCGTCCTGAGTACGAAACAGCGGCAGGAGCAGGTATCCCATGCAAAATACAAGCAACACAATTATGAAAAACCAAAGCATTATTTATTCCTTATTTGTATCTTGTTTGACATTCATTGCGTCTTATTAAGTAGATCGCGAACTGACTCTTGCTGCGCTTCGCTGAGTCCTGACGACTGAGGTGATGTTGCTTGAGAACGTACCCAGCGTATTACAAAAAAGATGGCCAGCAGTAAAAACACAATTGGCCCCAGCCACAACAACAGAGTCTTCATTTTAAACGCCGGACGATACAGTACAAAATCACCGTAGCGTGTTGTCATATAGTCAATGACTTGGTCTTGGGTTTGCCCGCCTTCAACCATGTCATATACTTTTGCTCGCAAGTCTTTAGCTAAATCGGCATCAGAATCAGCAATGGTTTGGTTTTGGCAAACCAAGCAACGTAACTCGTTGACCAGTTTGGTGTAATCCGTTTCGCTTTGGGCATTCTTAAAGGTCATTCTTTCTGCATCAGCCAAGATCGAGCCGCTGCCTAGCAAGGCAATACAAGTGATCAGCATTAACAGAGACTTTGGTAAGAACCGTTTCATCAGCTCTTTTCCTCACGTAATTTTAAAATAAGCGGTAGCAAATCATTACGCACTGTTTCATCAAACACAGGGCCAGTTTGCTTATGGCGAATAATCCCTTGCTTATCGATAACAAACGTCTCGGGAACACCATAAACACCTAAATCAATACCGACACTCCCTTCTAAATCAACTGCAATGTGCTGATAAGGATTGCCTAGCGCCGCCAACCATTCCTTGGCATCTTTCGGTTGATCCTTGTAATTCAAACCCAACACCGGGACTTTTTCAGCCTTAATAAAGCGCGTCAATACATCGTGCTCAGCCCGACAGGATACACACCAAGATGCGAACACGTTTAACATCCAGACCTTACCTTTCAGATCATTCGGTGAAATAGTTTTTCCATCAACCATCAACTTCGGCAAAGTAAATTCAGGTACGGGCTTACCAATAAACGGTGATGGCACTTCACGTGGTTTTAACTCTAATCCTTTATATAAGAACACCGCTAATACAGCGAAGATTCCCAGGGGAATAAGTGCGCTTAGTTTCATGCGGGCGCCTCGTTGTCCTTAGCAATACCAGTTTGGTTAGCCGCCACCTCATGCTTAGCTAAAGCACCTGTTGCGTCGGCTTCAAGAGCTGCTTGATCAACCACTTTCTTTTCCGCAAGATGTCTTCTGACACGCCGATAGCGTTTATCAAATGCTGCCAGCAATCCGCCTAGCCCCATGAGTCCAGCACCAATCCAAATCCAACTCACAACAGGTTTGTGGTATAGGCGAACACTCCATGCATCTTTGCCAAGCGGTTCACCCAATGCAATAAACAAATCTCGAAGAATTCCACCATCAATACCCGCTTCGGTCATAGGCATAGTGCCTGGACCATAGTTGCGTTTCTCAGGATGTAACGTGGTGATTTCAACGCCATCACGCGTCACGACCACCTCGCCTTGCTGTGCGATATAATTAGGCCCTTTGACCTCTTTAACACCATTGAATAAGAACGAGTAACCGCTCATTTGGTACTCTTGGCCCCGCTCAAGACGCACATCTTTTTCTGTACTGTAGGCCGAGGTCAAACTGATACCAGCAACCGTGACGGCCATACCAATATGCGCAATCGCCGCACCCCAAATGGATAAAGGAAGTTTAAAGGGGGAACGTCCCTGCTCTTGCACCCAAAGCAATGCAGTCAAACTCACCCATGACGCTAATGCCACACCAATCGCCGCTTTCCAATCGAAGTGTTCCATGAACAAAATTGGTACAAGAAAACCAATCAATAACGCAAATAACAGCACCCAGCGAACTTTAGCAAAGACGCGCTCTTTACTGTCTTTCTTCCAGCGTAAAAACAAGCCAAAACCCATGGCACTAAACAGCACCAAACCGAGAGGTAGTGCGATAGTATTAAAGTACGGCGGGCCAACAGAAATCTTGCCCATACCGAGTGCATCGATAAACAGAGGGTAAAGCGTTCCCAATAATACGGTCGCAGTCATTGCAATCAGTGCGACATTATTAATCAGCAGCCCCATTTCTCTGGAAATAACCGTGAATTTTCCTGTGGAACGCATTTTTGGTGCTCGTATCGCATACAGGATCAACGATGAACCAACCACTAATCCTAAGAAAATCAGGATAAACCGCCCTCTTTCAGGATCACTGGCAAACGCGTGCACTGAGGTCAGCACGCCAGAGCGCACTAAAAACGTCCCTAACAGACTTAGTGAAAAGGCTAAAATAGCCAGCAAAATAGTCCACGACTTAAATGCCGCGCGCTTTTCAGACACGGCCAAAGAATGAATCAGTGCAGTTCCCACCAGCCACGGCAACAGCGATGCATTTTCAACAGGATCCCAGAACCACCAGCCGCCCCAGCCTAACTCGTAGTACGCCCACCAGCTACCAAGTGCAATCCCAATAGTTAGAAACACCCAAGCTAAATTAGTCCAAGGTCTTGCCCACCGCGCCCATGCCGCATCTAATTTACCACCTAACATCGCAGCGATAGCGAAAGCGAACGCCACAGAGAAGCCAACATAACCCATATAAAGCATTGGAGGATGGATGGCTAAGCCCGGATCTTGTAGCAGCGGATTGAGTGTCTTACCCTGTAACGGTATCGGAAACTGGCGATCAAATGGGTTTGAGGTCAGCAGCATAAACAGCAAGAAACCCACACCAATCATACCCATAACGCTAAGCACGCGCGCCAGCATTACTGAAGATATTCCTTTACTGAAAACAGAGACCAGCCAAGCCCATACGCTGAGGATTAATACCCAAAGTAACAAAGAGCCTTCATGAGCACCCCATACCGCCGAGACTTTATAAACCGTAGGCATAAAAGTGTTGGAGTTGTTGGCCACATACAAAACGGAGAAATCACTTTCAAGAAAGGCTGCCGTCAGGCAAGCAAAGGAGACAGCCAGTAGCACAAATTGCGCGCGCGCCGTTGGTTTCGCCATGGCAATCCACTGCAAATTATTTGTTGCAGCCCCGACCATGGGAAAGATAGATTGCACGATAGCAACTACTAGCGCTAAGACCAGAGCGAAATGGCCAATTTCAGGAATCATTAGTAGGTCGCCTTTTCTGTGGTTGCTGCGCTGCCAGAAGTGCCCGAGTTGTAGCTATCTACTTTACCCGCAGCTGGCTTTCCGGGGTAACTGTGCTCTTTTGCCAACACATCTTTTACTTCCGTTGGCATGTATTCCGCGTCGTGTTTAGCCAGAACTTCTTCTGCCGTAAACCGATTATTCGCATCAAATTTGCCTCTAACCACGGCACTCTGCTCTTCTTTGAACAAGTCAGGCAGTATTCTATCGTAGTTTATTGTCACATCATGACCGCGGTTGTCAGTCAATACAAAGCTCAAGTCCAGCGTGGTATCACTGCGTTTTAGGCTGCCTTTTTTTACCAGCCCGCCCAGTCGGACTAAACGTTCTTTAGGCACCTCGCCCGCCATCACAGACTCTGGCGCATACAGATAGGCCATATTGCTTTGCATAGCTTGTGTGATCATCGCCGAGGCAGCACCTACGGTGCACAGTCCTATGATGATAAAAATGATTCGCTTATTTCTCGCTTTCATAATCTTAACTCTCGTTTTGTCCAGCCGTACTAGCGGACGCTGGCGTATTCGATCTGGCGGCTTGTCGGCGTTTCTGTCGCTGAATATACTTGATTAACCGGCCATGCTGAACTTTCAATACGATGGGTTCCAATAGCATCAAAAACAATACCATTCCCATCGATGACCACACGTAAAACCCATAGCCACCCATTGCGAAGAATTCACTCATTTCGATACCTCCAAGCGCTCTACCCATTGGGTATGACTTTCTCGCTGCAGAATAATATTTCTGACTCGCATTAAGATCACCGCGAAGCAATACATCCAAAAACCCGCAACAGTCACCATCATCGCGATCAGAATATTCGACTCTATCCGCTTTAATGATGACTCTTGATGCAATGAAGCACACTCATTAGGGTTCGGACAGTTAATCGAGTAATAAATCACAGGCACGATCGCCAAACCGACAATTGCTAACACCGCTGAGGCACGATCCGAACGCCGAGTATCTTCAATGGCAGACTGTAACGCGATATAACCAATGTAGAGAAATAACAAAATCAACTGTGTGGTCATTCTTGGATCCCAATCCCACCATGTTCCCCAGCTGGTTTGACCCCAAAAGGCACCCGTCCATAGTGACAACGCGGTCATAATCGCGCCAGTGACCGCGGTAGCAGAAGCCACTATATAAGACATGCGGGTATTAAAAATTAATCCTAAGACCGCCCAGCCAACCATCACCACGTATAACCACATGGCCATCCAAGCACTGGCTACATGCACATAAATGATTTTGTAGTATTGTTTCTGGTCACTCAAAACCTCAGGTGTTTCAAAGAACCCCCAATAAAGACCGCCCAACGTTAACAAAATAGCCAGCGTCATAAACACAGGGATCATCTTGCTTGCCAGCGGGTAAAAGGTGGACGGTGAGGAGTATTTAAACCAATTCATTGCCATGCGTGTGTCCTATTCCACTGATATTCGAAGCGAGGCGGCGGTCGCCCACGGCGTAAACACCAGTGCCAGCAGTAAAAATGCTGAGAGTAATAAATAATAAGGTTGCAAGGATACATCACCTTGCATTGCCGCTTCGATAGCCCCTGAGCCATATACCAGCACGGGTACATATAAAGGGAGTACCAAAAGCGAAATTAATATTCCACCGCCCCTTAAGCCTAAAGTCAGCGCCGCGCCGATAGCACCAACCATACTCAGGATCGGCGTGCCGATCAGCAATACCAACATCATCGTTCCTATCGTCGAGGCTGATAGATGGTATTGCAAGCCTGCTAGCGGTGCGATTAACACCAGCGGTAACCCGGTTAGTAACCAATGCGCTAGCGTCTTTGCAAACACTAAAACCCATAGAGGCTGAGGCGTTAGCAACATTTGTTCAAGCGTGCCATCAGCATAATCGTTAGCAAAGATACGTTCCAGCGCCAAAGTAGATGCAAGTAAAGCGGCCACCCAAACTACGCCAGGGGCAATTTTTTGCAATACTGCCTGCTCAAAACTAATTCCTAACGGGAAAATACTCACCACAATAATAAAGAAAAACAGCACGGTAAAAATGTCACTGCGGCGGCGCATAGCTAACAATAAATCCCGCTTGAGTAAGGCTACAAAAGAGTCAAACATAGCGATCCAGTGACAGTCGAACCATTTTTTCTTCAGCTAGTGGTAACGGCTGATGGGTTGTTAGTATTACCATCCCACCCTGCTCGACATGTTTGACTAAAATTGATTGTAATAATTCAACCGCGGCAATATCTAAAGCAACAAAGGGCTCATCAAGAATCCATAGCGGTGCATCGCTAATCAGCAGTCGACTGAGTGCTACCCGTCGCTGTTGCCCCTGGGACATTTTGCGAACTGGCGTTTCTTCATAACCTGCCAGACCTAATCGAGTCAAGGCACCATCAACCTGCTCTTCAGACACTATGTGTCCAGCCAAACGGCTAAGTGTTTGCAAGTTTTCGACAGGATTAAGGTCTAACTTGAGTGCATTTTGATGCCCCAGATACAGAAGCCTTCGATAAAAGATATCCGCGACTTTTTTAGTATCTTCACCTTGCCATTGGATGGAACCACTATCTGGCAAAAACAACCCACAAAGTGCTCTTAATAATGTGGTTTTTCCACTGCCATTACGCCCCTCCAACCACATAAGCTGCCCTGCCGTCAGTTCAAAGGACAACCCTTCAAACAGACAAACATCACCTCGACTGCACTGCAATTGGCTAACGGCAAGACTCACATCAAAATCATCTAAAAAATAATTTAGCGATTATATAAGAACCCCTCACCTAAGGGCACCTCTAATACTTGAATTAAGTATGATTACAACCATACTATAGTCAGAATTTTAAATACTTTAGTGGTGCGATAAATGAAACACATTAAGAAAGCAGCTTCTTACTCAGTGGTGGGCGGACTCGGTTTAGTCGTCATTGCCAATTTACAGGGTTGTGCGCCGGATGCACCCGAAGCACCGGCACTTGACCAACAGCGACAGCAGCAAGAAAATATCGGTCAGCTGGAACAAGACCTTCAGAACCAGAATTATTTTTTGATCATTAGCCAAGTTTCTGCCAACCCAGACAAATATGAATTGGCTGAGCGTTATCCGACAGAGGGGGCAACGCGCGCCGTACTCAAGACAATGGACGGTAAAGAACGCGTACTAAGCAACGAAGAGCTAACTACACTAGCAAAAGCTGAAGCCGATAAGGTAGAAGCGGGAACCTCTGAACTAACTAAAGAGGCGAGTGCAAGTTCAGGCGGCGGATTAAGCTTAGGCGAAATGATTCTGGCCAGTGCGGCAGGCTCGTTAATCGGTGGAATGATCGCTAACCGATTGGCTAACAACGCCAACGCTAAAGCACGCACACAAGCCAGCACACGTCCAGCTGCAAGTGCATCGAGCACCAATAACCGCACTAGATCAGCGCCAAGAGCTAATGCTAAACCAAAAAGTGGTTTTTTTGGTGGCTCACGCAGCAACAGAAGTAATTCACGTACCGGTTCTTTTGGAGGCTAAGTCTTGTTAATAACTCAAACGATTGAGCCTGTTAGTCAGGAGCTGATGGAAGAGATTGGCTTTAGCTGGCACACCGACCCAGATGGTTCGGCATACGTTGCGCCAGAACTCTTGCCCGTTAGTGAAGCAGAAGCGGAAGCCTATTACGCAGCGGCGAATGAGCTGTACGACATGTTTGCCGAAGCGGGACAGCATGTTATCGATAACAATTTATTCGAGCAGCTAGCCATTCCAGAAAACATGATTCAGCTGATCAAGCTGAGCTGGGACGATGATGATTGGCATTTGTATGGCCGCTTTGACTTTGCCGGTGGGGTTGATGGCAAACCGATTAAACTATTGGAGTTCAATGCCGACACAGCCACTAGCCTGTTTGAAACCTCTATTATCCAGTGGGCTCTGCTAAAAAGTAACGGCATGGATGAGTCCGCGCAGTTCAACAATGCTTTTGAAATGATCGGTGATAACTTCAAACGCCTCATCACCAATGATGACGGGCTTGAGAAGTTTGAAGAGTACTATAATAACGAACGCATCCTGTTCTCCAGCGTGCGCGACTTGCCAGAAGATGAGCAAACCACTCGCCTGCTGCAACGCATCGCTATTGAAGCGGGGTTTAGTACCGACTTTACCTATATGGATGAGACCGGTTTCCTACCAGATGAAGGCGTTTTCAACAAAGATCAGGACTCAACCAACTTTTGGTTCAAGCTGTGGCCTTGGGAAGATATGGCAGCGGACGAGCCAGAGCTTATTGACCTGCTGACTGAAATGGCACGTAAGCGAAAGTCGGTATTTATCAATCCTGCCTACACCCTGCTGTTCCAAAGCAAAGGCATATTGAAAATACTACATGAGCTTTATCCGGATTCACCTTATTTACTGGCGGCTGATGATAAACCTTTAGAAAACGTTAAGCAGGTATCTAAGCCATTGTTTGGCCGCGAAGGTGGCAATGTGAGTATTTTGGATGATGACGGTAGCACCTTAGAGTCTGTGGATGGCCCTTATGATGTTCACCCAATGCTTTATCAGGAATATGCTGAACTGGCGACAGATGATCAGGGGCGTTCTTACCAAGCTGGTGTTTTCTTTGCTTGGGAAGCCTGCGGATTAGGGTTTCGTCGAGGTACTAAGATTCTCAATGATACTGCGACATTTGTACCACATGTCATCGCCTAGTTGAGGCTGCAATCGTCTTAGATAGCGCTACAAAAAACGTCCCGCCACTGTTGGGTAGGCGGGGCGTAAGCTCCCTTACAACTTATTATTTTCGCTTATGGCGGCCAAAACTCTAAACACATTCTTATTGAGTTATCGCAAAGGCGTTTCGATAACCCGAATGCTATCTAGGATATTGACCATAATTGGGCTATTGAAAGCCCATTTACATCTAAACAGTAAGATTAATTTTTCTAAGCACACATTAGGTTACGCATTAGTACGAATCACTACCTAGATCTAGGTATTAATCTTCCTTAGCAGAGATACCAATAAAGAAATAGAGTACATTTTCATAGAAAATAAGGTCTGAAAAATTAAATATAAGTCTACAGTGAATAATTAATAAAGTTATTTATTAAAACTCGCCATATAAAGTACTTAGAATCATGATAATCTGCTTGCTTCGAGTCATACCTTTATTTTGGAGTTCTGACCTGACTATGGAGCAAACTAGCTATCAGGCAATTCGGGTTATGATTGTTGAAGATGACCCCATAATCCTTGATCGTTTATCCGATGTTGTGCAAAGCAATCATCGTATGGAGCTGCATGCGGGTGTTTCCACCGTAACTCATGCCAAAACCGCTCTAGTAGATACCCCACCGGATGTATTACTAGTCGACCTTGACCTACCTGACGGAAATGGTCTGGAACTCATACAGCTAGTGCATAAAAACGGCTATGACACAGCCATAATGGTTATCAGTGTATTTGGTGATGAATGGCACATTCTAAAAGCTATTGCAGCCGGAGCAAGTGGCTATCTGCTCAAAGATGATGAGTCCATCCAAATTGAAACAGCGATTATTGATCTTGCAAACGGTGGCGCACCGATTAGCCCAAGTATCGCGCGTCATCTTATGAAGCATTTCAGACCTGAAGAACAACTTCTTGAAAAACTCACTAAACGAGAGCAGCAGGTTCTCCAAAAAGTAGCCAAGGGCTATACCACTCAAGAAATTGCTGAAATGGAGGGGCTTTCGTATCACACTGTGGCTACTCATGTGAAAAATATCTACCGCAAGCTTTCCGTCAACTCTCGGGCCGAGGCGGTTTTTGAAGCCTTGAAAATGAACCTGATATAGGCCGATGGGCTTCCTTTACGCATTTAGTACATTCAATTACCGTCACTTTATCTGGTGGATAATTTTTGTTATTTATGTGTTTGCAAGTTTCTACGTCACTTACTTTTCAATCCCAGACATACCAAAAAAGCTTGAGATCAACAATGCATACCTGATCGCTTCAGAGGTTAACAGCCCTGAATTATTAGATAAAAATATAAAGAAGACAGTCACTCTACCTGACTGGAACACCGCCGACACGCTAGACACTACTAGCTTGTGGTATCTCATTCCGCTGCAGGGTAAACAAAACAACAGCGATGTTAAACAAGCTATTTATCTCCCTAAAATCTCGCAAAATGTTGAAGTATTTCTAAATGGAATATGGCTAGGTAATGGCGGCAGAATGGAAGCCCCCATTACTCGAAACAGGAACAATACCCTACTCTTTAACTTTGACAGCTCGCTAATGCAAGCCAACAACACCCTTGCCATCCACCTCATCGGACAACATGACTCACGTACTTATTTAGGTGAGGTGTACGTAGGCCCCATTACACAATTAAAACCCCATGCAGACCTAAATAATTACCTAAGAATTGATTTATCCACAACGATTACACTGTGTCTGTTACTCACCAGTATTATAGTGGGTGTCTTGTGGGTACTGCGCCAAACAGATACATATTATCTTTGCTTTAGTGTTTTTTCAGCATTGTGGGCTTTTCATGATTCTAACCACTTCATACGCAATATTCCCATACCATTGGATCTTTGGGAAACACTGATGCCCCTGAGTATGGGATTAACAATGTTAGGGATTGCACTCTTCCTTCATCGATATGCGGGTACCTTTAATAAAAAGATAGAGAATGTTTTAATTATGGGAGTGATACTGGCAGCGCTACCCTTTTTCTATCAAGATTTAGACTGGGTTCTCTTTTATGGATATCATATTTGGAGTTCACTATATGCTTTGATCGGCCTTTATTCGCTTTATTTTCTCTACAACACCTACAGAGAAACAGGTGAAGACCGACTCATCCTATTGTTTATCAGCGGTTGTACAATCCTGATTTTTGGGGTGAATGACTTACTTATACATACTGAAAGAATCCCTAAACAATCACCTTACATGATGCATTTTGCTGTTTTATTCACGGTAATTACTATTGTTGTCACACTGATCAACCGGTTCGTACAAAGCATGAATGTCGTCGAGCATTACAATCAGGAGTTGCAGCACGAAATCCGTCGCAAAACGGACGATATGGAGCACAGTTACCAGCAAGTTCAGCAATTAATGCGTAAATATACGGTTGCTGAAGAACGACAGCGCATTATGCGTGATATTCATGATGGTATTGGCGGTCAGCTCGTTGCAACGCTGGTGAGCATGGATGCTGGATCCGTTGACCAAAAACAACTCAAGTCCAACCTCAAAGCTGCACTTCAAGATTTACGGATGGTGATTGACTCATTGGACTATGAGGCTGAAGACCTAGCTACTCTATTAGGCATGCTACGTATGCGACTGTCTGATCAGTTATCTAATGCAAGCTTAAAGCTGCACTGGAAAGTCGATGACTTGCCTAGAATTGATAATTTTGGTCCAGCAAACGTGTTAAACACTATGCGTATTATTCAGGAAGCTATAACCAATGCCATCAAGCACAGTGGCGCTAAGAACCTGACAATATCCACCAGTGAAATTACTGGTAATGATAATCAGCAATATGCTCGTATTGAAGTAGCCGATGATGGTTCAGGTATTTGTGGGGATGTAAGACCTGAAGGCCGCGGCTTACTCAATATGCAAAAGCGGGCTGATCTCATCGAGGGGAAACTGACCGTATTGAATGAAACGGGTACAACCATAAGGTTGGAGCTGCCAATAGGCAAACAGCCAGACACATCCTAGTGCGCCTGGCTGAGCTGGGGAACGCAGTTTTACTTTGCCTTATAACCTTTCTGGAACTCAACAACGAATGCGCTTAAAGCGGCCAATTCTTTAGAGTCCCACGCTAGTGGCTTGGCTTGCATTGGTGACATCATGCAGAACTGAACGATTTGCTCAGCATCTACTGATAAATCAACACCAACCTGTGCTTTTACCATCGCTATTTTATGCGGATAAGGCAGCTCAAAGCTCTTACTCAGGGTATTGTAGCCAGCGTGACAAGTTGCACAAGATAGTGCCCCACTTGCACTTAATGATTTATCTTCCCAAAGCTTAGCACCATAAGCTAGCAACTCATTCTTATCGCCTTCATAAGCTTTTGTTCCAGCTGGGCGAGTAATGTTTGCCTCCTTGATCTTAGCTGCGCAAGGATTAGCACCACATGGATTCTTTGCCGCACACGGGTTACAAGGGTTCTTCGCCGCACACGGGTTACATGGATTCTTTGCAGCAC
>Ga0209828_1003370_pt1 | contig 12244 bp, 9 predicted proteins | sample MaitaG_FD_187429 | JGI IMG/M metagenome (GOLD analysis project Ga0209828, IMG submission 187429) | Marine algal microbial communities from Maine, USA - Maine_Asex2 metaG (SPAdes) (version 2) | ecosystem: Host-associated > Algae > Red algae > Unclassified | place: Maine, USA | collected 2015-01-05
ATGCTCTGGTGTTCAACTTTTCAGCAGTTCCCAATACCCTATTGGCGTCTGAATCAGATGCCAGTCTTTGCTCAACTGACGAAGGCTCAGTATCGGTTAGCAATAACGACAACTTGCGCAGTTATAAATTTGATTCGTGCAAGCTGTTTGCAGAGCAGAGCGTTGAGTTAAATGGTCAAGTCAGCCTGGATGGTACTTTTGACAATGGATTTTCCGGACAGCAGGCTTTTGTGGGCTTCTCAGCCTCAACAGGAGGCAACAGAGCGGTTACGATAGAAGGCACGGCAGATATTGATATTAAGGCGACAGGAACCACCGCCGCCAATGCAGAGCTTGTTATCAATGATAGTCAGGCGGATGCGATGGTAAAGGCACCTTCGGCTTTCACGATCGTTAGCCCTGCAACCGACAGTCAAAGTGTCACCTTGGAGCTCATCGTAGACATGAGCCGTTTTGGATTGGCTGACGCTACCATCAGTTCGAGTGGATTAGACGGTGACAGAGCCTCTTGTCCACAAGCTGGATCAGTGACCATGGATGCTGGCGACAACGGCCAATTGACGGTTGAAGGAGGCGAGGGCGAAAACATGACTTACACCGTTGGCACTACTGTAGATACTCTGGCGTGTGCTGAGGTTGCGAGCATTTTCGAGCCGGAATCTTCCGGAACGACACTCCGGCCCCCAGCTGCACCGGATTCAAACTGATCGGTGGTGTGTGAGGCAAGCTAAGCCGGCTTGGCTCGTCCACACACTTACCCTCGGTAATACCTGACCGAATGTCATATTGAAGACATACCCACTCGCTGACCAACTTGTCTGTCTGGATGATGATGCTGATCGTATCTGGGTGCTGAATCCGGTTGCAGCTCTCATGCTGGAATATACGAGACGTGGGTTGGATCATGACGCTATCGCGCGATTGATCTCAGAACGTTATCAAGTCCACATAACTACCGTTATGTCAGATTTGAAGCAATTTGATCGGATGCTGGTCAGTCAGGATGCGCTGGCTCAAGAGGCGTACCAGGAATATACCCCGTTGACCGATTTCGAGCCAGCGCGTGATCTGAGACCGACGGAAACGCAAACCTACTATTTGCCCGGATACAGTCTGAGAGTGTCTTCAGAGGCAGAGGGATTGCACGATTATCTGCGTGACATGTTTACTCTTTCCCCGTGCACCCAGCTGGATGCTCAGGATTTGATAGTAGACATCTATCACGATGTCGACAGTTTTCCGATCGTTGTAGATGGTAAAACTCTGGATACAGGCTTTACCCTTGCAGATACCGCTATCAAATGCCTGCGAGAGATCAACGGTCTTGTAGCCAGAAGTCACAATCTGACTATTATTTTCCACGCATCTGCAGTGGCGGCCGGAGATACCGGAATATTGATTCCGGCGCTGGGTGGCAGCGGCAAAACAACCCTGGCTGCCTATCTTATGCACAGGGGATACGCCTTCCTGAATGACGATGCGGTGCCTATGTTGGCGAAAAGTGCGGAGCTATTGCCGGTGCCGGTGAGTCTGTCTATCAAATCAGGATCATGGGAAGTTTTGGGCAAACATTACCCCGAAATGACCAGATTAACGACATTTGGTGAAGCGGACCGGCAAATCAAGTATCTGCCGCCGTCAGATCATCAGATTCAACAGAAACCAGTAGCCTGCAAATTGGTAATAATCCCCGAGTATCGAGAATCTCAACACGAGGTGGAGGTTGTACAGCTGTCAGTAGTGGAGGTGTTCTCACACATCATCCGCAGTGGGTGTATCGTCGAAAGGCCTGTAAATCCAGTGGCATTAGGCTCTCTGGTGGATTGGCTTGATGAAATGCCCTGTTACCGAATTGTCTACTCATCGCTATTACATGCTGAGGCGGCATTGTCGGCGTTGTTGGATGAAATTAAGGAAACACATGTCTGTAGCTCGTGGCCGAATAATTGACTTGCTGGATCGTTGACTTATCCGTGCCTTATGATAAAATTTAGGATAATAGTTGGGTTAATTCAATCAGGAGTTGTTCGATGGAAAACATGGTCGGAAATCAAAAGGAGGTCTCGGAAGCACAGCCTGATGAAGAGCTTAGTGAGGTGTCTGCTGACCGAAGGCAAGCCATCAGCAAACTTGCCTATGCATCACCTGTCATAGCTGGTCTTTTGTTTAGTCAACGAGCGGCGGCGCAGTTTACTCCCCCTCCTGCTCCTGGCAATCCTTAGTCAGTATTGTCTAAAGAATGTTTTGAGGCAAAACGGGGCACCCTGTGAATTGCCTTAAAAGTCAGATCAAATACCCTGCTCCACGCAGGGTATTGTTGTTTCAGGATAAGCAAATTCCAGGGTAGGGCTATTTCTTGTCAACTGCGACGATATATTGCAGCGTTATAAACTCTTCAAATAGACGTAGCGTTAAATTATTCAGTAAAGTGATCATACGGCCCTTGGCCAGGTTGCTGGAGTAGCTTCGATTTAACTGCCATTGCTCAGCGGTGAAAAGTCCCAGTATGGATTTTCGTGTAAAAAAGCGCAGATGAGTCCGGTCCAGCAAGCCGGTTTCCTCATACTCCCATTTTCCCAAAAATACCAGTGGCAATAATGCTCTTAGATTTCTGATATTGGGAATAGAAACAATCATTCGTCCACCTGGCCGTAAATGTGGAGAGAGCTTTTCGATCAATGCCCATGGATCTACCGTATGCTCCAGAACGTCCAGCAACAGAATCAAATCGAATTGATCTGGCTTAAAGGGTAGCTCATCAGATTCTGCATTCAGGCAATGGACTGTATCAGCGTTTTTTCGTGAAAGCTCGCTGGCCGCGGCCGTAAGCTCCACGCCGCAAGAATTTTTGACATATTCCTCTCGCTTGAGCCATGCCAGAGTATCGCCAGAGCCACATCCAATTTCCAGTACTGATTCGTAGGGCGCATCCAGAGCGCCTTCGATATCCGTTCGGGTTACACTGAAATAGGCGTTTTTTTTATCGTTATAAAACTTCTGATCTAATGGCATATCGTATCGTTTTCCGAGATTAGCTCTTACGGTCGGGATTCGCTCAGAAGATGGGCTATAAGAAATCGAAACACCTTAAGTGCGATTTGCCTGAAATTTCCAGGGCCGAAAAAGTAAGTCCAGGTCGATGGTTTTACATACAGGCGAACCCTTGTGCTTGTGTAATGTGCAGTCTCTGCCAGCCAATAATTCAACCGGGACGATTGGGCGCGTTCAAAACGTTTAATGGTGCGCTGAACCTCTGCTTGTTCGATGCAAGATCGAGCTTCATCGACGGGATAGAAGGTATTAAGTTGGTGAAAGAAACAGCCCGCCACGGATGTCAGATCAAATTCCCCAGCGATTTTTAGCACGTTGCGCACCAAATTGTTTTTGCCACCACTGCTTGTTTGCGCGGCGTGTTTCAAGATGTCCCTTGCATCAAGCAGATGGCGCCAGTCAAATCTGCCCAAATGAAGGAGCCCATCACGGATTTGTGAATGGTAGATCAGATGCAACAGCGTTGCTGACTGTTGGTTCAAAGATGCCTGTGCCTCGTCTTGTGCTTCAATTGAATCGTCGCCCAACAATTGTTTTTCAAGATAGGTCGTAAATGCGTTATCAAACAGGTTCAGGCGTGTGTGCAGATCGACACCGTGCGAAGTGGGAGAGCGTATAAGCACGGGTACGTGATGCAAGGAGTGAGTCATTGAGTTTCGGTAATCGTCAAGCTCTATGGTTTGCCAGAGACTCTTTTTTGTATAGTAGCTTGGGTGATATCGATTGATGGCCTGAAGGTAGTCAGCATCGCGCAAAGCTCTCATGGCAAGCGGCAAATTATTTGGATGTATTAGCACATCAATATCGCGGATCATACGATCAATGCCAGGGGAGTTGCTCTGCAGGCGCGTGATGCCTTTAAGAGGGGTGACCTTTATCTGCGCGGCGTTGAGTGTCTCGCACAGTGCCTGGTAGTCTGCAATTGCTTCCTTGTTACGCTGCCTGTTTGCATCTCTGATCTGGGATAAGGCGACAAGAATGTCTTGAGGCAGGTTTTTTGTCGCGGTTTTACTTTCAATCGAATTGAGCAATGCTGGCGCAATGAGTTCATTGCAGGCACAGTGGTAAACCTCATACCACTGTTGTTGAGTAAACTCTGGCAAGTGATTGCTCTGGCTATTGAGTACCTCAGCCAGCCGCGGTGCTATTCGCGCATGCCAGGTGGGGCGGAACAAGGCAATCAACGCTCTCCCATCCGCATCTTGAATCCATCCCGGATACCCTGCAAAACTGAGCGCAGGTGCTTGGGTTTATCGGCGGAGAGTAAAGGGTAGGCAATAACCCGCCGAGCAAATTTGGCCATGTCGATCAGTTTCCACCTCAGTGGCATGTGAGGCTGTCTCCACAAATATAGGGAATTGCGTACGATATAGTAATGTCTATCCGCATTGTGGTGGATCGGTTTTGTCGTGTTTAGAACACGCACCGAAGCATTGCCCAGAGAGTGTTCAAGTTGTTCGCCGGGCGCCACCCAGTGTGAATAGCCCAGCGACGTTGCTCGATAACACCACTCGGTATCGACATAATCAATAAACAGCTTCTCGTCCATTATGCCCACAGCGTTTATGACATTGCATGAGATCAGTGACCCAGAAGAGATGATATCGCTGACTTTAACCGGCTTGTGGCGTGGGAATCCGTCGAAACGCGCGTTGATATATTGATGAGAGGGACCAATGGCGCCAATGGGCTCAAATTCTACCGATGAAAGTTGCTTGTAGTGTTCAAGCAATCGCTGAATCAGCTCGGGTGCAGGCAAGCTGTCCTGATCTGAAAGGTAGATATAATCAGCTTTCAAAATGTCCAGAGCATAGGTTATGCCAAGGTTTAAACCGCCTGCCAGTCCGTGGTGGTTGCCATTGTTCAAATAGTGAGTTTGTATGGTGGGGCGGGGCAATTCAGCCTGAGGTGATGAGTGGTCATAGCCAGCTGAGGTATGCTCCGATGCTAAATGTTCTTGAGGTTGCGCATGCTCGGTGCTTGCGGATTGCTCAATAGCTGCCGAATTCGACACAATTACAATCTCATTAACCTGGCTCGCAAGGCGGTGCAAAAGTCGGGTTTGAGTAACTGCGTCGGGGAAGTGGGTCACGATGACTGCTACTAAGCGTTCAGGGTGTGTTTCAATCGTCAAAACAAGTGCTATCTCAGGGGTGCAAAGCCATTCGTGTTCGACAATCTGGACATACTCATTCTAGGTATTGAATGACAGTTTTCAGCAATTCAGACAATGCCAATCGAGAAAACAGGCCAAGCGTAAATGACGGATCTGCACACTGCTATGCAAGTTTCAGATCACAGCAAGGTATACTAATGGTCCGGGAAGGATGGAAGCTTAAAATGGTATTCAGGGTAACACATGGGTCAGATGACACTGATTGAACAGCAATACACTAGCGTCGATCAACAGGGCCCCGTCAACTCCTCCGTATGCAGTAATATTCCTGCTGCACTGGAAGACTCCAGGAATCCTGTAATCCCACGTATAGCGGTATTGCTGGCATCCTTTAACGGAGCACGGTTTCTGCGCTCCCAAGTGGGCAGTATTCTGGAGCAGCAGGGTGTCAACGTCACCATTTTTATCAGAGACGACGGCTCTACAGATGCTACCCATGACATAGCCTTGGCTTTGGCAGAGCAGGATAGCCGAGTGTTGTGCATGCCTCAAAACGTTCAACCGCGCTCTTTTGGGTCTAATTTTCTGAACCTCATACTGAATTGCCCTGCGGGTTTCGATGCCTATGCGTTCGCGGATCAAGACGATTTATGGTTTCCGAGTAAACTTGCCAATGCTTACCAATCGCTAAAGCAGGGGTATGATTTTTACTCCAGTGGGTCGGTGGCCTTCTGGGAAAATGGCAAGTCATCACGAATCAAACCTCAGCAGACGATGCGAAAGCACGACTTTCTGTTTCAGGCAGGGGGTGCAGGTTGTACCATTGTGATGACCGGCGATGTATTTGCCAAGGTAGTTACCGATTTGCAGGATAAGCGTGATTTGGCTTTACAGAATTTTGTTCACGACTGGTATTTTTACGCGTACGCACGGGTAAATAATTATCGTTGGCGCATATCGGAAAAACCGGGCCTACTCTACAGGCAACACTCTGATAATTATTCTGGGGCAAATTCAGGCAAGCACGCCGTAAGCAGCAGGATAGAGCGACTACGCAATGGCTGGTACAGAAAAATGCTGTTGTCTGTTATGGAACTGACTGATTACGAGCAACATGGAGACACTCGTATTTATAAAGCATTGCAAAGGCTTAATTGGCGGGACAGGCTTTGGCTGGCGTCTGGCTGTTTGAACTATCGGCGCTCTATTGGCGGTGCCATTTTACTTGCCGTTTTTCTATTAACGTTAATCCGATAACTTAACCATGTGTGTCCTACAGACGGGTAGTGGTAGCGACGTCCCGTCGGGAATATGCCACACTCTCATACCAACCATCTTGTTGCGCGCAGCGCCTGAGGGCGACACTTTGCTATTGAATGGCGCAAGGCCTGCGTCGGATCAATCTGGCATGTTTAGAGCGTAATGTGCTGTGGAACTTGAAAACATCCAGGTGATTGTGCTGTTCGGGGTGGTCTACGGTTTTACTTTTTTCGGCATCATTTACAGCAGAGTACTGGGTAGTGTTGTACTGTTCGCCAGTTTGTTGCTGGTTAGAATCTATTTTGAACCTGTCTATTTTCCGGACTATATCGGATACTTTTACTACCACCTTGGTCTAACGTACAACGGAGTAGGGTTTTACGGTAGTTTTGAAATTCTGAGTAAAATATTATTTGTTTACGGTGGTGGACTATTGCCATCGATAGACAGTTTGACGGCTGTTCACTGGGTGGTTTTCTGTATTTCTTTTTCCCTGTTATTACTCGGATTCTTTCAAAAAAAACATGATCAGTTAGCGTTTCTAGCTATGCTTGCAATTGCAGGGCCCATCGTGTTAATGGTGACGATGAGAGCTTCAATTGCTTATGCGTTAATTGCGTTATTTATCCTGAGAGGTGTACGTTTTCGATCCTGGGATGTTCTGTTGCTGGTCATAACTCCGGCCATTCATGTGTCTGTGCTGTTAGTTATAGCGCCCTTGCTGGTGTATCAATTTGTCCGTCAGGCCCGCATCAGTCAACAGATTGTATTTCTCTGGACGCTGGTCTTTATTGTCTTTGGTTCGGTGCTTAAGCTGGCATCGTTTATATTACCGGTATATGCCATCATGCTGAGCATTGCAACCGGGCTTATTCCAAATCTTGCAAAGTACGAGGTCTATGTATCTGATCAAACGAGTGTTTTTCATCATGTGTATTACTTGCTGATTACTGTGATTGTGGTGCTTTTCTACCGGCACAGAAAACAAATATACATCGATGCACGACTCTTACTCATTATGTCCTGGGTCTTTTTTGTGTTAGGACCTGTTGCCGTTGTTGCATTTCGGTACTCTTTGTTTTTTGTCATTCCGTTGATTATGACAGCCTCGACGCCTGCGAAAATCAATGGTAGCCTTCCGCTTCGGTTTGTCGTGGCGGCAAGCTGTGCCGGCTTTTTTGTACTGCATTTACTGAGCTTGTACGATGTCTATTTTTAGTAAGCATTCTTGTTGCAGTAAATTTCTGTGCATATGTGCCGGTATTAGCCTTCAGAGAGTGTTGCCTGGCTTTTGTTGTTGCAGCAGTTTTTGATGTTTGCGAAATTAGTACAAAAATTATCAGTTCAGGGAAGCTTGTTTCGGATTCTGTATAACGCGTTCTGGAGCCTTACGGGGCAGACAGGTGCCCTTTTGGCGGCCTTGTTTGCTTTTCCTGTGGTGTTGCATAACCTGGGGCCAGACTTGTTTGGCCTGGTCAGTCTCGTGTGGTTAATGGTCGGATATTTCGGTATCTTTGATCTAGGGCTGGGTCGCACATTTACCCATCTAGTTTCAAAATACCGGGCTGATGACGATGTTACTGCCGTAGGTGAGGTTTTAACGGCCGGTAGCGTTATGATCGTTGCATTAGGTGTTGCCAGCGCAATTCTGGTTCTGTTGGTCTGCAGCACCATTTGGTACGCAAGCAGCTTTCTTCCTGCTGACATCACTGAGGTTGAGTGGACAAGAGTTTCTGTGCTACTTGCTTTGGCTGTGCCCTTTGTTGTTTTTTCATCGGGTTTGCGTGGCGTCTTTGAAGGATTTGACCGGTTTGCAGCAATTAATATTATTCGCACGTTTGCCGGTGCCGCGCTCTTCATAGCCCCAATGATCGTCAGCCACTACACGCATCGTCTAGATGCGCTGGTAACATCAATTGTTGCTACGCGAATAGTGATGTTTTTGGTCACCTATGTGGTAGCCCAAAAACTTTTCTTCAAGCAATTTAATGTTGAATTATCTTTTCGCAACGCGACCGTAAAGTGGTGGAAAAAGATCGTTACTTACGGTGGTTGGTTGTCAGTGTCGAATATTATTGGGCCGATTGTTGCGTACCTTGATCGTATACTCATCGTCTCATTCCTGTCAGCGATCTTGTTGACTTCTTATACCATTCCGCATGATTTTATTACTCGATTTGTATCTATCCCCGCAGCATTGGGCATTGCATTGTTCCCGGTCTTGTCCAGTGGTCGCCATAACAAGCTACCCGAGTATTCACTGTTGCTGGTGGGAGTAATCTCTATTCCCATTCTCTTGGCAACGTGTCTCTTTGCTGAGCAAATACTGGATGTTTGGCTAGGCGTTGACAAGCCTGAAGGGAGTGGGATGGTATTGCAACTGCTTTGTATCGGCGTTCTGTTTAATGGGTATGCACAGATTCCCTTTGTGGCCATTCAAAGTCTGGACAGAGCTGACCTTACAGCAAAGCTGCACATACTGGAGTTGGCTGTGTTTGGCGTTGTGGCTACCCTGCTTATTTCGCGTTACTCGCTGATGGGTGCAGCCATAAGCTGGTCATTGCGGGCGGTGGTCGATTGCCTGGCGTTATCGATTATTTATTCGGTGCTGAACGCAGAATTTCGTAAACATTGGAAATGGATATATGGTGGGTTATATTTGTTTTCAGCCGTGCTTTTTTACTTCGCTATATTTTAATTCCAGGGTGGAATTCTGGCCAACTAATTTTATGGTAGCGAGCAAACGTGTGGCGAACGGTAGTATGCTTTTTGAAGACAGATTTACGTGGACTTGCTTCTTTCTTACTTCTCTTGTTTGCACAAAGCAGGTTACTGCTAGTAAATTCTTGCAGGATTTCCCACACAGGTGGCGTTTGCTGGCATATTCCGTATAACCACTGCACCGGCTCCCACTCTAGTGTCAGAACCGATTTGTATGTTTTGTATGAGTGTTGCCCCAGCCCCTACCCAGCAACGTTCACCAATAATAACACCGCCACAAAGCGTCGCTCCCGGGCTGATATGAACACCTGCGCCTAATTTGCAATCGTGGTCTACAGATGCTTTCGTATTCACGATACACGATGTGGCAATTTCAGCGCCGATGTTGACTACGGCGCATGGCATAATTACGGTTCCGGCTCCGATTGATGCACCGCTGCTTACACTAGCTGTTGGATCAATAATTGACGCGATCTGCCAGCCAGCTAATTCCAATTGGGCCTGAAGACTGACACGCTGAGCGTTGTCTCCGATGCCGACAACGGCGGTATCACCGGTATTATTACAGCCTTCTAATGCTCTTGAAACAGGGCCAATGACATTCCAGTTCGTATTGGAAAGTCTTCCTTTGACAGAATCGTCAAAAAATTGAATAACGTTCCAGCAACCCAATCGCACAGCGCAGTCGGCTATCACACGTCCATGACCACCGGCCCCTATGATAGAAAGAGTAGTGCGCATATGTTTGTAGGTGCAAAGTTTGTGGAGGTTAGTCTACCCGAGGTCTTTCGCAAGTGGTTCAGGATCATTGTAAAGAGCATTGTTGTAATGACGAGGCAATTTCTTTGTAGCTTCGGGAATTTACCTGAGGATGCCAGCGTCATTACCGCGAGAGGCAATTCTGATACTAAAAAACGGATTGCTCGAAAGTTGTCGCGGATTGAGTTTCTTCGCCACTGCTGGCTAGCAGTTAACCATTGATATTGAGATTGGCGAGTATGTGCACATCAACTTAATGCAACTGTGTGTCACGATGTGAAAATTGACTATTACACTAAGATATCTCTGGGGTTACAAATTACCGGAAATGTTGTGGTGGGCAAGGACTCATATATCGGTATTTGTGCCAGTGTAATCGACGGCCACTCTCTAGCGTATCATTGGAGGGTAAATGAAGAGCGCTCATTAAAGCTGTTGCCTGCGTGACAACGAGTTTAGAGCCGCAAGTTTAAGTCCACATGAGTCTGCGGTGAAAAAAAGCTGTGATTGGATGAAAATGTGAATCAAGTCACATTCCCCCAAAAACGTTTATAACGACCTCCTTCTGTTAGGTATCCCGCATAATACGGCATTATAAAACCTAGATAAATAAGTTTGGGTGACTTCAACTTGCTACTCTTAATGAATACTGTTTGAACAACGTAAGATTCTGATTACTTTAGAGAAATGCTAAATCTACGGTGTAATCTGTCAACAGATTATGCGGGTTAGCATCGGAGGCTGGAAGGTCCTAATATTACGTCGAGTAACAGTATGGATACCTTTGGGAGACGATCAGATGTGATCCATACGGCAAAGCGCCACGCTGTTTTCTCGTATACTGGGCGGAGCAGATTCCATGCGGTGATTGCATGGAATTCAGCTGCTTTAAGCGTAGTAAGACAGATCCTAAATGTAATTATCAAGTCCTCGTTAGAAGAGTAAAAATGAGCAACAAACACGAAACCAAAACTCGTACAAGAGGTAGAGAGCGGTTTTCCAGCACGCTTGACGGTATACTTTCAAATCTGTCCAGTACGGGACGCAGTCGCAAGCAAGCTATTAGCATGCTTGCGGATTGTGTGTTGGTGATGTTCTCGCTGTGGGTAGCCTACTCATTGAGGCATGGAGAACCGTTCAGTGATTTCAGGCACACATGGTATCTGTTTGTATTGTTGCCTATTGCAACCGTGCTTATTTTTGGGGGATTTGGTGTTTATCGGTGGGTTATCCGATCAATTAATAACCGTTTGTTTAAGCAGCTATTAAAAGGCAGTAGCATTTCAGCGTTAGCTTTGTTAGTAGCATTCTTCCTGATACCCCCCGATAGGGCAAATCCACGCTCTTTATTTGTGATTTTTGGATTAGTGCTTTTCGTATGTACGGTTGGCGTCCGAGTAGTCTGGAAAACACTATTTGATTCTGATGACAAAGGCGAGCCTATTGCTGTATACGGTGCTGGCGCGGGTGGGCTACAGCTAGCCAGCCTGCTGTCCTCAGAAAGCCAATACAGGCCTACCGTTTTTATTGACGACAACCCTTTGCTGGAACACTCTACTTTGCACGGCATACCAGTGCTATACGGTGGAAATCCAGATCTTTTATCGCTTTTACTGACGCGCGAAGTAAGCAAAATCGTGTTGGCGATGCCCAAGTTGTCATCGGCCGAATATCATCGCAAGCTGCAGGAAGTAGATGTCTTGGGTTTGCCTGTTTTGACTATGCCAAGTGTTGTTGAGCTTATGTCTGGACAAGCTCGTGCAAGTGATATACGAGATGTATCTATCGGAGATATTTTAGGGCGTGGAGAGGTTACTCCCAATGTGGACCTGATGTCGTTAAGAGTTACCGGAAAAACAGTATTGGTAACGGGTGGCGGCGGATCTATTGGTTCTGAGCTGTGCAGGCAGGTGATGAATTTGTCGCCGCGGCGATTGGTTATTTTGGATAATTGCGAAGCTAACCTTTATCACATAACAGAGGAATTAAATCGTCTGGCATCTGTTGCTCAGGGAATAAAACGATCGCCTTTTACGCCATTGATCGGTTCGGTTCTTGATAAAAATAGATTGGACCGCTTGTTTGGCCAATACGAGATTGACACGGTATTCCACGCTGCAGCTTATAAACATGTTCCTATTGTTGAGGCACAACCCGACCAGGGTGTTGAGGTGAATGTCTTCGGAACTTTAACCGTACTGGATTGCGCCATCGCAAATGGGGTCAGTGACTTTACGTTAATATCAACAGATAAAGCCGTTCGGCCGACTAATTCAATGGGAGCTAGTAAGCGTTTGGCAGAATTGGTTTTGCAAGCCAAGGCCGACATTACTAGAT
>Ga0209828_1003371_pt1 | contig 12242 bp, 10 predicted proteins | sample MaitaG_FD_187429 | JGI IMG/M metagenome (GOLD analysis project Ga0209828, IMG submission 187429) | Marine algal microbial communities from Maine, USA - Maine_Asex2 metaG (SPAdes) (version 2) | ecosystem: Host-associated > Algae > Red algae > Unclassified | place: Maine, USA | collected 2015-01-05
GTGCCGATTTCAGTTGGGACGCCGACAATTTCTGCAGAGATGTTGGAGGTATCCGGCACTGTGACACCAGCTGGTAAGCTGCTGGCTCCGTAGGTAACCTGTGTTTCGAATGTAACTGGACTCATCCTGACACGCTGGATTGGAACTCCAGCAAACCGTTACTTCCTCGTTTGGCTAGCTGTTCAAACGATACTGTTTCTGATGGGCGGCCCAGATGTGTCTCAGCTCTTCCTCACCCGGCAGATTGCCAGCTTCATCGCGATAACTCAGGGAGTGCTTTATAGGGCTTCCTTGCCAGAGCTGTTCCGTTTTGAGTCGATCGGTGCTTTTTTTGTGTTGATCGATGAATTGATTGGCCGCGTGCAAAAGCTGGTAAGAAGAAGGTGCTGCCGCGACGGCCATGCAGTAGTAATAGGGGTCACCCGCTAGATTGTCTGAGCAGATTTCGATCTTGCCGTGCCAGGGACTTGCCTTATCGGTGCAGGCCCAGTGGTAGATCGGCATATCCACGCCAAATGCGTCGACAACACCCTCCGTCAGGCAATCATGGATCCGTGACTGGTCCGAGTAGGCGATCAGATCCTTGAGGAATATCTTGCCACCTGGAGCATGCTGATTGGAATGCCAGCGCACTCCTTGATTTTCCAGCAGAATAAATGCTCCCGGATCATTGATTATACCCAGTCGTTTACCGTCAAGATCTGCCAGCGAATTAATGTCTTTGTTGCCTACCTGACGAGCTAGAACCCAATTCAGGTATGTGTAGGTTTCTGAATATGCCACTCCGTCATAAGAATCGCTTGGGGGTAATGCGCTGATGACTATATCTGCCGGAAATTCGTCCGGTTGCCGCCCCACATGGAGTAATTCGGTAAGTGTGTCCCACGGGGCTTCGACAAATTCACATTGCACACCGAGATAGCTTGCCAGTGCTTGCGCGTACTCAACATCCAGTCCTATCAGAGGCTCGCCATTGCCTTTTCTAAAGGACAAGCCTACGAACGATGGCTCGATGGCCACACGGATTATGCCAGCGGTCTGGATGCTTTCGAGTCGATCAAACGTGCGACAACTGTGCACACCATCGCGTAACAGTAGCTGAGATATTCCAGCTCGGGTGTCGTCAAGGCTTTCGGTTTCGTCAGTGCAAAGCAGGTCTGCTGCTTGTCCCGTTCGTAACCTGGCCCAGGCAAGCTTACCCCTGGAGCGTTCAATGGCTGTTTCATTGTTCGAAGCCACCTCTGAGATGACACTGTAGTGTTCTGACACATCATCCAGAGATGTGGTGACCTTGGCGAATACGCCGACGACATCGCCGAAGGCTTCGCTGAATTCAGACTCAGTTCGTGCATTGGATGCCTGAAAATTTTCAACCACCTCTTCGAGCTGGCTGTTAACGCTGGACAGGTCGAAGAGGTTCGATGCCTGAGCTGAATGTTCAATGGCGGTGCGGGCCAGACGCTTCACTTCGTCGGCCACAACGGAGAATCCAGCTTCCGATTCGCCGGCCCTACTGGCTTCGATCTTGGCGTTCATGGCCAGCATGGATAGCTGTCGGCCAATCATCTCCAGCTCCGCCATAACACTCTTCAGTGCTGCCTGGCGTTCGTTGAGCGTGTTGCGTGTACTATTCAGATCTTTTGCAATATTGGCAAGATTGCTCTCTCTTGAAGTACTCAGATTTTTCTGGATGGACTGGATAACATCGATACCCTGTTGCACATCGTCCGACATGTGCTCAATCAGGCTGCTGAGGTCAGATTCGCGTGATTCTACTTCCTGTCTGGATCGATGCTGAATCTGCAAGGGAGACAACGCAGCTTGCTGAAGCTGGCGCAGAAAAAGTATAAGCTGGGTTATGGGGTCGTTAAAACCGTCTTGTTGAGCACCAGATGGCGGCACGATGTCGTTGAGAGTCGTAGCAGGCTGTTCGGTGCTTTCTCTGGTGCTAGGTTGATTGTCAGGCTGCATATCTGAGAATTTCCGGGTCCTGTCTCTTTAATGGCGCAGCGGGTCTGTTCTTTAGAGGCTTACCGTTACCTATGAATTGCTCACGGGCATTAACTCGGTGCTGTCGCAATCCGCACAAATTTCATGACACGAAAGGTTTTCATCAAGACATACGGCTGTCAGATGAAAAATATGATCCTGCCAAGATGCTCGATGTGCTTGCTGAGGTCATGTCGCTGGCAGGGCAGGGCGTCAGGGAAGTTCACCTGTTGGGTCAGAACGTCAATTACTATCGTGGATCCATGCACGAGGGAGGCAGTGCTGACCTTTTTGTCGGATTTCCAGGCGACACGGATCAGTATTTTGAGGACACCATGAAGCTTATTGACACGATGGGTTTTGACCATTCATACAGCTTTTGGAGATGCTCGGGCAGACTTGTGCTTATGCTGCGAGCAGGTTATGTAGACAGCACTCCGCCTGTCATGAATACGCCTCCTGCAATATACTGTGACTGGCAACTGCACCTTTTTCGCTGCCGGATTATTCCGGGTGTGTGGCAGGGCAGGGGTTCAACTCCACACTGGGCAGGTTACACACGTGGGAAGCCACGTTGCTGATCCGGAAGCCCAGACGCATTGCATCCTTTTGACCGAGAGAACTGACTTGAAAATACAGATCCGATCTGACAACAATATCAATGTAAGTGATCAGCGCGCAACTGAGCTTGAAGATATTGTCAAGAAAGCGTTACGCCATTGCAGCAATCACATTACGCGGATAGAAATGCACCTCAGCGATGTTAACGGTGGCAAGCCTGGTCAGCAGGACAAAAGCTGCGTCATGGAAGCACGCATGGAGCGTCGGCAACCAGTAGCCGTGACAGAGCTTGCTGATACCGTCGGTGCGTCTGTGTCAGGAGCTGCCGAGAAACTTGAACGGCTGGTCAAGAGTACGCTGGGGCGCGACGCAGCTAATCGTCCGACTGCACCCGTTCCAGATCCGCTCTCAGGTCCGGACATTGAACAGCCAGCATCCGGTTCGGGAGACTGGCAACAATAGAACATTCAGTCACGTTGCTGAATCCGTAACGAATCTGCAAAAAATGGCGACGATCCTGAAGAGATGCAATGCAGCAGAATCCCCTGTCTTTGTGGAGGCGCTTGTAGAGAAATCAGCGTGAATCGTAAGTGCCATTCTGGTAAAACCTGTTATCCGGCAACGGCGGGCGCCCTATCCGAGTGCATATGGAAAATTCATCGCGTAAAGCGCTTCATAAAGGTGCGGTCATCGATGCACCTGTAGAGTCACTCTCAGTTCAGCATCTGATCAAATTATATACCCGACTATTTCATGCATAATCGAAGGTGCCGTGCTGCTGATTTTTACGTTTTTGTTGCCTATCAACACAAGAGGTGTCAGCGTGCGCTGCTGTGAATCAATCCTGCTAAACAACGGCTTATACAAATCCATGAGAACAAGACAGACATCATTTTTAAAATCGCCATTAAGCGGTCTTCGAGTCATCGCAGCCTTTACCCTTATTACGGTCGCAAGCACAGCCTCCGCTGCGACGAAAGTGCCATTTGCATTGGATTGGAAATTTGAAGGGCCATCTGCAGGGTTCTTCGCCGCTATAGACAACGGACACTTTGCTGCGGCAGACATGGATGTTGCAATATCGCCTGGCCAAGGCTCGCTGGCCGCAATCCCGAAAGTCGCCACCGGTGCGTTCCCTTTCGGTTTTGCAGATATCAATTCCCTGGCTCAATTCCTCGATCAAAACCCGGGGGCACCTGTTGTTGCCGTCATGATGGTTTATGACAAACCGCCCTTTTCAGTCATTGGCAGGAAGTCTCTAGGAGTCAACACACCAGCTGATCTTGAAGGCCGCATTCTAGGAGCACCGCCTCCGGATGGTGCCTGGGCTCAGTTTCCGGCATTTGCAGAGGCAGCCGGTATTGACATGAGCTTGATCAACATTGAACCCGTTGGATTTCCCACTCGTGAACCCATGCTGGCTGAAGGTAAGGTGGACGCAGTCACTGGATTTTCGTTTTCCTCCTATCTGAACCTCGTCCGCCTGGGTGTTCCAGAGGACGACATTTCGGTTATTCTCATGGCAGATCATGGGCTGGAGCTTTACGGTAACGCCATTATTGTCAACACTGACTTCGCTGAAGAAAACCCTGACCACGTCAAGGCTTTCCTCGCAGCAGTAGGTGCCGGCTGGAAGGATGTTATCGCTGATCCCGAGATGGGGGCAAAAGCTGTTGGTGCACGCAACCCTGCTGCTGACATCGAGTTGGAACAAAGGCGACTGGAGCTTGCGATCGATGCGAATGTCGTTACTGACTACACCCAGGCTAATGGCATGGGCGGAATCGATCCAGAGCGAATGAGCAAAGCGCTGGAACAGCTCGCCAAAAATTATGAGTTCAAACAGGCACCAGATGTTTCATTGTATTTTGATGACAGCTACCTTCCTGAGGGTAATTTCCCAGTCAAGTAGACGCTTTACGCTGTACATACCCTAGTGATGCACAACGCAGAATAGAGAAGCGTCGTGCATCACTTAGCCGACTGTTTATCCCCTTAGCAGCGACCGACTTGTAATGCAACTTATTCCCGGTAAGCCTCTGATCTCACTTAAGGCTGTAAGCCATACCTTTCATACAGACAGCGGACCACTACCTGTACTAGACGCATTGGATTTATCGGTTCAACGGCACAAATTTACGGCAGTTGTTGGACCTTCAGGATGTGGCAAGTCAACACTGACCCGATTAGTGGCGGGTCTGATGGTGCCCGACGAGGGCGAAGTCTGGCTACACGGGAAACAGGTCAAGAGCCCACGCTCCAGTGTAGGTATGGCGTTCCAGAACCCGGTATTACTGGAATGGCGATCCATTCTAAAGAACGTCATGCTACCGCTGGAAATCGTCTCCCACAACTTGTCGAAACAAGAACAGGAGAAGCGCGCTCGCTACCTGCTGGATCTGGTAGGTCTCAATGGATTCGAAGATAAACGCCCGTCTGAGCTTTCAGGCGGCATGCGGCAACGCGCATCTCTTTGTCGCGCTCTTGTGCACAAACCGGACGTGCTGATTCTCGATGAGCCGTTTGGGGCTCTTGATGCGTTCACCCGTGAAGACCTGTGGCAAACCATGCACTCTCTTCGAGAAGAAGAACCGTTCACAGCATTACTGATTACCCACGACTTGCGGGAAAGTATCTTTCTGGCGGACGAGGTCGTGGTCATGTCAGGGCGACCTGCAAGATCTCAATACTTGCTCACCGTTGACATGCCAGGAAAACGTAGCCTTGAGGACTTGTACACACCCGAAGCGACTGCCATGCTCGCCACACTAAGACAGCAGATTCAGATAGCACAGGGAAGAGCTGCATGAGTATTCGACAGGTTCTGATTCCATTGATAGCGGTAGCAGTCTTTCTGCTGGGATGGGAGCTTCTTGTTTGGGTAAATCAATGGCCCAATTACAAGATGGCCTCACCCAGTGATCTTTGGCCTGCATTCTGGAAGTTCAAGGAATTGTTCGTCGTGTACGGCTGGCAAACACTTTGGCGAACCGTGGCAGGGCTAATACTCGCGATCATTTTTGGCACCTTTATCGGCATGGTTATGGGCTTCTCACGCACCATGCGAGACGCACTCTATCCGCTATTGGTGGGCTTCAATGCCATACCCAAGGCAACCGTTGTCCCTATTATCGCGCTGATTTTCATAGGCCAGAATAATTTGAACACGATTCTCATGGCCTTTATGATTTCATTCTTCCCAATCGCCGTATCAGTATCAGTGGGTCTGAGTACGTTGGAACCAGAGTACCGCGACATCCTGCGATCATTAGGCGCTTCGCGCTTTACAATATTCAGGAAAATTGCATTGCCAAAGACGTTGCCAGAGTTTTTCGGCGCATTAAAAGTTGCTGTCACGCTGGCTTTCATAGGCACGAATCTAGTCGAAATCATCGAACCTCATGGCCAGGGACTCGGACATTTATTCGATAGTGCGAGAATCAATTCCGACTACCCGTTAATGTTTGCAGTTCTTATTGCATTGGCCTTCATGGGTATCGTGCTGTATTACGTGGTGGTGGCATTGGAACGCATCTTTGCCGGATGGGCTGAACGTGCGCCGAGCTAGTGTAGTGTGGCCTGTGACCCGAGCTTTAGGAGGTGGTCTCACAGAGTCCGATTATCTGGTGTTGTCTGATGATCGAACGCGGCAATGCGCGCTTCGTTTTCTGGACGACAATATGGAGCGGTTATCAGACCTGACGCCTCCTATTCCACGTTTGGTGGACCTGTCGCACTTACGTGGGCTCACGCTACGGTTTGAACGTGATCCTGCTGGAGCTGAAGAGAAGGCTCGGGATCTTGCTGGAATAGTGGGCTCGCTGGGTGGTGCACGTCCAAAAGCAAATCTTGCGGTTTGAATGTGAGTAAATCGCAGGCACTACACTAGGAGCCTGTCCGAGAATAACGATCGAGGCGAGAGTGTGAGATTTTGAGTCAGATTTTCGTGTCAATTGAGGTGAATAGTTGTTCTATTCGCCGAAATTTACGCGGAAATATGGCCAAAAGATCGCGCTGTCGGCCGATCAGATTATTCTCGGACAGGCTCCTAGGGTTAAAGTAACCAAGGGAATTTGTGATGACCACTCGGCTTCCTTCCGCACCCATTTCAGTCTGGCGACCGATCGCAACCGATACCTTCATGGTTGGCGTGCCGCATTATCCTGAACACGTGGACGAGAGTTACTGGGCACGTGATGCTGAGCGCATGGCGGCTGCCGGTTTCAATACCGTACGCATGGCCGAGTTTGCCTGGCACTTGATGGAGCCACGTGAAGGGCACTTCGATTTCAGCCTGTTCGATCGGGCCATTGAACTGCTTGGTCAGCACGGTCTGAAAACCATTCTGTGCACGCCAACAGCGACACCACCGCGCTGGCTGACGTTGCACTACCCCGAGGTATTGCGCGTTGACAGCAACGGTCGGTCCATGAGCCATGGATCGCGACAGCATGCCGATACTGCAAGTCCGGTATACCGGCTTCACAGCCAGCGTATTACACGTGCAATGGCCGAGCACTATTGTCAGAACGATCAGGTATCGGGCTGGCAAACCGATAACGAATTCAACACGAGTACGTCCGTGTCTTACTCAGAGGTTGCCCGGCGAGAATTCCAGAAGTATCTGGAGGATCGCTACCAGAGTATCGAGGCGCTGAACGTGGCCTGGGGCGGTAATTTCTGGGCTACTGGCTACGATAATTTCGATCAGATTGTGTTGCCTTTTGAATATGCACCGGTTGCAGTCAGCCCTGGTCACACACAAGATCATCAGCGGTTTCTGGCCTTTGCCACCGCCCGTTTTCAGACAGATCAGGTGGAGATATTGCGTGCTGCTAATCCAGACTGGTTTATCTTCCACAATCTGGGTCAGCAAGAGGCGGTTGATTTTCGCGGACGCTTCTCCGACGATCTGGATTTCGTCGGTTTCGACATCTACCCGATGCTACAGGACGAGATCGGGCGCATCGGCGGGCATGCCGAACACCAGGCACTGCAACTGGACCTGAGCCGCGGGCATACTGGTAACTTCATTGTCCCGGAGCAGCAATCGGGTTTTGGCTCTCAGCCGAACTTCTGCACGATGACACCCGAGCCTGGCGAGATGCGGCGCATGGCCTGGAGTTCGGTGTCACGTGGAGCGGATGGATTGCTGTTCTTCCGCTGGCGTCCAGCGCATTTCGGGGCCGAGATTTACTGGATGGGACTCATCGATCACGATGATGTCCCACGGCGTCGCTACAAGGAGGCGCAGCAGTTCGCTGGTGAGATCACCCGTCTGGCAGACAAGCTATTGGGCAGTTCGGTGCGTATGGATGTTGGTATTGCGGGGTCAGACTATGACAATGAGCATGCACATCGCAGTTATCCGATGGGCTTACCGAGCCCGATGGACGATGCAACTCTGTTGCATCGCTATTGCTACAAAGCTGGTATCAGTTGTGGCTTCATCCACCCCGAAGATGACTTGTCGCACCTGAAGGTACTCTACGTGCCGCATTGGTTGATGTGGCTGGATGAGTGGACTGTGCCTGTCGAGGCCTTTGCTCAGGCTGGTGGTACGGTGATCTTCAGTGCCCGTACTGGTTCGCGCGACACGTCCAATCACGTGATCCGTACAGTTGCGCCCGGACAGTCATTATCAGCCCTGGCCGGGGTGCAGGTTGAGGAATTCGGGCGGCTGGCAGGTGTGCAGGCTGATGGGTTGTTTGCACTTGCGGGTCGGTTCGCTAGAGATTCTGCCAGCCCTGCGGTGCCAGCCGAATCCGCCCGACGACGCTACAAGATAAAGATCGGTAACCGCGAAGTGGTGGCTGGGCATATGTACGAGCTGCTCAGACCAGCTGAGGGTACCGAGGTGCTTGGTTATTGGTCAAACCGCTTTGCTGAAGGTATTGCCGCAGTAACCTCACGGGCTGTCGGTAAGGGACGCGCGCTGTATGTGGGAACCTATCTGACGGAAGAGATTCTGTCACCATTGTTCGACGGACTCTTGGCCCGCGCTGGTGTGCAGCCACTGATCACTGATCTACCGGCGGGGGTAGAGGTATCGATGCGTAAGAAAACCGATTGCTGCCTGTTATTTATCCTCAATACGACGGAGACACCGGTGGAGCTGCGCACGGTGCCAGCCGGGCACGAGCTGCTAAGCAATGTTGCGGTTAAAGAGGGTCAACTGGCACTGGAAAGCTATGGGTGTGCGGTGATTGAGTTGTCTGGTGAACCCACTTGACATCTACCCGCTATTTTCACGGCCACTTGCATTATCGTCTGCCTGGCCGACCGTCTTGAGCGTAGTGAGGCATTTCTAGATCAAGGTATGAAATGACTACTCAGATCGCCAAGAGGACAAATAAGGTTATTCACGCTCCACTACTTGGATGCTGCTATAGATTCATGAACCACGTAAACGCATCAACATCTCACGCGCACACCCCATCAACAAATGATCACGCTGATACGCTCCAACTAACTGCACACCAATCGGCAACCCGGACTTCCCTTTTAAAATAGGCAAGTTAACGCAAGGTACACCAAGTAACGAAAACATTGCACAGCAAATCGGATCCCCTGTGCTACCCATTAAAGGTGCTTCGGCGACAGCAGAGGGCGTGAGCAGGGCGTCGTATTGCTGAAAGAGTTGGCTAAACCACGTCATCGCTGATTCCCGAATTTGCAAAGCTTCGCGGTACTCTGATTCCGATCTGGTTTTCGACGTTTCGAAAATTGCCCTTGCCGGTTCACTGATAGCGCCCCAATGATGATTAATTTCATTGTCCAGGGCTCGTACAATCTCGTAGTCATAAATTGTTTTGTGCGCATCGAGGTAATCACTGAATTCAGCAGGGGCGGGTTTTCGTTCGATTACGCTGTCAAGTTCTAATAACAAGCCTTCGAACGCTGTGCTGGCATCTTCGCTATAACGATCACGATAGGGCATGTCGAACCACACTATGGAAGGCACATCGCTTTGTTCTTTGTGCAGGTATTCAACTAGGGATGGTCGAGGTTCTCTATAACTGGCGTCGTCCACAGGGTCGTAACCTGATATGGCATCCGTAAGTGTTGCTATGTTATCCAGATTTTGGGCAAACACCCCAACGTGATCAAGTGTTGTTGATGTTTCTAACACACCTTTTCTTGAGATTAGTCCGCGTGATGGTTTGAAGCCGAACACACCGCAGAATGAGGCAGGCCTTACAATCGATCCGCCTGTTTGGCTGCCTATGGCAAGTGGGACATGTCCTGCAGCTACAGCAGCAGCTGATCCGCTAGATGATCCGCCAGGACTGTGTTTCGTATCGTGCGGATTGTGTGTTCGTGATGGATTAAAAAAAGCGAATTCGGTGGTCACCGTCTTACCCATAACAATGGCGCCAGCAGCTTTGAGTTTTGAAACTACCGCGGAATCTTGTTGGGGTTGTCGCCCCTTGTGAATAGGTGAACCGTGTTCAGTAGGGAAATCGACTGTATCGAAAATGTCTTTAATCCCTACAGGGATGCCATGCAGTAGACCGCAAGAATGTTGGGTTCCTGGCCTTGAGTTATCATTCTGGGCATCAGCGGAAGCCTCAGTGGGAGCAGCTGATTGATCAACTGTCTGCGCATCCAGGCGTTTTGCCTGATCCAGTGCGAAAGCAGAATCATAATGCTCCCATGCACCCACTCTACTTTCACTGTCACTGATTTTCTTGTTGTAGTGATCAACTACCTTTGCACAAGTCACGCTGCCATTCGTAATGGCAGCAGTTGTTGTCGCCACAGTTTGTTTATCTATACTCACAAGTAATTACCGAGTTAGTGACCTTATCAATTGGCATAGGCGACGGCTGGTAACCAAGTGGTGAGTTCCGGCCAGAAAAAGACGATGGCCAAACCTATCAATTGCAAAATCACAAATGGAATAACGCCTTTATAAATGTGTGCAAGGCTAACGCCGGGCGGGCACACCCCTTTTAAATAAAACAACGCAAAGCCCACTGGAGGTGTCAAGAATGAGGTTTGCAATGTGACTGCTACAAGTATGGCAAACCACACCACAGACGGATCGGTGACCACACCGAATCCATTGACGGGTAGATCTAGCGACAGTATCACCGGTAGCATCAATGGCATGATGATCAGGGTAATTTCTATCCAGTCAAGCAGGAAGCCTAACAAGAAAATAATAAACAGAATAAACGCAACAATCATATAGGGGTTTTCAAACGAACCGAGTACCAGGTTTTCGATAATTTCATCACCACCATAACGACGCAATATATAAGCGAAGAAGTTTGCTGCAATAAAAATACCGACTATATAACCAGCGGTATTGAGTGTCTGACGGGATACATCACGAAAAATTCCCAGGCTTAACCGGCCGCTGAACAGTGCGAGTAAGGTGGCGCCCATTGCACCCAGCCCTGAAGCTTCTGTTGGTGTGGCGAACCCAAAGAAGATCGAACCCAGTACCAGAAGAATAAGCAGCATTGGCGGCACTACCGATAAGGCCACCTGTAAAAGAATCTTTGCAGTAACTGTCTCTCGGTTGGCTGGCAGTGGCATGGAGTTAGGGCTGACCAGTCCGTAAATGACAATAAAAGTAATATACAGCGCACCCAGTATTAAACCGGGAATCAATGCGCCCATAAACAGATCTCCAAGTGAGATGGAGAGCTGATCACTCATGATGACCAACATGATTGACGGTGGTATTAATATACCGAGTGTGCCAGAGGCGGCAATTGTGCCAGTCGCGATAGGTTTGCCGTAGTTCTGTGCCATCATTGCTGGCAAGCCCATCACACCGAGCAGCACTACTGATGCACCTATGACGCCGGTAGATGCAGCGAGGATAATTCCGATCAGCATCACCGTTAAGGCCAAGCCGCCGCGCAGTGCGCCAAACAAGACCTGCATTGATCGCATCATTCGTTGAGCCACGCCTGACTGATCCAGCATTAAGCCCATAAAAATAAACATGGGTAGTGCAACCAAAACGGGATTTTTGATAATGCCGCCGAAAAACCGACCTGCATTGACCGCCATTTTTTTATAATTGATACCGGTGCGTTTGAATTCTATGACCTCTCCAATAGCCTTGCGATGTTCATCGAGTACATGTTCTCCGAGCACTACGAATATTAAACTCACGCCCACCAGTGAGTACGCCACTGGAATGCCGGCAAACAAAAAAATAATAAAAACCAGAAACATGGCCAATACCAGCCACTGATTTAAATCCATAAACTGACCAAGGAAGGCAAGAATCTCCATTCTATTGCTCCCGATTCTTGCGGCTAAAAAACCAAGTGCCTATGATCAGCGTTAACAGAATTGCAAATGCTGCGATGGTCGAATACTCCATCAACGGTTCTTTGGAAATTCTGCGAGGTTGAATATCGGGATTGGTCAATTTTATGTACCAGTAAAATCCGTAGTGCACTAGTCTATCCAATACGAACCAGGCAAATGGGAACGCACCAATTAAGCACTTGGCCCATGTTGGCGTAGTGAACAGCTTTAGGTTGCGCTTCATCATTGACCATGCTGCCAATGCAGCTATGAACATCAAAATCGGAAGGCTGATCTTTAAAAGATACAAGCGATGTAGGCCATTGGGACTGTCTGAGCCTTCTTTTGCTGTCCAAGATGCAAAAGCGTAGTGGCTAAGAATATCGACCATGATCGCTATGAATGGTAGCAATAAC
>Ga0209828_1003374_pt1 | contig 12234 bp, 5 predicted proteins | sample MaitaG_FD_187429 | JGI IMG/M metagenome (GOLD analysis project Ga0209828, IMG submission 187429) | Marine algal microbial communities from Maine, USA - Maine_Asex2 metaG (SPAdes) (version 2) | ecosystem: Host-associated > Algae > Red algae > Unclassified | place: Maine, USA | collected 2015-01-05
CGACGCGGAGCTAAGCGACGTCGGCGATACCTCATTGGCTGCTGTCGTGGTGGTGTCCGACGGGGCCGACAATGTGGGCTCGGCGGATGCGGCTTTCTGGCAGCGTCTGCTTGTGGCTGGTGTGCCGGTGCACACCGTCGGGGCAGGTGCGACCACGCAGCTTGCCGATATCGAACTCGCCGACGTTCGCTTGCCGGCGCGTGTGCACGTGGATTCTGCCGTGACGGCCCGCTTGCGCATTCTTCACCCTGCGGTCGCCGAACTCGCGAATATCGACGCTGACGGGGCGGAAAGTGACGCGATCATCCCGCCTGCGAACGCGGTCGTGAGACTGCGGGTGAGCAACGGCGACGCACTTGTCCTGGCTGAAGACGTACAGCTCACGCCTGGCATGAGCGAGACTGTTCACAACGTCACGCTCGATGCCGGTGAGGCCGGGCTCAAGCGACTCGACTTCGCGCTGAGCGGACCGTCGCTCGAGGCGAATGTCGTCAACAACCGACAATCGCGTGTCCTCGACGTCCACGAAACCAGACGTCGCGTGTTGTATGTCGAAGGCGAACCGCGCTGGGAGTACAAGTTCCTGCGTCGAGCGCTGCACGAAAGTCCCGGGCTGGAAGTCGTCAGTCTGCTGCGCACCTCGCCGAACAAGTTCTATCGTCAGGGGGTTCGCGATGCAAGTGAACTGGCCGACGGATTTCCGCTCACCCGCGAGGCACTGTTCCTGTATGACGCGATCATCATCGGGAGTCTGTCGGCTGCCGAACTGAATGCCGATCAACAGGCTGCGTTGCGTGACTTCGTCAACATACGTGGCGGCAGTTTGCTCATGCTGGCCGGCAGGCAGGGTCTGGCCGACGGCGGCTGGGCACGGTCGGGGGTCGCCGCCGCACTGCCGGTCTCGCTCGATGCTCGATTGGGTAGCGAAACCTATCGCCGACAACGTTCGCGCATCCTGCCGACCCGCCAGGGGCTGCGTGTGCCCTGGCTTCGATTCGAAGCGGACGATGCCGCCAACATGAACGCCTGGCAGAGCCTTCCCGAAGTATCCGATTCACAAGCGCTCGGCACGCCCAAGCCCGGTGCACGTGTCTTGCTCGACGACGGCGAAGGGAATCCGGTCCTCGCTGTGCAGCGTTATGGGCGTGGGGCGAGTCTGGTGTTCGGTACCAGCGGTACCTGGCGCTGGCAGATGGGGCTGCCGTCCGACGATGATCGGCATGAACGTTTCTGGGAAGGCTTGTTGAGCGACATGGTCGGGCAGGCGCTGCCGCGCGTCAGTGTCTCCACCCCTGCCGCGATCTACCGCGATACGGCGTCGACGCGTGTGGCCGTTGATGTCCTGAATGCGGACTTCACCCCTTTGATCGATGCCACGCTGCAGGCAAATATCATTGCGCCGGATGGTTCGGAAAGCACACTCGAACTGATCGGGGACACAGCCAGGCCCGGTCGCTTCACCGGCGAGGTAGCCGTTGCGGCTGACGGACCCTGGGGTATCTCCGTTTCCACGCCTCCACAAGGAGAGGCGGCGGTGGGCCCTGCCGCCCGATCGACACGGTGGTTACTGCGCGAGTCGGGGACTGCCGAAGCGTTCGGCGCCCGTCAGCAACGCGCATTTCTCGAGCGCATTGCAGAGGCAACCGGCGGTCGCTACCTTGATTTGCAGGATATCGACAAGCTGCCGGCGATCATCGCCAGCGAGAATGTTGCGCTGAAGCGTAGCGAACAGATTCCCGTATGGAATCTGCCTTTCTTCTTTCTCCTGCTCTTGCTCGGCAAATTGACCGAGTGGTTGCTGCGACTGCGCTGGAAACGCCTGTGAAGACGTCTTGCCTTGGCTGTCTGCTGGTGTTGCTCGGCTGGTTCTCGAATGCCTGGGGGTCGACCGCAGGCGTGGTGGTCTCCGGACTGGGAGGAACACCGCAATACGATGCCTCGTTCGAAGCCGATGCGGATACCGTTGCCGATGCGCTTGCGAGTCTCGATCCTGCCAATGAACTGATCACCCGAGTCGCTCCCGGCAGCGACCGTTCGGCGATACTCGCGGCCATCTCGGCGCGTGCCGGTGTCGAGGCCGAAGATGGGGCTGGAGATGGGGCCGACGATTCATCGCGGCTTGTGAACACCTTCGTGCTGGTGTTGATCGGTCACGGCACGGCAGATGCGCGCGGGTGGAAATTCAACTTGCCGGGTCCTGATCTTAGCGGTGAAGATCTGATTGCAGCGCTCGCGCTCGTCAAGGCTGAGCGGCAACTGCTGTTCATCGGTAGCAGCGCCAGTGGAGCCTTGCTCGATCGACTTGCCCAACCGGGCCGAGTCGTCGTCACGGCAACCAAGAGTGGCGGTGAAATCAATGCCGTGCGATTCCCTTCGTTTTTCGCCGATGCGGTCGAATCGTCCGTCGCGGATGTCGATCGGAACGAGATACTGACGCTTGCCGAGGCCTTCCGTCACGCCGACGCGCGCACGCGCGAGTACTACGAAGAAGCGAAGCTGCTCGCCTCTGAACATGCGCGGATCGTGGGAGATGACGCACGGACGTTTGCCATTGCGCGACTCGGCTCACTGCGCCTTGCCGGCGACGACCCTGAGGTAGCCAGCCTGCTCGAGACGCGGCTGGCTCTGGAGCAAGATTACCTGGCCCTTACCGCCCGCAAGGAAGACATGACATTGAAGGACTACTATGCCGAACTGGAAACGCTGATGCTGTCGATCGCGCGTCTGCAGCAGGCCATCGACCGCGCCAGCGGATGGGTCAGCGACGATGACTGATACGACGATGTCTGACCAGGGCGTCAACACGCTCGGACGCTGGCGAGCCTTGTGGGCGCTACCCTTGTTGTTCGCCGCAACAGGCGGACAAGCTCTGACAATCCACTACGAACCGGACCGGGAACCCGAACTTCGCATCTGCGACGATCACCGCTATCGAGGCCGGGACGATGCGGCGCAGGCGTGCTACAGCGCGCTCCTCGACGGGCGTATCGACGTCGGCAGCACGAACGCCCGTCTGCGTGCCGATGCAGCCGCCGCGCTTGGCGATGTGCGCTCGGCCAACCGCCTTTACCGGGAAGCGACACGCGGTAATCGCGATGCTGTCGCACGCACGCGCTGGGCACGGCTGTACCTGGATACACATCAGGTCAGCGATGCGGAAGCGCTCTATCGCGAGGCGCTGTTGCTCGAGCCGACCTATCTGCCAGCCCGGGTTGGCCTCGCGGACGCTCTGAGCCAGAGCTTCGAGGGCCGCGCGCGCGAGTCGTTTCGCGAGATCCTTGACGAGAACCCGGACAACCTTCATGCGCTGGTCGCGCTGGCCCGCATCGAGCTGGAATTGCAGAACCTCGACGATGGCCGGTCACTGCTCGATCGTGCGCTGGATGCAGCAAGCGAGCAGGATCTGCCGCCCCTCGAGATGCTGGCGCTGCATGCAGGCGCCGAGTTGCTCGAGGATCGTCCGATGACTCCCTGGATCGAGCGGGCGCTCGAATACAACCCGCGCTTCGGCGACGTATACGCCATTCCCGCGCACTTCTACATCATCACCTATCGCTATCGCGAGGCGGTAGACCTGTACCGCCGCGCTGTGGAACTCGACGATACGCTGGCGTCGGCGCATCGGGATCTCGGTATCAACCTGCTGCGCATCAACGACGTCTTCGGTGCGCGACACCATCTTGCGCGTGCCTACGAACTGGATCCCTACGACATCCAGATCGTCAACACCCTGCGCTTTCTGGACACGCTCGACGACATGCGGGTGGCGTGGGTCGATGTTCCTGATCCGAAGGACGCCAGACGCTCTTTGGCACGCGTCGTCATTCGTCTCGACCGTGAGGATGCCGACGCGCTCGAGCCGTATGTCGTCGATCTGGTGATCGATGCGGTGCAGACGTTTTCCGAGCGATATGCATTCAGGCTGGCGCGGCCGATGATCGTCGAGCTGTTTCACGATCACGACGATTTCGGTGTACGGACAGTGAGTACGCCGGGTATCGGCCTGCTCGGCGTCACCTTCGGCTACCTCACCGCGATGGACAGCCCGAAGGCCCGCCCCGCCGGCGACTTTCACTGGGGCAGCACCTTGTGGCACGAGATTGCACATGTCTTCACCCTTGAAGCGACCAATCATCGGCTGCCGCGTTGGTTCAGCGAAGGCCTTTCGGTATACGAGGAGTGGAATACCGGGCCGCTGGCAGATCGGGAATTGTCGGTCGAGACACTGACAGCGATCGCCGAAGGCCGGTTGCTTCCGCTCGAGCAACTTGATCGCGGTTTCGTGCGGCCGAGCTATCAGGGTCAGGTACAGGTGTCCTACATGCAGGCGGGTCTGACGGCGGATTTCATCGCCACGCGCTGGGGTCACGAGGCCTTGCTGACGATGCTTCAGGCGTATGCCCGCAAAGAGTCGACTGCAACAGCGCTGGCCGGTGCCACAGGTCTTGAACCTGCCGAATTCGACTCCTTGTTCCGGGAAGATCTCGAGGTTCGGTTTGGTGAGTTGATGGCTACCATCGATGACTATCGCGGTGCGACGCGGCAATTGGGCCAGGCGCTTGAACTGGACGACTGGATCAGCGTCGAAGCGCTGGCGCGTGATCTCATTCGCCGCTACCCGGAACGGGTAGGCAATGGCAACGCCTATGAAATCCTGGCCGAGGCACATCGGCGTCACGGCGATACGGATGCCGCGATCGAGACCTTGCTGTCATGGCAGAGTCGCGGCGGTCATCAGCCGGAATCCCTGGCCGAACTGGGAATGGCGCTTCGTGAAAATGGCAGAGACGACGATGCGGCGACAGTGTACGAGGCGCTCAACTGGGTCATGCCCTACGGCACTGAGGGCCATGCCTGGCTTGGTGACTACTACCTCGAGAAGGGCGAGCTCGCGCGTGCCGTTCGAGAGTTCGATGCCTTGCTGGGGCTGCAGCCCGACGACCCTGCCGCCGCCTGGCTTGGTAAGGCTCGCGCATCCGTTGCTCTCGAAGAACCCGAGACAGCCAAGCGCCAGGTCTTGTTCGCGCTGGAATCTGCGCCCTTCTTTCGTCCTGCGCAGCGTCTGCTGCTGGAACTCGTCACAGGAGATTCATCTTGAGCGACTCGCCCGTCGGCTCGTCCGCCGACCCCACCAACGGCCATTCGGCTGATTCACCGATCTCTCAAATGAACGATACGACAACCCTGGTGCACGAATTCCGTCAAGTGACCTCGAGGCTACGCTCCGAGATCGGCCGCATCGTGGTCGGTCAGGACGAGGTGGTCGAGCATTTGTTGATAACCTTGCTGGTGGGTGGTCATTGCCTGGTTACCGGCATGCCTGGAACGGCCAAGACGCTATTGGTAAGAACACTCGCCGACGCTCTGGGCCTGAAGTTCGACCGGATTCAGTTCACCCCCGATCTCATGCCGACCGACATCACGGGAACCGACATCATCGAGGAGGATGGCAGCGGCAGCCGAACATGGCGCTTCATCCCCGGTCCGATATTCACCAATGTACTGCTGGCCGATGAAATCAACCGTACGCCGCCCAAGACGCAGGCAGCCTTGCTCGAAGCAATGCAGGAATACTCGGCCACGGTCCGGGGAACCCAGCATCTCATCGAGCGGCCATTCTTCGTTCTCGCCACGCAGAATCCATTGGAACTGGAGGGCACTTATCCGCTGCCTGAAGCACAGCTCGATCGGTTCCTGTTCAACATCCTGCTCGACTACCTGCCAATGGAGGAGGAGCTTGAAGTAGTCGAGCGATTCACCACGGACACACCGCCCGAGGCCGTCAGGCCCTGCACGGATGCTGCACAGGTGCTGGCCTTTCAAAGACTGACCCGACAGGTTCCCGTTTCCCGCGAGGTCGGTCGTCATGCGGTCGAACTGGTACGGGCGACGCGACCGGGCGATCCGGCCGCGACCGATACAGTCCGGAAATACGTCAAGTTCGGCGCATCGGTCAGGGCCGCACTCTTCATCACGCTCGCTGCGAAGGCCCGCGCGTTGATGCAAGGTCGCTACCACGTGACGGTCGATGATATCGATGCGCTTGCTGCCCCCGTGCTGCGTCATCGCGTCATGGTCAATTACTTCGCCGAGGCCGATGGCGTCAGCATCGACGATGTCCTGCGTGATCTCGTCGACAAGCGAGCGGCTGCGGCGTGATCATCAACCACAGAGCCCGATAACAGGGACATGGCCGAGACTGTCACTCCGATTCGACTGCTGAAGCCCGAGGTGCTCGCGCGCCTGGGTACTCTGGAGCTGGTCGCAAGGACGGTCGTCGACGGTCTTGCCATCGGGCTGCACCGCTCGCCGGTGTTCGGTTTCAGTCAGGAATTCGCCGAGTATCGAGCGTATGCCGAGGGCGATGATCTCCGCCATGTCGACTGGAATGTCTATGCACGGACCGATCGTGCCTATGTAAAACGGTTCGAGGGGGAGACAAACACCTCTGTCACGTTACTGCTCGATACCAGTGCATCCATGGGTTTCGGAGAGCCGGTATCGAAGTTCATGCAGGCTCGCTGGCTGGTTGCGACGCTTGCCTACCTGACGCGACGCCAGCACGATGCACTGGGCGTGGTGGTCTTCGATAGCGTGGTGCGTGAGCGCCAGGCGCCGTCGGCAAGGCCAGACAGCCTGCCGCGAGCCCTTGGTCTGCTCGAGCGTAGCAAGCCGGGAGAGGGTACCGAGGTGCTCGATGCACTCGAGAGTCTGCGCTCGAGCATGTCCAGGCGTGGCCTCGTGGTGCTGGTGTCAGACTTGTATGCCAATGCCGATGATCTGCTCAGTGCGCTGCAGCCTCTTGTCCATTCCGGGCAGGACATCGCCATCTTTCATGTGCTGGATCCTGACGAGGTCGAGCCTTCGCTGACGCGTATTGCCGCATTGCAGGATCTCGAAAGCGACGACACGGTCATCGTCGATCCGGAATTCCTCGCAAACGGTTACCGGCGTCGCTTCACCGCTCACCGTGAGGCGATCAGCAATGCCTGTCGGCGTGCCGGTGCCGACTATCGCTCGCTGTCGACCGACGAACCACTTGACGCCGCTCTGCAAGCCTATCTTGCGTTTCGCGCGAGGCGTGACCGATGAGCCTGCTCTCGCCCTGGTACCTGTTGGCGCTCGGTGCGCTGGCGCTGCCGTGGTTGTTGCATCGATTCAACGACGCGCGCCCCGATCTGCACCCTTTTCCATCGACGCGCTTTCTCGAAGCGACGGCGCCTCCCGTCTCGAGGCGGCATCAGCTCAGGCATCGACTGCTTCTGGCCTTGCGTGTACTGGCCCTGATCGCCTTGTGTGTGTTGTTTGCCGAACCCTGGATCTCCCGTCCAGAGACATTGGGTGACGCTCGACGGCTGCATGTGCTCGCCGTCGACGCCTCGCTGTCGATGCGCGCCGGTGAGCGCTTCGCTCGTGCCCTGGACGCTGCGCGTGAGACGCTCGATGGTATACCACCCGACGATCCGGTCATGGTGATGACCTTCGCGAGCGAAGCGGTTCAGCTGACCGCCGAACCGGTGACGGCCATGGCCGCTGCCGATGAGCTGGTGCGTCTGGCTCCCGGCCATGCGCGGGCAGACTACGGTCAGATCATGCAGCGCATCGGCAAGCTGGCGAACGAGTCGGCCCTGCCGACCCGTGCGGTGCTGTTCAGCGATCTGCAGAGAAGTGCCCTGCCTGAACGGCGCGGTGCCTTGTTTGCCCCTCGTCTGACGACGCTCGAGGTTGTGGACGTCAGTGACGGCGAGAGCAACGCGTCATTGACCGCTGAAGCGACGAGCGACAACGGCGCCCAGGCTCGAATCATCGCGCAGGTTGCAAGCTCGTCGACAGAGACGATGGAACGCACGATCATCGTATCTACCGCTGACACCGAGCTCGCGCGTAGACGCATCAGTCTGCAACCCCTGGCGCGCGCGAACGTCGTATTCGAAGCGGTGACCTTGCCCGAACGTGGTGAGCCGCGTTTTTCGCTTCGATTCGAGAATGGCGATGATCTTGTCGAAGACGATGCCGTGGTTGTCGATGTACTTCTCGACGGTGGCCGCCAGGTTGCATTGGCGGCAATAGGGGCGCGTGTTGCGGCGGCGCCGCGTGTCTTCGTCACGACGGCGCTGGAAGCCGAAGGCGAAGCACGCGTCGATACTGAAAGTATCGGTACCAACCAGCTTCCCGACGACGAACGGCGGTTGGTCGTATTCGCTCCGCTGGGTACCGACGCACTCCCGGATTCTCTGCGTCGATACGTGGCCAGAGGTGGCGCGGCCCTGCTGGTCGAAGCCTCGATCCGCGACCAGAGCTTGCCCGCATCCGAATCGACACTCGAGCTCGAGCTGAAGGGCACGGGTGTCGGTCGCATCGATGAGACACATGCATTGGGACTTGGCGAAATCTCGTGGGCCGAGACACGCTTTTTCGGACTGGGCGGCTATCGGTTGCAAGAGAACGACAAGGTCTTGATTGAAACCGAGGATCGTCGTCCGGTCTTGATTCAGCGACCCAGCGAGAATGGCCTCATGTTGATACTCAACGAGCGCCTCGACGGCGTGGACAGCAATCTGCCGTTCCAGCCTGCTTTCGTGACCTTGATGCGTCTCATCGTCGACTGGTTCGATGCCAGTCGAGCGGTGCCCTCGAAGGTGCTCGCGGGAGTGGCGGTTTCGTTGCCAGTGAACGTGCAGGTGATTGATCCGCAAGGCGATTCAATGATCTCGCTGGACGAGACGACACAGGTGCAGAGTCTGTCCCTCGATGTGCCAGGGCGGTACAACGTGGTCAGTGCATTCGGTGAACAGCCGCTCATGGTCGGCATCGACCCGCGCGAATCCGATCTTGTTCCCTTGTCCGACGATGACCGGACGGCCTGGATCGACCGGCATGATATCGAGGAAGGGTCGGCGGGTAACGAAAGCCAGCCAACTGCCGAGGCAGAGCAACCGCCGGACGCTCGTTCTACCTTGTCGCTCTGGCCGATGATCCTGCCTGTGCTTGCGGTACTGCTACTGGCAGAAACCCTTCTCGCGAACAGACGTCTCGACGTCAGGAGAGCTGGTACGTGAGTCGCGAATCCGCATCAAAGGACCGCTTCGAGCAGTATCTGCGGGCGGCCCAACGACGAGAGGGCGGGCGACGGCTGTTGCAGTGTGCAGCCGTACTCGGCGTTGTGCTCCTGATCGTCACCGCTATCGGCGCGTTCGCGATAATCCAGCGCGGCGCAACGCCTGCACTGACGATGGGGCTTCGCGTCGCACTCGGTCTGCTGAGTCTTTCTCTCATCCTGGTTCTGGCATGGCGACCGATTGCCCGGCTGCGACGCGACCGTGGTGCGGATCTCGTCGAGTTGGCCGACGCTGCCTTCGACGGCCGAGTGAGAACCTTTCTGGATACGGTCGGAAAGTCTCCCGGCCATCCGTTCCTGCCGTTGCTCGCGCGTGACGCCTTGTCGGTTGCGCGGCGCGTACCGACGCGGCGCATCGTGTCGACTGCATCCCTGATGCTGCCGCTTCTGATCATCGTCCTGACGGTTGCAGGAACTGTCGGCTTCTTTTCCAGGGCGCCTGACGGCATACGCAATGCCGCCTTGCACATCTGGTGGGGTTGGCGCGACCCCGGCTTGATCGATCCACGGTCGATCGCTGTGTCGCCGGGCAATACCGATCTGCTGGCTGGCGAAAATCTCGATCTGGACATCACGCTGGGCGGTTTTCGCCGGGAAACCGTGACGCTGCATGCGCGCAGTGAGGGCGGCGAGTGGCAAAGCACCGAAGTACGGCTCAGTGAAGACGAGGCTTTCCATTTCACCGTCTTCAGACTCGAGGACGCTCTCGAATACTATGTATCTGCGGCCTATACCGAAAGTGAGCGCTTCCAGGTCGGTGTTGTCGAGCCGGCCGTACTTGAGCGAATCGAGGCGCGTTATGAGTTTCCCGAGTGGACGGGGCTTGCAGATCGCATGGAAAACAACGCCGGCGCGGTTTCAGCCGTCAAGAATACCAGGATCACATTGACGTTCGAGACCGACAAGGCGCTCGAGGACGGTGTGCTCAAGGTAGCTGGCAGGCCTGTGGAGCTCCAGCGTGAGGGCAATCGCTACAGTGCAAGTCTGACGCTTGGAGCCGACGCTGACTATCAGCTGATGGACCGGTTGCTGGGCAGGGAAGTTGCCATCAGCCCGCTGCACCCGCTGACTGTGCGGGGCGACGAAGCACCGACAGTGAAATTCACCCGGCCCGGACGAGACGTGAGCGCCTCGCCTATCGAGGAAGTCACCGTTGCATTCGAGGCAGATGATGACTTCGGCATCGAATCGATCGAGTTGCTTTACTCGGTGAATGCAGAAGAATGGCAGACGGTGAGTTTGCCCGTTACAAGCGATGAAACGGAGTACGAGCACATCTTCGAACTCGAAGCGCTCGGCGAGCCGCCAGCGGATACAGAGGGGGTCGCCGACGCCGTCTTTCCGATGACTCCGGGGGATCTGATCACGTACTACGTTCGGGTGCGCGATCACGACAGCGCGACCGAGACAGACATCATGCTGATAGATGTCAGGCCGTTCGAAAGACGTTTCTCAGAGGGTGATGCCGGCGGTGGCGGCGGTGGTGGTGGCGGTGCAGCCAACGAGGGCAGCGAGATTTCCCGTCGACAGAAGGAGATTCTACTGGCGACGTGGAACCTGCAGCGTACGGTCGACGAGGCCGATGGCGATACTGCGGGTCATGAAGATAACGCTCAACTGCTATCTCGGCTGCAGACCACGCTGGCCGAGCAAGCACGCACGCTCGCCGATCGATCGGAAGCGCGCGAGCTGGTTCAACAAGGTGAGGAAATACGTCAGTTCGTCGACTACCTGCGCCGTGCAGCGGAGGCCATGCAGCCCTCTTCGGAAGCCTTGCTCTCGATGGATTTCGACAAGGCCGTACAGCCACAACAACGTGCACTTCAGCTCTTGCAGCGAGCGGAGGCACTGTTTGCCGATATTCGCATGAACCGACAGGAAGCAGGTCAGGGCGGAGGCGGTCAGCAATCTGCGTCGGACATGACCGAGATGTTCGAACTCGAGATGGATCTGGAACGCAATCAGTATGAGAGACCCGATCGTGGGGGCAGTGAGGCGAGTCCGGAACGTCTTGACGATGTCTTCGAAGATCTGGCCGAGCTGGCTCGCAGGCAGCAGGCTCTGGCGGAAGCGGCACGTGAGAATCGATCCCTGACGCGGGAAGAGCGATGGCGCCAGCAGCAACTGGAGCGGGAGCTCGAGGAGCTACAGGATGAACTCGAAGCCCTCGAGCAGCAGGCGGCAAACGCCGAAGGAGAATCTGCCAGTGCATTGCAGAACGCGGCAAGAGAAGCCGCGGAGCGACTCGAGGCTGCTCGCCAGGCGTTGAACGAGCGCGAGGACGGTGAGCAGTCCGACGACGGGACCGGGCAAGCTGCGGAACAGCTTGCCGAGCAGTCTGCGGGGCAGTCCGCCGAGCAGCAGGCCAGCGACGGAGAACGTGCCGAGGCCGCCGGGCGGGAGTTGTCGGAAGCGCTTGATCAGCTTGCCGAGGAGCGCTCGAGAGGACTCGCCCAGGGACTCGAGGATGCATCGAGGGCCGCGGACGAAGTGCTTCGTGAACAAAGAGCTCTGGAGAGTGAGCTTCGGCGCGCAGTACAACGGGCGGCTCAGGCGCGGGAACGTGGCTCGCTGCAACGCAGCCTTGCGCCGACCGAAGCCGCAGAACTTGCCGAAAGAAAGCGCACATTACAACGCGAGCTGGACGGCATTCGCGACGATGTTGCGGCACTGGACGAGCGCTTTGGAGAGCAGGCGCGGGCGACGGGCGAGGCCATGAATGACGCCATCGAGCAGCTTGATGCCAGCGGCGCTGTCGAACGGTTGGGCATCGCGGGTGACGCGATCGAGAGCGGGGCTGTCGCGACCGTACTGCCGGGCGAAAGTCTGGTTACCAACGCCATACGCGAATGGCGCGATCGCCTGGCTGAATCGGGTGCACTCGCTGGACAAGAATCGCTGGAAGCGCCGGCGGGCGAGGACATGCAAGTTGCCGACGCACTGGATCAGATTCAGCAATTGCGACAGCAACTCGGGCAGTCAGACCAGCAAGGACAGCAAGGACAGCAGGGACAGCAGGGACAGCAAGGACAGCAAGGACAGCAGGGACAGCAGGGACAGCAGGGACAGCAGGGACAGCAGGGACAGCAGGGACAGCAGGGACAGCAGGGACAGCA
>Ga0209828_1003377_pt1 | contig 12225 bp, 7 predicted proteins | sample MaitaG_FD_187429 | JGI IMG/M metagenome (GOLD analysis project Ga0209828, IMG submission 187429) | Marine algal microbial communities from Maine, USA - Maine_Asex2 metaG (SPAdes) (version 2) | ecosystem: Host-associated > Algae > Red algae > Unclassified | place: Maine, USA | collected 2015-01-05
GCCTCCGTAACGTGATGGCCAACGATGAACTTTCTTCAACCGGCCGGGCGGTCCGGGTTGGGGTGGTCGTTGTCTTTGTGGCCTTGGCCGGTCTTGCAGTAGTAGCCGCAAGACGCCGGCGGCTCAGCCGGGCCGGTGGTTCGGCAAGGGGCCCCCAGCGGATGCTGATCGTGTTCGTGGCGTGGACCGTTGGCTATTGGCTGATTCGTGGTGTCGGCATCTTGATCGATGGCGAGTATTCGGTTGGGTTTAAGGCCGTGCATACCGTGCTTATGGTCGTGTCGTTAACTTTGTCGGCACTGACTGCACGCCAGCTCCAGCGCGGGCGTTAACATCGTCGCTGTGGGTCAGCCGGTTACTGTCGTAAAGAAGCCTTCGTCCAATGCGGGTGTTGTGCGGTTTGAAATCAACCGCTCGATAACTGGCATGGGCCATGAGCGGTATGGGGGTGCGCCCGGCCCGGAGTACGACCGCCCGTGCGACGAGCTTGCTCGGCGGCTCTTTGGTCATACGGGTGTCGAGACGGTGCACATCAACAGCAATGTGATCACGATAAATATGGGCTTTGGTGCCGATGATTCGGCGCTTCTCGAAACGATCGAGCAGCTGTTCACGTATTACCGACCAGGTGTCGAAGTCCCTTCATTCGAATAGCCGTGTCATCTGCTGACACGATCTGCTGACACCATCTGCTGACGCCATCTGTTGGCAGACCCATCGCCAGGGACTATTGCCCCAGGCTATTGACAGAATGCGAACGTTTGTTCGATACTGGTTGGATGCGGAGTGCAGCCCACCTTGAACTTGTACGCGAGTCAATAACCACCTCGGCGAACCTGGCCCACGAGCGCACTTTGCCCGTAGTCAAAGCGCTTTCCGCGGTTGTGCCATCGGGGCGCATGCAGCGAGGGAGCACTCTGGCGGTGCACGGAGTGGGGTCAACCTCATTTGGTTTGGCCCTGGTCGGCGAGGCGGTCCGCGATGGATCCTTCTTGGCAGTGGTGGCCCCAGAGTCCTTTGGGTTGGCAGCCTGTCTGGACTTTGATATTCCATTGCGTCGGGTTGTGCAATTCGTATTGCCGAGTGACCCGTCGAGATGGGCACAGTCGGTGGCTTCGATCGTCGAAGGCTTCGATGTCGTTGTGCTGGCCGATCGTCATCGGGTGAGTTCATCGCAGGCCCGTCAGCTAACGGCACGTAATCGCGAACGGGGATCGGTGCTGGTTCGCATCGCAGGTCCAGCATGGCCCGATGCCGCCGATATTCGATTCGATGTCAGCGCTCCCATTTGGTCGGGACTGGGGCAGGGTCACGGATATCTGCGGTCGCGGCAGGTATCGGTCCAGGTCGCCGGCCGCCGATTTCATGGCAAGGGTCAGGCGCATCAGATCCTGTTGCCAGCCGCAGGTGGGGGAGTGCAGGAAACCGCTGCTTCAATCACCGAACTCACTCCGGCTCAATCCCCAGCATCAGATGCCGCGCCAAATGAGAAAGCCGCTGCTGAACTGATCCCAACTGAACCTGTACCTATTCAGGTGGTAGGCCCGGTAAAGGCTCAGTCGGTGCCGACTTTCGTGGCCCCAGCAGATCTTGTCGAAACGGTTTCGGCTTCTGATTCCCATGCCGTTTCGGTTACGGGCAGAAGCGCCGATTCTGCGGGAGTAAGTGACTCTCCTGGGCGTTTCGCTGGCGCCGATATCGATGCGTTTTTGGATGCGATCGAGCAGAAGAAACGCCGGGCGAATGGCACCGACGATTCCAGTGGTAATGCCTCTGATTCTGCTGACGCTGGTCTCGATGCAACGGCGTAGCAGGCTGGCCGAGTGTGATGGTCGCGGCGTGGGCTTCTTGACCAGCGACAGGGGCTTTGCCCTCCATCCTCCTTGTGGCGGATAGCGCGGAACGGCTCACGGTGGTTGTCTGTCGTAGTTGGGCAGTTGTTGGCTGCGGGTATCGGCCCGAAGAAGTCGCCGCAGTTATCCGTGCCAACCGGGTTGTCGCTCCGTCTTTAGCCGCCCAGCAACTTGGTGTGGTGGCTGGGTTGCGGCGTCGAGAGGCGCAGCGTCGAGCGCCGGGACTTGTTGTGCTGACTGCAGACCCGGCAGCCGAGGCCCGGGCGTTCGAGCCGGTATTGCAAGTGCTCGATGATCTAACACCTCGTATCGAGATCGATGAACCGGGGCAGTGCTCGTTCTTAACCCGGGGGCCGAGTCGCTACTTCGGCGGTGACCAGTCAATGGGTGATCGAGCGGCTCGAGTCATCGCCGAAGCGCTCGATGGGCGCACCAGCGTGCATGTGGGCATTGCCGATGGCCGGTTTGCTGCGCTGCGGGCAGCTGCTCTGGCCGAGCCAAATCGTGCTCGAGTTGTTCCCGCCGGAGCGAGCGCGCCCTTTCTTTCCTCGTTGCCTATTGGGCTGCTGAGCGCCGATGATCGGGTTCCAGCCAAGCGAAAGGCAACCGAGGATCTTGTCGATGTGCTCGCTCGATTGGGGTTGACCACCTTGGGGGCCTTCGCCGCGCTCGAAACCAGCGATGTGATCGCCCGCTTTGGAGCGGCTGGGGTTCGAGCGCATACGTGGGCCCGCGGATTCGATGACCGACCGGCATCGCCTCAGGATCCGCCAGCAGAACTCGAAGTGGTGATCGATCTTGACCCGCCGCTGCAACGGGTGGACCAGGCTTCCTTTGTGGCCAAGGCATTGGCCGAAGAGTTCATCCGCAAGCTCAGTGCTCGAGGTATCAGTTGCGCCCGGGTGGCGATCATTGCCGAGACCGAGCACGGGGAGTCGCAGATGCGTCTCTGGCGTTCAGAAGAAGCCTTTAGTGCCACCGCAATCTCGGACCGAATGCGATGGCAGCTCGACGGCTGGTTGTCTGGCCCCCAGCGGTTGCGGCCAACCGGTGGACTCGCCCGTTTGCTCCTGAGGCCCGACGACATCAGTGTTGCCGCTGGCCGTCAGCTCGGTTTTTGGGGTGAACAAACCGGCCTTGCCGAACGGGCTGCCCGCTCGATCGCCCGGGTGCAAGGCCTTGTTGGCGCTGGTGCGGCTCGAGTGCCTGAGATCCGAGGCGGTCGAAGTCCCGGCGATCATGTTGTCGCGATTGCTGCTGAGTCCGTTGATCTGGTCGAGCGCTCCACCGCAGTTGATCGCAAAGCAGGTAATGCCACAGTGGGCGCAGCGGCGGGGGTCGGGACCTCCGGAGTCGATGATGCTGATTCATTGACCCAGAGCTGGATTGGTGAACTCCCCGCCCCGGCGCCAAGCAAATTGCATCAGCCGCCTATCCAGATCGAAGTGCTCGATGCTGACCGGCAAACGGTTCGAGTGAGCAGTCGGGGCATTATGGCCAATCAGCCTGCGTGGGCCGAGATCCCGCAACAGTCACCGCTGGCCATCACGGGCTGGTCAGGCCCCTGGCTTCTCGACGAGGCCTGGTGGCAAGCCGAACGACACCGCCGCGAAGTCCGCATGCAAATCATGCTCGCCGACGGCCGAGCCTTCGTTGCTCGCTGTCGTCACGGCCAATGGGCCATCATCGCCAGCTACGACTGATTAAACCTCGAGGCGAAAACGTTGTGGCACACTCATCCCACAAGCCTGACTCGTCGCCGGTGATCATGCGAACGATGACGAAGAGCAGTATGAACGGAACTGCGTGGGCTATGGCGATGGTGAAGCCAGCTACGATCTCGCAGGTGGCTGCGGGCGAAGAGGGGATCATCGACGCTGATGCGGTCGAACGGTGGTTTGTGCATCGCGGCGTGCCCCAGGCCATCTTTCATTACAACGCTGCCGAAGATGTGCTCACTCGCATGGTGCCGTACCTGACTGCGGTGTTCCTGCTGGGAGCGCTGGCTGGCTTCGGGGACCGGTTTCGTGGCTGGTCCCAGTTCGGTGTTGCTCTGGCCGCCTTCGTGATCCTGACTGCGATGGCGGTGCTGGTAAACCGATTGCGGGGTCGGCGCAACTTTGATCTCCCCGAGGATGTTGGGCGAATCGAAATTGGTCTCTTCTTGCTCGGGGCACCATTCGTTGCGCTGCTCTTTGGTAACGCTCCGTGGCAACCAGTCTGGCTGCTGATCTTGAATCTGATCCTGCTCGGCGTGGGCTATGTCGTGACAACCTATGGCGCGGTTCCGATGCTCCGGTGGGGTTTGCGCGAAGTCGCGGTGCAGGTGCGAGGGGTGCTCAATGTGCTCTCTCGGCTTCTGCCGTTGTTGCTGTTGTTCGCGACCTTTCTGTTTCTGAACGCGGAGATGTGGCAGGTGGCCCATGGGTTAACGAACAAGCTGTTTGTGATCGTGATCGCCATGGTGTTGATTCCCGCAGTCGTGTTTCTGGCGTTGCGCTCTCCTGGTGAGATCACCAACCTGCACACCTTTGTCAGCTGGCGAGAGATCGACGACATTTGTCAAGCGACCGATGCGCCGGTGTGCAAGCGAGTCAACATCCCAGAATCGAAGCCAAATCTCGTGCCGCTCGATCAAGGTGAACGGCGCAATCTGGCACTGCTGATGCTGGCCGCGCAGCTTGTGCAAACCGTGCTCGTTGCCGTGGGCATCGGCTTGTTCTTTGTCGCCTTTGGCTTGTTCACGGTGCGAGAAGAAACACTGCTTCAGTGGACCGAGATTTCCGCCGTGGACTTCGACCCGCTGGCTCGGTTCTCGGTGTTTGGGGCCGAAGTCGTGGTGACCTGGGAACTGTTTGCCGTGTCGGGTTTTATCGCCGCAATATCGGCCTTGCAGTTTGCGGTGTCACTCAATAGCGACGAAAACTATCGCAAGCAGTTCTATGCCTCGCTCGAACGCGAGATCCGCGAGGTCCTCGCCGTGCGAGCCCGCTATCTCGAACCCATGGTGCAACATGCCCTCAGGGTCGAGTCAACCTAAACCGCTCGCCTAGCGAGGTTGCGTTCGACACAAATCGAACGTACGTTCTTGGGGTGGAGTGCTTGATTTGGAGTGCCTATGGGCTGGCGTAATCCGCCGGTTCCCTGGCATGAACTTGAGCGAAAGTTGTCGGGTCGGTCTGGCCGCGCGCCATCAGGTAAACCCGACGATTGGGCTCCGGGCGACGGTGGAGATTCTCCCGCTTGGTCCCGCAAGCGCAACGAGTATGAGCCGCCAGCGATCGAGACGCCGATCGACCAGGTTCCTTATGCCGAGTTGCATTGCCATTCGAACTTCAGTTTCTCCAGCGGGGCATCTGACCCCGAAGAGCTTGTACAAGAAGCGGTGCGGCTCGGCCTGCAAGCCTTGGCGATCACCGACCACAACGGCCTCTACGGCATTGTCCGCTTTGCCGAAGCTGCTCGCGCTCACGGCCTGCCCACAGTATTTGGCACCGAGCTCACCCTGTTCGACCATCGTGGCCCCGGGCGGGGCCCCTCGGAACTGGTGATCTTGGCCCGGGGGCCACACGGGTACGCCCAGCTCGCTCGCGCCATCAGCGAGGCGCAACTTGCTGGATCCAAAGGCGACCCCCGCACCTCGGTCGCCGCGCTCGGCGAGTTGGCCCAAGCCGTCACACCAGACCCGTGGATTGTGCTCACCGGCACCAGCAAAGGGGCAGTCGCCCAGGCCTTGATCGAAGAGGGCCCAGCAGCAGCACGTCGAGAAGTCGAACAGTTGGTGCAGGCATTTGGTCGAGACAACGTGGTCGTCGAGATCTGGGATCATGGTCATCCGCTCGACTCGGCCCGTAACGACGAACTGGTTCAGGTCGCGGCCGCTGCTGGGGTCGAAGTAGTTGCTGCCAACGATGTTCATTATCACTCGCCGCAACGGCGCGCTTTGGCGACAGCGCTGGCTGCGGTGTCGGAGCGGGCCAGCCTTGACTCGGTCGACGTGCAATTGCCGGCGGCAGCTACTGCTCACTTACGATCTGGGGTCGAACAGGCGCACTGGTTTCGGCGCTATCCAGGCGTGGTCGAACGAACCGTCGAGATTGCGGCCGCCTGCGCCTTTGACCTTGCGCTTGTAGCCCCGGAGCTGCCGCCGTTTCCTTGTCCACAGGGGTTCGACGAAATGAGCTGGTTGCGCGAACTCACCGAGCGGCATGCGATTCGTTGGTATGGGACCCGCCACGACGAACAGGTCGAAGGAGCGTGGGCCCAGATCGATCGTGAACTTGACACGATCGAACAGCTGGGATTTCCTGGCTACTTCTTGGTGGTGCACGATATTGTCGAGTTCTGCCGCCGCAGCGACATCTACTGCCAAGGTCGTGGATCGGCAGCCAACTCTGCGGTGTGCTTTGCGCTCGGGATCACCAAGGCTGATGCCGTCTCGCTCGGTCTGCTCTTCGAACGGTTTCTATCGCCTGAACGCGACGGCCCACCCGATATCGATATCGACATTGAGAGCGGCCGGCGCGAAGAAGTCATCCAGTACGTCTATGAGCGTTACGGGCGACATCACGCAGCCCAGGTCGCCAACGTGATTACCTATCGTGCTAAATCGTCGGTGCGAGACATGGCCAGGGCGTTGGGATATGCACCAGGTCAACAAGATGCCTTCGCCAAGAATTTGAGTCGCTGGACTGGCCTCGCCAATCAAGATGAGTTGCAACTCGACTCAGCAATCCCCGACGACGTAATCGCGCTTGCCGCCGAACTCGAAGACGCCCCTCGCCATCTTGGTATCCACTCCGGAGGCATGGTGATCTGCGACCGGCCAATCATCGAAGTCTGTCCGGTCGAATGGGCACGAATGGCCGACCGCAGCGTTCTGCAATGGGACAAAGAAGACTGCGCTGCGGTGGGGCTCGTCAAGTTTGATTTGCTGGGCTTAGGCATGCTGAGCGCACTACATATTGGCGTTGATCTCATCGCTGACCAGTACGGCATCGCGATCGATTTGGCCGGTATCCCGCAAGAAGACTGCGTGTACGACATGTTGTGCAAAGCCGATTCGATTGGTGTGTTCCAAGTCGAAAGCCGGGCGCAGATGGCCACACTTCCTCGACTCAAACCACGCACGTTCTATGACCTGGTGGTCGAAGTTGCCTTGATCCGCCCGGGGCCGATCCAGGGCGGCTCGGTGCATCCCTACATCAAGCGGCGCAACGGTCGAGAAGAAGTCACCTACCTACACCCGTTGCTCGAGAACGCGTTGGCTAAGACGCTGGGTATCCCGTTGTTCCAAGAACAACTGATGCAGATGGCCATCGATGTCGCGGGGTTCACCGCTGCCGAAGCAGACGAGCTACGTCAAGCAATGGGATCAAAGCGCAGCCAAGCCCGCATGGAACGGTTGCGAGAGCGTTTCTATGGCGGCATGAACGAGCGCGGCATCCAAGGCGACACGGCGGATCTGATCTGGGAGAAGCTGGCGGCGTTCGCCAACTTCGGCTTCCCCGAAAGCCATTCGGTGAGCTTTGCGTACTTGGTGTACTCCAGTTCCTGGATCAAATATCACTACCCGGCAGCGTTCTGTGCGTCGCTCCTGAACGCTCAGCCAATGGGCTTTTATAGTGCCCATACCTTGGTGCAAGATGCCCGACGCCACGGTGTCACGGTCTATCGACCATGCGTAAACGCCAGCGAGGCGGGAGCCGCACTCGAAGGTTCTGTTGCAGATTCGACCATCCGTATGGGGCTTTCCTCGGTGCGTCATGTGGGCGATGATCTGGCCGAGGCCATTGTTGCCGAGCGCGATCAGAATGGCCCTTTTGTCAGCATCGAGGCGGTGCGCCATCGCACCGGAGCTGACCGGCGGGTACTCGAAGCGCTGGCAACAGCTGGAGCTTTTGATCGTCTCGAACTCCGCGACGCCAACAGTCACGAAGGCCGGCGGAAGGCATTGTGGGCGGCCGGAGCGGTTGCGGCTACTGGCCCGGGGCAGCTCCCGGGCATCGTCACCGGTGTAGACGCCCCGCAGCTTCCGGGCATGACCGATCGCGAGCTGGCGCAAGCCGATATGTGGGCGACCGGTGTTGCTGCCGAGGGCCACCCGACTCGCTTCATTCGCCAGCGGCTAACGGTCGAAGGTGTTGTTGTGGCCACGGATCTACAAACCCATGCTGGAGCCAAGGTGCTGATTGCGGGGGTCGTTACCCACCGTCAGCGCCCAGCAACGGCTGGGGGCACCACCTTCTTGAACATCGAAGACGAGACCGGGCTCATCAACGTGGTCGTATCCAGGGGATGCTGGGTCCGGCACCGAATGGTGGCAGGTACCTCACCTGCGCTTTATGTGCGGGGTCGCCTTGAACGAAGCGAAGGTGTGGTGAATGTTATTGCCGAGCGTTTGTACCCGTTGTCGCTGCAGGTGCAGACAACAAGCCGTGACTTTCGGTAGAGGCTGCGGACCCGAAGTCGAAAGCCGAGAAGTCAAGCTGACCCGGTGGGGTGGGTCGGTGCATATAGAAGCCCTGGGCCATGTCGCAGTTCAAGGCATGAAGCACTTCGACCTGCAGGTTGGTCTCGACGCCTTCGGCCACGGTCGTCATGCCCAGTGTGTGGGCTAAGTCAATGATGGCTTTGGTGACCACTCGGTCGTCGCGGTTGTAGACCGCTTGCACGAAGGACTTGTCGATCTTCAGGATGTCCACCGGCAGTTGGCGAAGATAACTGAGCGAGGAATATCCGGTACCGAAGTCATCGATTGCAAGACACAGGCCAAGGTCTTTCAAGTGTCCAAGGATGGTCATCGATGCAGCAACATCGCTCATAACCACAGACTCGGTGATTTCAAAGCACAAGTTTCTGGGGTCAAAGAGGTTCTCGCCGAGCAGTGCCTCAACTGCTGGAATCAGTTCCGGGTCAAGCAGTTGATGGTTCGAAAGATTGATGGCGAGCAAGGATGATGATCCGTTGTTGCGGTTCCAGGTGCTTCCCTGGGCGAGTGCCATTTCAAGAACCAATAGTCCGAGTTCACCAATGAGGCCACTTTCTTCAGCTATTGGAATAAAGGTTGTCGGGCTAATGGAACCAAGGACATCGTCATTCCAACGAGCGAGAGCTTCCACACCAACAACTTCGCCGGAATGCAGGTTAAGAATTGGCTGATAAGCAACCTCGAGCTGGCGGTCTCGGAGCGCCAGCCGGAGCTTGCGTTCTGTCTCATAGCTCTTGATTGCCTGATCCTGCACGCTGTGATCGAAGATGGTGAGTTGAGCCCGACCGCCACGTTGGGCGCTCCGGGCCGACCATTGAGCCTGGCGTTGCAGCATAGGGGCGCTCGTGGTGGCGCTGTCTGCGCCGTTAACCGACGCAATTCCAATGCTGGCGGTGATCGAGAGATGGCCAGCGGCGGTTTCGATTGGCTGATCGAACTTGTTGGCGATGCGATTGGCGATTTCCGTGACCGACGGAGCCTCGGCAGTAGGAGCCCACAACACGGCATAACCGTCGTCTCGATAACGAGTAATCGCATCCTCGGGCCGCACCGCCTCGCTTATGAGCTCAGCGACAGTTTCGGCAATTTCTTGCGCGATATCGATGCCATGACTCGCAGTTACGGCATCGAAGTAGTCGATATTCACTGCGATGATGCTTACGATCCCATCGCTGGCGATGTCGCGAAGGGCGTGATCGCAGGCTTGGTCGAAATGAGGAGCGAGGGGCTGGGCAGCCGCTGCGATTTCGTCAGTGGCTACGTCGACTTGCCGGTCGATAAAGGCACTCGTACGACGGAAAAGTTCGGCAGTACCCAGTAACAAGCGTGCTCTTGAGGTTTGTCCTCCCATGAAGCAACAATCGGTTGGGCAACGGCCAGCTTGAGTGGGGTAGCCGCATTTCTCCCTCATTGGGTCACCGGGCCTAGGTACTTAGGCACGGTCCGCTACGGTCACCTAGGGACATGGCTGATTCATCGATGGCACGCCCAGGTGCTCGCCAGAGACTGGTTGCGCGCGTGTCGAGATTGCAGCGCTCTTTCTGGTCATCGATTCATGATTTTGGGGAGCGTCTTGTCGCCTTGTTGCTCCTCGTTGTAGTTGCCCTGCTTGCTGGTTTGACTCTCGGGCACAACACTGAACGGCTCCAAGACCTGCCTGGCCTGCTCCTCATGGTCCCCGCGGCTATTGCACTTCGAGGCAACATCTTTGGAGCGTTGGGCTCTCGATTGGGTACCGCAATACACGCAGGTACCTTCCGCCTGTCACTTCGGCCCTCGTCGGTGGTGGGCGAGAACGTGCTTGCCTCACTTGTGCTGACGCTGGCCACATCGGTGGCGTTGGCGGTCCTTGCAAAAGGTGCGGCGGTTGTCTTTGGCGTGGCCGACTCTATTGCTCTCGGCGACTTTGTCTTGATCAGTGTGATCGGCGGTCTCGTAGCTTCGGCTGCCGTGCTCGTTACTGCGCTGGGGCTCACGGCCGGGTCGGTGCGTTTTGGTTGGGACCCCGACAATGTGACCGCGCCCTTGGTGACGGCGGTAGGCGATGTAGCGACGGTGCCTGCTTTGGTGCTGGCGTCGACAATGGCCGGTCAGCAGTGGCCGGTGCGAACGATCACGGTCCTATCGCTGGCGGCGATTCCTCTTGCTGGGTTTGCGGTGCTGAGGGTTGGGCGCCCGGGGCTCAAGACGATCTTGCGAGAGTCAACGCCGGTGCTGTTGGTTGGCATTCTGCTGGACCTTGTTGCCGGGGTGACCGTGGAGCGCCAGCTCGGCTCGTTCGCATTGTTCCCTGCATTGCTTGTGCTCCTGCCTGCCTTTCTGGCTGTCGCTGGAGCCTTGGGTGGAACGCTGTCGAGTCGCTTAGCCAGCCAGCTGCATCTGGGCACGATTGCTCCGAGTCGTTTACCCGAGTCGCGGGCCCGCGTCGACATCGCAACCTCGATGGTGCTGGCGTTGCCGGTCTTTGTTATTTGTGGGCTCCTGGCTCATGCGTTTTCTGTGGTGTCAGATCTCGCAAGTCCCGGCGCTGGCTGGCTCATCGCTGCATCGTTGCTCGGGGGGCTGGTCGCAACGGTGATGGCTTCGCTGGTGGCGTACTACAGCACGATTGTGAGCGTGCGCATTGGGCTGGACCCTGACACCTATGGCATCCCGTTGGTCACCAGTTCGATCGACCTTCTGGGCGCGTTTACTTTGATCTTGGCCGTCGAGCTATTGGGCTTCATCTGAAGCGCACCGGACACCGGGGAACTATGTTGAAAGAAATCAACCATGGATGACAGACCGAACAATTTGAGATCGATGCTGGCCGAGGCCAAGAACCTCAGCGAGCTGATGGTCGATCTGGCCTACGCGTCGGTGTACTTCGGTGACATCGAGATGGCTGGCGAGGTCGCTGAACTCGAAGAACAGATGAGTGAACTGGTCCACGACATGCGCCAGATTTGTGTGCTTGCGGTGCGCCGGCCGCGCGAGGCCGAGGGCATGTCTTCGGTCCTGCAGGTGGTGAGCGCCATCGAGCGGATCGCAAACGATGCCGTCGACATCTCCCGCATCGTCACCCATAAACTCGGCATCCCGGCGGAGCTTGTGGCGGATATGAGCGACGCTGCCGAGGTCTCCCATCGCGTGTTGGTCAGCGATGGGTCACACATGGCCAATCGGCCGGTCGCAGACTTTGAGCTGCCAGTGGCCACCGGCATGCGGATCTTTGCTGTCAGACGAGGTCGCCAATGGGTGACTGCGGTCGATGGCGATTTCATCATGTTGTCTGGTGATGTGCTGTTCCTGCGCGGCTCACCGGCCGGGATCGTGCGGCTTCGGGAGCTCGCCGGCGCTTCGGTCTGGCAACCGCCGGTGCAGCCTGAAGGCCCGGTTGTATCTGATCTTGATCGCGCCGTCGATGTGCTGGTGGAGATGAAGGACCTGAGCGAGGCCGCCGTCGGCCTGGCCTACTCAGCGCTGGTACTCGGCAATCGCGGCTTGGCAGCCGAAGTGCATCAGCTTGAGACCCGGCTCGACGATATGAACGACCGGCTCGAAATATGGGTGCTGCGATCGGCGAAACAGGATCTTGACCCGTCGCCGTTGCGCGGACTCCTTCATCTTGCAAAGGCCGCCAAGGACATTGGAGACCAGGCCAAGCAAATGACCTGGGTGGTTGAGCAAGGCGAGTCGGTGCATCCGATTCTTGAACTCGCGCTCGGCGAGAGCGACGAGGTTGTCGTTGAATTGCCGATCGCTGGTGGCTCAATAGCCGACGGGCGAAGTCTCGCCGACCTGCAGCTCAACCTTGAGCCTGGGTTCACGGTGCTCGCGCTTCGTCGAGGACAGCGATATATCTATCGGCCCCGCGGTGCCCAGACGCTTTACGCCGGCGAC
>Ga0209828_1003382_pt1 | contig 12211 bp, 5 predicted proteins | sample MaitaG_FD_187429 | JGI IMG/M metagenome (GOLD analysis project Ga0209828, IMG submission 187429) | Marine algal microbial communities from Maine, USA - Maine_Asex2 metaG (SPAdes) (version 2) | ecosystem: Host-associated > Algae > Red algae > Unclassified | place: Maine, USA | collected 2015-01-05
TTTTTCCACGTAGCTAAGGCTATGCGGTAAAATAACGCCTCATAAGGCACTCAAAATAATTGGCAGTTAATTGTCAACTTATTTTTGTCAGACTACTTACTTGTTTTTAATAAAAGAACTTTGTTTTGAAAAGTAAAAAATTTACTTATTTTTAGTCATTGGACCAACAACAACTCAAATCTCATATTTAAAATGAAACAAATAGTAATCAAACATACTCAAAAAGACCTTGAAGAAGTGTTATTGGTAAGTGACGATGTTTTTTTTAAAATTATTGAGCAAAACGATACGGCTAGTTTGAAAGAGTTGCTGGATTCTTTAGCGTCATTCAAAGGTGTTTCTGTTCACTATGTACACGTATATGAATACGATGGTCAGCAACAGCCTAAGAAAAAAGCACCTTTATTGGATGTGCCCTTAGATTATGAAGACAGCTCTGGATGCATTATGGGATTTTTTAAATTGATATTTTGGTTGTTTAAAGGTTTGTTCCGATTGGTAGGTGGCATTTTTAAGATGTTTGATTAATGAAAAACAACTAATGTTCAGCAATAAAGACCGTATCTCCAACCGTTACCGCTCCAGGGAAACACCTGCCTTGACTCAAGGTATCGGTGGTCCATTGTGCGGTTAAAGCTTGAGAACTTAATAAAAAGAAGAAGCATAAAACTATTGGAACTGAATTTTTTATAGTAAGATGATACATAGTATTGATATTAGATTTTGAAGTTTACTTTGAAGATACATCTTTTTAGAGGGTTTCAGACGCACTTACCCATATTAGAGCAATGTCTTTCTTTCAGTTCACCAATAGAAACGTTTTGATATACCGAATGTACAGTATCTTAGCGAAAAAAATACAGTTTTATGAAAAGCAATTTAAGTAAAGATGGTCCCTCTTTTTCGAGAATAGTAGCAGGTGTGATGACTTGGGGTGTTTGGGGTAAAAATTTTACTATAAAACAAACAGAAGCCTATATCAATGCGTGTTTGGAATTGGGGATTACTACTTTTGACCACGCCGATATTTATGGACATTATACCACCGAATCCTTATTTGGAAAATCCTGTCCTTCTAGTTTGCGAGATAACATTCAGTTGGTGAGTAAATGCGGGATAAAGCTGATTACAGCCAACAGACCCAATCATAAAATAAAGTCTTACGATACCAGTAAATTTCACCTTCTTTATTCTGTCGAAAATTCATTGAGACAGTTAAAGACCGATTATCTAGATTTACTGCTCATTCATCGTCCAAGTCCCTTAATGCATCCAGAAGAAATTGCAGAGACCATCACCAAATTAAAGGCTTCGGGTAAAGTGAAACACTTTGGTGTATCTAATTTTACCCCTTCTCAGTTTGAAATGCTCCATCAGTTTACGCCTTTAGTGACCAACCAAGTAAAAGCCTCTTTGCTTCATTTAGATCCTATGACGGATGGCACTTTTGATCAATGCTTAAAACATCAAATTTCTCCTATGGCGTATTCTACTCACGCAAGCGGAACTTTGTTTACTTCAGATGAGGAACGTGTCTTACGAATTAAAGAAGCAGTCAGACCAATTGCCGAAAAACACGAAACAACTTATGAAGTAATATTGACTGCTTGGTTGTTGAATCATCCTGCACAAATTTTCCCCATTATGGGTTCTACCAAAATAAACCGACTTAAGGCAGCTGTGGAGGCACTGACTGTAAAATTGAGTCGAGAAGATTGGTTTGTCTTGTATGAAGCATCTGTAGGGGAGGAAGTAGCCTAGAGCGCATCAGTTTCAAAAAAAGGCTAAGTGCTGTTTCTAATAATATTAAAAAGAACTTTGTAATAAAAAGTAACTACGCAACCTAAAATAAGATTTACATCTTAAAAAATGCTGAAAGGGGAAGATTGTTTGAAGCGACGTTTAGGGAATCATTTCTCAATATTGTTTGTTAGCATTCAGGACACAAACAATAACAATGAATGCCTCAAGAAAATACAACCGCAGCTTGCACGCCCAAATCAGTTTGGGAACAACTTCTGATGATCGATTTATGCCCAATGGATATGTCAAACAATTTGCCGAAATGGAACAATTGGTTTTGACAGAGAAGCTAGATGGTCAGAACAACTGTTTTAATAAATATGGTGTCTTTGCCAGATCACATACCTCGCCGAGTATTCATCCTTGGGACAAACCATTAAGACAACGTTGGGAATTGATTAAAAGCGACTTAAAGGACTTAGAAATATTTGGGGAAAATATGTATGCCATTCACTCTGTAGGCTACCAGAAATTGGAGTCTTATTTTTATGTATTTGCGGTTAGAGAAAAAGACCAATGGCTCTCTTGGGAAGAAGTGAAATTCTATGCTTCTGTACTCGATTTCCCTACTGTTCCTGAAATTCTTATCCAAAAACAATTAAGCGAATTTTATCAAGAAAATAAAAACGAGAACGATTGTCTAATAAGTTGGTTAACCCACAACCTAGAGATGCCTTGGGAAGCTTATGTTGAAACGAAGGGGAAACTTACTGGCTATAACGCCTTTACAAATCAAGCAGCTTGTGAGGGTTTTGTTATCAGAAATGCAAGGGGGTTTAAAACCAATGAAGGATTGTTGCCTGTTGCCGAAAACGAATTTGACAGTCTGTTTAAGTTGGTCAGAGCAGGACACGTTCAAAACGATGTTCATTGGACTAAGAATTGGAAAACAGCCAAATTGATTGATTATGGAAAACATAAGTGGGACGCCTACCAATATCTCAGTTCATAACCAATAAAATCTATCACTTATCAACTATCAACTATGTATAACAACGAACCCATCAATTGGGAAGTCATCGAACAATCTTATGATTGGTTTCGGGATATGAAAGATGTTCCTCAGGATAAAGAGTGGCATGCAGAAGGCGATGTACAAGTTCATACCAAAATGGTTGTGGAGGCTTTGGTAAAACTAGACGAGTTTCAATTACTCGATAATGAAAAAAAGCAAATTTTATTTACGGCTTCCTTATTGCATGATGTAGAAAAAAGATCAACAACCAATACCGAAATTATTGACGGGAAAGAACGGATTGTTTCACCGAGACATGCCAAAAAAGGGGAGGGGACCGCTCGTTTGTTTTTATACAAAGAAGGAAATGTCCCATTCAAAATCAGAGAACAAATTTGCAAACTGGTCCGATGGCACGGAATGCCTATTTGGGCAATAGAGAAAGCAAACCCACAAAAATCAGTCATTAAGACAAGCCTAGAAGTCAATACCCATTTATTATACATTTTATCCAAAGCCGACATTTTAGGAAGAATATGTAACGATCAAGAAGACTTATTATATAAAATTGAGCTTTTTAAAGCCTTATGTCAAGAGAATGATTGTTATGGAAAAACTAAAGATTTTTCAAGTAACTACAGTCGTTATTTTTACCTAAATAAAGCCGAAGCGTCTCCCAATCATGAGTACTTTGATGAAACCAAATTTCAAGTAACAGTTATGTGTGCATTACCTGGAACAGGTAAGGATTATTTTATTCAAAAGAACCTATCAGAACTTCCAGTATTGTCTTTGGATGAAATCCGAAGAAGGGAAAAGATAAGTCCAACAGATTCTAAGAAACAAGGCTTGGTGATTCAATTGGCAAAAGAGCAAGCCAAAGTTTTTATGCGTAAAAAACAAGACTTCGTTTTTAATGCCACCAATATTAGTAAAGACCGTAGAAGTAAATGGATTTCTTTGTTTAAAGAATATGGTGCTCGAATTAAAATTATTTATCTAGAAGTGCCTTATAAACAACTTTTCAAACAAAATAAAGACCGCAAACATCAAGTACCAGACAGTGTCATCTACAAAATGATGAATCAATGGGAAATACCCAATTATGAGGAGGCAGTAGTAATAGAGTGGAAGATACAAACTAATATGTATAGTCCACCAAGGCTATAACAACGTTTAGAGGTCTAGATTTCAAAACCAATAGTTCGGTAATGAATTAAGTGGCTATCCGTCTAAAGTTGCCGAACTGCTTCCCAAGTTCCGTTTTTGCTTTGACATATGAAGTTTTACTAATTTAATCCCACCAAGCTCTGTTTTTGTTGACTTTTATCTCCTTTATAATATTTTAAGTAACAAAATACAAATTTCTTCGTAAGAGTTAAGATAAAAAGCAAATAGTTTTACACAAATCCTACTAGTATGACGAATTTTAAAGAGAGTAATAAAAAAATAAAATTGATTTTCTGTACTGAGAAAATCATAAATTTTGTTTTGAAACCTCTAGTGGTAATGTTGATTTACCTGATATTACCTCAGCAAGCAACCGCTCAATATACCATTTTATACAACGATGCTAACAATCAAAACCTTATAAACCAAGACATAACTACCTGTATAGATCAAGACTCGATTAATACAGTCCGTTTGATTATTGTTTCAGAAAATTCTGACAATACTACTGCAACAATCACTTTTCCAACTGGGATATCCTATAGACCAGGTTCCATTACAACAGTTAACGAAATGGGAGGATTAGCTATTGTTGAGTCAGATATTTCTGATTTGACAAATCCAGTATTTAGTATAACTCCAGCAGATTTGATTCCGGGAAATGAAATTACCTTTTCTTGGGCGAGAGAGGCCAGCTGTGGGGCTGTTGATTATCAGATGTCTGGCGGTACTTTTAAGGATGTACTTTTATTTGAAGGGGGCGGAGGATCTTTTTTAGAAAATAATATGAACCTCAATACCTATGACCTTTTAGTTCCCTCAGTTAGTTTGTTTGGAGAAGGACCTATTACTGCCAATATTGGTGAAAATGTTATGAGGGAAGTAACTCTGACAAATGGTGGACAGGGAAGTTTGAATTTGGTAACATTTTACATAATAGATGGACAAGGTACTGCTACTACTCAGCTTGAAACAACAACAGGGATGATTCTGACTCCCTCTATGGTTGTGAATGATACATTGTATTACACTTTAGATGGTCCTATAATAGATGATTTTGGAAACAATGATGCAGCGTTTGATAATGGCGAACAAATTATTTTAAAAAGAACCTATACCGTTATATCCTGTGATAATGAATCTTATTATAGTGCCTATTGGGGATGTCCAGATGTCTGTATGGAGACCGATGCTTTGTTGCAGAGCACAATCATTCCCAACCTTGTACCAGATGTAACCTTTGGCTTTAAAGATGGTGTAAATAAGGATTACTGTTATAATGGTGATAATGCCGCAAAAGATGGTGCAGCCGTCATGCAGGAGTTCGAATTTTGTAATACAGGCAATGGACCTGCTACCAATATTGAATTGGACTTGCACAACAATACACCAGGAAGTGGTACTGGTCAAAACTATTTTTCCTTGGATGCAATTAACATCTATGATGAAATGGGTGCTTTAATTGGAACTTCTGCCAGTCAAACCAATATAACCTCTTTGGTTAATTATTGGCAAAACGATTGTACGCAAGACACCTATCCTCAGAACATTCAATATGATCTTGGGGGTTTGGTATTATTGCCAGGAGAGTGTGTAACACTTGAAGTGCCAACATATGTGAATAATTTGGAAGAAGGATGTCGTGGCACATGTGGGGGAGATATCGCTTGGTATTTTTTCAATAGAGCGTATCGCTATCAAGATCAATGCGAGGAAATTGATTATGATTTATCAAGAGTTGGTATTGGATATGGTGGAAGACAATTGGCAAGATTTGATCTTGAAATGCCAACCGATTTAGTGGATCAACAAGAATTTGAACTAGAAATTAACTTTTCTAATTTGTTTACAGAAGTTAAAAACAATGATAAAGGATTTACTTGTTTGTTCATAGATATATCAAATACTGGCCTTCAGTATATTGGACCAAATTCAATATTTTTCAACGGTTCCAGTAATGATGCTGACTTACCAGTTCAGGTAATAGGTGATTCGATTAAATTTACGTTTCCCAATAGGGTGTTTGGATCGGGAATTTTACCTGTTCCACTGAAAGCTACTTGTGACGCAGGTGGTGGCGCACTTACTTTGGACTTGTTTTTTCAAGCACAATATAACGAATCATGCACTGAGTTGCCTTATCATCACAATTGCTTGAATCGAACATTTCAAATGCATTGTCCGGAATCATGTCCAGAAGGAGGAGCTACGCCAATCTCGTTTAATATGGAACGAATCAGTATTGGTTTAGCAGATACAGATAATAATGGGGTACCTGATGGAACAGGACTTGCCGATCCTGCCGATATCCGAGTTCATAGAGCATCTAATTGTGATACCGTTAGAGGAGCCTGGGAGATCATCGTTTATCCAAATACAGTTGGTCCAAACGCAGGAAACCCTTTTAATCATACTTATATAGAGTTTGATTTAGATTATCAGGGAGGAACCATTTGTAATGATCAAGTTATTGACAACACTTTTACGCCTCTGCCCGATGCCGAAGTGACTATTTTTCCTGGCGATGGGTCTCCCTCTTTTACATGTCTGGTGACTGCAGATATAGAAGGGGCTAATAGTGACATCGCTAAATATGACTTAACACCTTGTAAACTAAATTGGGAAGGCGGCGACTCCATTTATGTGGAAGCACTTTATGTTGCCAATACAAGAACTGGAAGTGGTGGCTTCAGACAGTATATTGCTGATAATGAAGTCTATAGTAGTTTTATCCCTAATCCTTCAGAAGGATATAATGATATAGATGAAAACCCCAATGGCGAGCGACACACCTGTGATCGATTTAACGATTATATGAATGTCTATAATCATGTATCTTCTCCTTACTTCCGTCCTCAAACAATAAGGGGCTGCGAAGGAACGATTAGAATGGACTACAGATATTATATAAATGTTCAGACAGGTGATATATGGTATCCTAATGAATACAGACCATTTACGTATCCTGATGAGTTTATCGTTAACTGGCCTGATGCGTTTCCATACAGACCTGGATCTGCTAAGTTCGCTGGTAATGTTATACCAGATGCAGATATCACTCAGAGTGGAGGGCAATTGATATTTTCTAATTTAAGACAATTTTTCCAATCCAATGGCGGTTCCTTATTGGAGCCAGATGAAGCTTGGAGCTATTCTGTGACTTTCAAACTCGATTCAAATTGTGATTTGCCTGCAGGTTCATTTGGCGCCTCTTTTACAGCAATGCAAATTGGAAATGGTTGCCAATCAAGTGCAGACCCATACCCTTCGTGGATAACTTGTGCTGGTGTTAAGTCATCATCTGCTTCCATATTTTATGAACGACCACAGCCATTTATTACAGGTGGAGGGCAAGTTCAATACACAACGAATGAAGTTTGTTGGGATGTTATTTTAAACAATGGTAGTAACAATGTAGATGCTCCAGAAAGTTGGTTTTATTTTGAAACACTGCAAGGCGGGCTGTCAGACATTGCTGTGTATGACTTAGATGGAAATGCACTAAATGAGAACAATGGTTTCTTTGAAGTAGGCGATAACGATGCAGGAGCATCAACGGCCTATCAGGTTTGTGCCATTCCTATGGATTGTGATATTTTGGAATTAGAAATATTAACAGGATTCGGTTGTGATGGCTACCCAACAATGTTTGAGGGGCTATCGTGTGGTTTGGACACACTAACGGGTATTCCACATCGGTCAGAAGTTCAGCTTCAAGTAAATTCCGAACCAGCACTGCCACTGCCACTCTGTACACAACAAGACATAGAAGTACAAGTTTCCAGCGCACAAGCAGCTTATCTGGATGACCCTGTATTACAAATTGATATTCCAATTGGTGTTTTTATTATAGGTGATTTTACCTACGAATACCCAGCGGGATCTAATAATATTCAGACGGCTTCTTACTCACAGACAGGTTCATTATATACAATTATGTTGGAAGGTCATAGTGAAGTGGAAGCCATAGGTATTCCAGGTACGATAGATGCTCTGGTACCAGAGGAAAGAGAGATTCTTGTTCGCTTCTCCCTCAATACAGATTGTGATTTTACTGCGGGATCGGGCATTGTGTTCCAAGCCTTTGGCAACCGTCCTTGTGGTGACCCCGCAATCAATAATGGTGTTCGAGCTCGGACCTCAGATTTATCTGTTTTAGGAGCAACCTTACCTTATTCTACCTCTATTACGATTGACATGGATAATAATCCGAAATTGATTGGCTGTGAGGCAACAACTGTAGAGGCGGATTTAGAATTTGTTGGGTTATCTCAAGATATGTCATCACCGGGTGATTCTGTTTTCATCACTTTGGATGAAGGTGTAGAATTTATTGAAGAATCATTTGCTTGTTGTAGTACAGATCAGTCTACATGTTTGGTTTTTGCATATTCAGCTGTATTGGCATCAGGAAAAACGCGTGTTGCACTTGCTTTGCCGAATGCAGGAATTGATTTCACTAATCCAGTGGCTACTTGTTTTACGTATGAGGTCACCAATTCTAATGATGTGGGTTGTGATTTGCTGAAGGCAATGACCATAGAATCTGTGGGTCAGATTACGGGCGTTCCATGTCCAACAGCACCTGGAGAAGAATGTCCAAGCTTAGATATAATAACAGGACAAAAAACAATTGAGTTTACAACCGAGAAGATTGAATTGACTTTGTTAAATAGTAGTTTCGAATGTAATTCATTTGATGATATTGTTGACATAGAATTGCAAGTGCAGATGGATAGTCTTGACCTAGCTATAGGAAATAGTATCCTCATAGATTTCTATTGTAGCGATGAAGATGGAGAGCCAACAAACTATTTGGATAGCGACCAAATTGATGGACCGCTTGCAGCAGGAAGTAGTATTACTGTCATGCACAGTGTGGCAGGTAGTTTATGTAATCTCGATAATGGTATCATTGCGGTAATTAGACAAGAAACAAATTCAGGAGCGACCAATTGTATCTGTGAAGATTTGTATATTCGATCCGCTCCAATAGAATGTCCTCAATGTACCTTCCCTATAGTCACTGCTCAAGCCATTCCAGCCCTTTGTCCCCTTGGTGCTCCAGTAGATGATGCACAATTAGAAATCACGACTTCGACAGAGGGAACTGCTTATAATTATTCAATGGGTTCAAGTTACGATTCTACCAATAGTATTTTGACAAACAAGCAAACATTTGATCCTACGACAGACTTGCCATTGCAATTTGGTGCTTTAGCCAATCCAACAGGTTCTCAGGATTATACCATCAGAGTATTCAATGGCTTAGATGAATGCTTTACAGATGTGACAGTAACGCTATCTGAAACGACTCAACCTACTTCTCCTATAGTAGTCAATGGAGACCAAACCATTTGTGAGGGTGAAAACATCAATTCTTTTAATGTTTCTGTAGCTGTAGGAATGCAAGTAGATTGGTATGATGCTTCAACAGGAGGTAATTTACTATTAGCAAACAGTACCAGTTATACAGCTAGTACATCAGGTGCTTACTATGCCGAAGCAAAAAATCCAGACACTGATTGTGTAAGTCCTACTCGTGCTGTGTTGACATTAACAATAAAACCTAACCCAGTGGTTGGTCCATATACTTCTGTAGCAATGTGTACCAATGAGTGTATGACTTTAGACTTAAATCTAAATGCTGTAATAGAAAATGAAGTAACGGTTCAATGGGATCCAATTGATTTTTTGGATGACCCAACGAGTGTTATGCCAGAGATATGTAATCCAACTGGTAATGTTCAATACACTGTTACTGTCACTCACAACGGATGTACAACAGAAGCAGAATTTCCAGTTATAGTTAATTCAGTTCCTTTGGCAGCACCTGCAGAAATAACGGTTTGTGCTCAAGACAATGGCAATGGTTTATTTGACTTAACAACTTTGGATAATGAAGTAGATGTTACTCAAGGAAATACGGTTACTTATCATTCTTCTGAAGAGGGTGCTTGGAATGAAACAGATTTGTTATCAAGTCCTTATGAAGCAACTAATAATGCCATCATTTATGGTCGAGTAGAAAGCAGCAGTGGCTGTGCGGATGTAAAACCAGTAACATTATTAGTCAATCTATCACCAACAGCTGCTCCAGCGGAATTGTTTGAATGCGATAATAATGATACAAATGGAATGGCTGAATTTACCTTAACAGAAGCCAATGCAACAGTTGATGTAGATGGAAATAATACGGTGACCTATCACATTAATTTGACCAATGCCGAATCAGGAGCTGCTCCATTAAGTTCGCCTTATAATACAGCAGATGGAACAATCCTTTATGCTCGTGTTGCAACCACTGATGGCTGTTATAGAACCAGTGAAGTAACATTGACTTTATATCCACTACCAAGTATTGCCCCAGCAGAGTTATTTGAATGTGACAACAATGATGGAAACAATGATACAAACGGAATGGCGGAATTTACTTTAACAGAAGCCAATGCAACAGTTGATGTAGATAGTGGAAGTACGGTGTCTTATCACCTTTCTCAGGCGGAAGCCGATGCTGGAACAGGCGCTTTGTCATCTCCTTATAATGCAGGCGATGAAACAGTGGTTTTTGCTAGAGTTCAAAGCAGCGATGGTTGTTATTTGACCAGCGAAGTCACCCTTTCTTTGTATTCATTACCAACAGTCGCACCAGCCGAATTATTTGAATGCGACAATAATTTAGGCAACAACGAAGCAGATGGTTTTGCTCTGTTTAACTTGTTTCAAGCCGATGCAACAGTCAATGTTAGTGGAGGTTTGGGGGTTACTTATCACGCAACGCAAACAGATGCCGATGCGAATGTATCAGCTTTGACCAGTCCTTTTAATGCAAGCGATGGAACGATTGTTTTTGCAAGAGTAATCAATAGCGATGCTTGTTATTTGACCAGTGAAGTAACATTGACTTTACATCCACTACCAAATGCAGAAGATGCTCAAATAAGTGCCTGTGACAATACCGATGGAACAGGTGATTTTGACCTGACTTCTATAAGTAGTGAGGTCGATACCGATGGCGGAAACACTGTTACCTTCCACGCTACACAGGCGGAAGCCGATGCTGGAACGGGCGCGCTACCGTCGCCGTATAATGCTCCAGATATGACCAGTGTTTATGCTCGTGTAGAAAACGAATTTGGCTGTCATTGGACCAGTGAAATATTCTTTACTTTATTAACAGCACCAGACATTACTGATACCGATAAGGAAGAGTGTGATCGTGGCGATGGAACAGCAGAATTTGATCTTTCTGGTGTCAACAGCTATTATGCTACTCAGCAAGATGCAGAAGATGAAACAAATCCGTTGGCGGATGAATATGAGAGTGCGGGTGAAACTGTTTTTATAAGAGTAAACTCAACAAATGCTTGTTTTACCATTCGTGAAATTGCTTTGATTGTTTTGCCTTTGCCAAATGTAGCGGAAGCAGAATTAGAGCTTTGTGACAGTGGAAACGGAACGGCTGACTTTACTTTAGAAGATGCTGATTCAATGATTGACTTGGATGGTGGAAATACCATTACTTATCATTCATCGGAGTTGATGGCTCTACAAAACATTGGACCATTATCTAGTCCTTACAATACATCAGGTGAATCTGTTTTTGCCAGAGTAACCGATGAAAAAGATTGTTTTAGTACAGCTGAATTGGTTCTTACAGTAAACCCACTTCCAAACATTGCAACCACGACTATTCAGGCTTGTGACAATGGCGATGAAACGGCTGACTTTATCCTTAATGGAATGGATGAAACCATTGATGCAGATGGTGGAAATATGGTTACCTATTATGCAATGGAGTCTGATGCAGTCTCGGCAATGAATGAAATTGCCAGTCCTTATACAACTGTTGAGGGAAGCTTATTTGCGAGGGTAACGGACGAAAAAGGTTGTTTTAGAACCATAGAAATTACGCTAGAAGTTTTACCTAGCCCTGTTGTTCAGGATGCCGAAATATTTGGATGTGATTATGGTGGACAAGCCGAGTTTGATTTGGCAGATGCTTACATCTTGGTCAACCAAAGTGGTGGCGTTTCGGCTACTTATCATAGTACTGAAGCGGAAGCGGAAACGGCTTCTAATCCAATTGCTTCACCATATACTATTTCTGCGAATGAAGTGGTATTTGCGGCGGTCGCTGGTGCCAACGGGTGTATTATGGTGGCGGAAGTAACGCTAACGATGATTACTCCGCCAACAGCAAACGACTTTGAAATATTGGGTTGTGACAATGGGGATGGTACGGCTGACTTTGATATTCTAATGGCGGCTCCAAATATTGAT
>Ga0209828_1003386_pt1 | contig 12203 bp, 12 predicted proteins | sample MaitaG_FD_187429 | JGI IMG/M metagenome (GOLD analysis project Ga0209828, IMG submission 187429) | Marine algal microbial communities from Maine, USA - Maine_Asex2 metaG (SPAdes) (version 2) | ecosystem: Host-associated > Algae > Red algae > Unclassified | place: Maine, USA | collected 2015-01-05
ACTCGAAACAGATCAGGGTATTGCTGCGCTTCATCAATGATGACGTTGTCAGTGTTTAAGGTAAAGAAAGTAATAATGGTTTAATCATACCGCTGCAAGTACATATTTTAATTCAATAGCGAAGTGCTTATATCCATATCGTACGAGCTTGCTCGCAACTCACCTCTGTTAATGGTGCCATCCTAAATCATTGGGGCCGAACTCCCTGTTTATAAGATAGGTTGAACCCCGACTGGCCGTGTCGTATTTAGGTAGTAATAATTTAGCTCACAATGAAATTGATTTATATTACTGATGGCCTCAAAATGAAAAGTTACTCTGCATCAAAATATCAAATAAACAAGGAGTTACATCATGAAACGAGTAACAACCATACTCACCACAGCGATCAGCATTGCCTTAATCAGCACTGCGGTCATGTCAAAAGAGTCCCGATACCCAGAGTTCGGCAACGGTAGAATCGAACAGAATCTAGTTGAGGCCAAGGAATACATGGTCTCATCTGCCAACCCCTATGCCAGTGAAGCTGGAATGCGCATCATTGCCAAAGGTGGTAGTGCCATCGATGCGGCGATTGCCGTGCAAATGGTTTTAAATCTGGTTGAGCCTGAATCTAGTGGTATCGGCGGTGGAGCGTTTGCGCTTTACTGGGATAACGCAGAAAAGGCCCTATCGAGTTATGACGGCCGAGAAAAAGCTCCAATGCTTGCTGACGGTAAGCTGTTTCAGGAAAACGGCAAAAATATGAGTTGGTGGGAAGCACTGGCCGGTGGCCGCGCAGTCGGCGTGCCTGGTGTTGTTGCAATGATGGAGAAAGTGCATAAAAAGTATGGAAAACTCCCTTGGGCAGAGCTGTTTGAAGACGCGATCAAGTTAAGTGAAGAAGGCTTTGAGGTATCGCCCAAATTAGCCGCCTCCATTGCTAAAAAAACCAACCCTGCGTTAGGGCGTTATGGGGAAACCTGGAACTATTTTTTCCCAGACGGCAAACCGTTGCAAGCGGGGGTGATGAAGAAAAACCCAGAATTTGCAATGACACTGCGACGTATTGCCTTACTCGGCGCAAAAGGTTTTTATAAAGGTCAGATTGCCTTGAATATAGTCGGCGCAGTTCGTTTGGCCGCAGATAATCCAGGCTTACTAAGTGTCGAAGATATGGTTAACTATGAGGCCATCGAACGCCCGCCAGTTTGTGCACCCTATAAAGCGTATAAAGTGTGTGGAATGGGACCACCCACATCCGGTGGTATGACCGTCATACAAATCCTCAAGCTTTTGGAAGATAAAGGCTTAGACAAACTCAAACCAATGTCTGCTGAAGCTGTTCATTTATTTGCTCAGGCAGGCAAATTGGCTTATGCAGATCGCGGCAAGTATATGGCCGATGCTGACTTTGTGAATGTTCCTGTTGAAGGCTTAATCGATGGTGATTACCTGAAAAAGCGCGCGGCGCTTATTGGCGATAAGGACATGGGCAAAGCAACGGCTGGCACCCCACCAAATGCCGATAAAAACTGGATTGAATCAACATCACCGGAGCAACCCAGTACCACTCACTTCAGCATTGTTGATAAAGAGGGCAACGGCTTCTCTATGACATCGAGTATTGAAATGGCGTTTGGTTCGACGGTCATGGTTCGAGGCTTCTTACTGAATAACCAGCTGACTGACTTCTCGTTTAGTGAAGAGAAAAACGGTGAGTTAATTGCGAATCGTGTGCAACCGGGAAAACGCCCACGTAGCTCCATGTCTCCGTTCATGGTGTTTGATAAAGATGACAATTTGACGATGGTCATTGGTTCACCTGGCGGTAGCCGCATTATCAATTATGTGGCTAAAACGATGCTGGGTGTTATGGAATGGAACATGGATATTCAAGCGGCAATTAGCATGCCACATTTCGTCAACCGTAATGGTGCAACGGACCTCGAGAAAGGTACCGATATTGCGGGCATTAAAGGTGATCTGGAAGCTTTGGGTCATAAAGTCAACGTTCGCGATCTTAACTCAGGTCTGCATGGTATCACCATTGGAGCTGACGGCATGCAAGGCGGCGCTGATCCACGAAGAGTGGGTCGTGCTTTGGGTAAATAAGGGAGAAATGAAAACTTCAGTCACCCTGTTTCAGAAAGAACAGGGTGGCTGGGCAACAAAGTTTTTGTTAATTAGATGCTGCCCAACCCTCTAGTTTGAAGCAGAAACTTTTGCTGGGTTGTTCTAAAACGGGGCTGTTAGCATGATTTAGATAAAGGTAAGAGATCCAGTCGGGCGCTCTCCTTTGAACTGTTTGATTTCACAGTTGTTCATTTCGAACCCTGCAACGAGTTCACATAGTCTTAACGCTCATCTTGCCTTGACAATATACGTTACAACAACTATTGTTTAAACATATCACTAACAGGAAGCACCATGTCTAAGCAAGCTAACACACTATCCCGTCGCAATTTTTTAAAGGCCACTGCCTACACCTCGGCATTAGTAGCCAGCGGTTTGTCTAGCCTGTCATTTGCAAACTCAGCCAGCACCAGTCAGAGCGTGATCAATGAATCAGTCTCATCTACCGTGAATTTGCTAAACCAAAGCGACAAAGCTTACACTTTAGATGCATTCCAACCGTTTACCCTAGAGAAAGTTCACGGCTGGGTTGTGGTTAAACTTAATAGAGTCCCAGAACTTAGAGAAGTTGACAGTATTACACTTGCCGCTGGAGAGCAGCGTTCGTTTGAGACTAGTAGTGAGCTAGCACCCGCACTGAAAGAGAAAGGTGGTTATATTTTTATCACCAATGAACATACTGAACTCGACAATATGGTCCCAATGGCAACTTTCGACGTGGCCATTGTATAAGCACGATTGACTTCAGTTATAGTGTTTTACGTTGATATTGTGAGTTCTTTGGCACCACCCAACGTACACCACCTTTAGGGTTTTCAACATCCCCCGAATAACGCGGAATGATATGTATGTGAAGATGGAAAACACTCTGTCCGGCTGCTAACTCATTGTTGCAGCCAATATTAAACCCATCCGGCGAATGTAGACCTTCTACGTATTGCTTGCCGCGCAAAATTAATTCACGAAAATCTCTGTTTTCTTCTTCCGTACACTCAAAATACGTTTTGATATGGCGTTTAGGAATCACCAGACAATGACCGGGACTTACAGGATAGGTATCGGTAACTAAGGCAGCGTGCTCCGTTTCAGCAATCGTTTCTTTAGATCTGGGCTTACAAAACAGGCAAGGATCATTTGGGTCAAAGGCTTTCTTTTCAGTCATCTAGAGATTCTCTTTTTTCTATATCAAACGCTACAGTAAGCCAACATGTTCAGTTTCATTCCCCGTCATGACACGCTCTTGTATGACACGCCAAACGCCGTCTTCTTCTAACTCGATAAGCACCTCAACGCCTTGCGTTTTCTTACCTTCATCCTTGACTTGAATGATTTCAAGCGTTTTAAACATAATTTGAGTTTCATTGTGCGCAGACATTTTCAAGCCATCATAAGTCACGCTTTCGATCACGCCATCTTTAAAATCTTTTTCAGAAGCGCCCGCCCAATCTTTGTAACTGATGCTTTCAAACCCCGATACACCCGTTACTCGCACCTTTTTTGAAATCAGATTGAAATGCGCATCAAAATCGCCTGCTGTTGCCGTTGTCGCAGACGCATCCATCCACGCCTGTGCAATCATTTCGGGGGACTTTTTAAACTCTAAGGGATGTACTGACTTAGCATCTGACATCGGTGTGACCTTGCGATATTTATGTGCTGCTGATTCTAACGGGCTTTCGAATAGAAACCAATATCCCTGAAGATCCCGTAAGCCTGATTTTTAAGATGATAATATGGGACTCCATTGTTGAATCAGTAGACTCTATGAAACAAATTACCGCCAATGGTTTAACCTTCATGACAGGCTTAGAAGGCCAAGGCCCACGCTTCCTTTTCATATCCGGCACCGGCGCTGATCTACGACGCGCTAATACCGCCCTAACCTCACCACTGACCAAAGACTTCCAAATACTGTCTTACGATCAGCGCGGCATGGGGCAAAGCGAGAAGCCAGATCGCCCCTACACCATGCAGGATTACGCTGAAGATGCTGTTGCCATTCTCGATGCTTACGGCTGGGATGACGCGTTACTAGCAGGCTATTCATTTGGCGGTATGGTAGCTCAGGAGATAGCAATTCGTTGGCCTGAACGTGTAACGCGCTTGATCTTAATGGCGACAACTGCGGGCGGCGAAGGTGGCAGCTCTTACCCATTAGAAAACTTAAGCGGCTTGCCTCCTGAGGAACGTGCACGAAAGGCAATGGAAGTTTCAGATCTCACCTTTACTCAGAAGTGGCAAGCAGACAACCCAGAAGCTTCACAGATGAGAATTACTAACAAGATACAAGCTCAAAAGGAGTTTGCTGGCGAACCCAATGCGGCAATGGGTGCACGCAGACAGTTAGCTGCTCGTGCAGGCCATAATACTTACGATCGACTAAACTGTATCACCGCCCCTACTCTCGTTTTGAGCGGCACGCATGACGGACAAGCGCCTATGCCAGCGCAGAAGGCCATGGCGGAGGCTATCCCGAACTGTCAGTTTGAAATTATGCCAGGCTCGCACGGCATGTTATGGGAGTCGAATGCTGTTTTTGATCGGATAAGCCAGTTTATGAAGAGGTAAGGATATTTTACAAGACTGTCAGCATAATAAAATACTACGGACGATGCTCCACAGGCTGCGAAATACCCACCAATCCCGATGCTGTACCAGCAAACTCAGCAGTTTATTTTCTATTATTTGTCTTTACGTTCAGTTCTACTAAGCATATACTTGTTATAACAACTATTGTTTATACACCTTTCCTGCATGGGTTGAAAACGCGAACAATAGAGTTAGTGGCTATTATCAGGAGTAAGCACCATGTCTAAAAACACAAATACATTATCTCGTCGTAGCTTTTTAAAAGGCGCGGCATACACATCAGCATTATCAATGGGTGGCTTATCAAGCCTAGCCGTTGCGAGTTCAGCGAACGCTATGCTAGACATAGAAAGCGGGATGATCACCTTATTGAATCAAAGCGCCAAAACCGTTGCCCTTGATGCTAAGCAACCGATTACTTTAGAAAAGAAAAATGGTTACGTAGTGGTGAATGTCAACAAGGCCTCAAAGGCCGGCTCTGCCCGACCATTGAACCTTGACGCAGGGCAGCAGCTCTCATTTGCAGTTGAAGATGGCTTAACGCCGACGTTGACCAATAGTAATCAGTATCATGATGGTATCAATAGCACGATATTCGTTGGCAAAGACAACTTCCCAGCCAGCCTTTATGATGCAACATTTGTTTAAATACCAAGGGAATTACACATGTCTAACCAAACAAGCTTTACCCAATCTCGTCGTAACTTTCTAAAAGGTACCGCGGCCATATCTGCCTTATCCATCGGTGGTTTATCGAGTGTGGCACTAGCCAGTACAGGCACATCAGCAATCGATCCTATCGCCGTCGCTGTAAGCAAAATATTTAGTGAAACGGGCATTAAAATCATTCAAGAAACGTTGCTTGATCGTGAGAAGGTAACCTTGATTAATCAAAGCGGTAAGCTACAGATGCTGGATGCGCGCCAGCCTATTTCGTTGTATCAAACGAATGATGCTTTGGTTGTTACTGTCAATCAGGATGATGCAAAGGCGGTGAATGGCATGATTCTGATGTCACCTGACCAACAGTGGACATTTGACGTAAAAGCAGTCGGTATTGAGGTAAGCGATGTGGCTGCAAACAAGTTACAGATAAGTAGCGCGTACTCTGTATTTAATAGAACAGTGCCCGTTCAAATCGTTTGATCGAACCAAACACTTAGAACATTTAAGTTATCTATCTTGCCTTGCTGTTGGTCGTTGCACCATTAGCAAGGCATGCAGCGACTCGGTATCGAGCTAGACAGTCTTGGCAAAGTTTCTAACTAACTCAAGCGCACGAGAGGAGATGTCTGATCATTTCCAAGCTTTCTCTCTGAGATCAGCTTGTGAAATATCACGGTCACTCCACATCCCGGCAAATTCGGTAAAGTCGACAGGGTCAGATTTTGTCTATTGCCTAGCTATATCTTTTTTCAATGCCTCGCGAATATACGCTGAAGCACTCATATTTAATCTGGAGGCTTGTTGCTTAATCGCTGCAAACAAGGATTCATCGAAGTAAATTTGTGTTCTATGCATAGCAATAACTCATTTAACAATTTATACATCATCAACATCCATAAAACCGACTAAGGTATGATAAGTCTATCGTCATAATCTACTGCTAAGTAACGCAACGTTCTCATTTGGAAGAGCTAACATGAGCAAACAACCCAACTTCGTCTTCATCATCACCGATCAACAACGCGCCGACTACCTAAGCTGCGCAGGCCACCCCGTCCTAAAAACCCCAAATATCGACAAAATTGCTCAGCAAGGCACGATATTCAACCGCTTCCATGTAGCCAACCCTGTCTGCATGCCCAATCGCGCCTGCTTGATGACCGGACGCTACTCTTCAGTCAACGGTGTGCGCATGAACGGTAACGACCTGCCACTTAACATGACCACATTCACGCATGTCCTTAGCGCTAACGGCTACGACACTGCCATGATGGGCAAGTCACACCTGCAAACCATGACGGACTTTGACGCGCCGCTTGGCAAAAACCCTCTAGGCAATGGCCCGTTGACAGATGCTATCAATATCGGCGATGAGTCTTTGTACTACAAAGAGAGCGTAAAGGAATGGGAAAAAAAAGGCCTCGACGCTTTGCAAACGCCTTATTACGGCTTTAACCACGTTGACCTAGTGACGCTTCACGGCGATATGACCGGTGGCACGCACGAGGTTTGGATGCGGGAGCAACGAAGTGATTTGGATTCATTGCGTGGGCCTAAAAACCAATTGCCGCATGACTACAGCTGCACCCAAGCCATTCGTACGGCACTCCCTGAGGAACTCTATTCGACTAGCTATGTTAAGCAATGCGCGAAGGACTATTTATCCGACCCGGCAAGACAGGAAAATCCATTTTTTACCTTTGTCTCCTTCCCTGACCCTCACCATCCTTTTACCCCTCCGGGCAAATATTGGGATATGTACAAACCCGAAGACATGCCGATTCCCGATAATTTCGACGATACCGATGCTGCTCCTGAGCACCTGAAATGGATAAAGGTACAGAAACCACCGGAAGGCGCAGAGTTCCACACCATGGCAACCCATCAGACAAAGCGTCAGATGCAAGAAGCAATGGCATTGACTTGCGGCATGATTGCGATGATTGATGATGCAGTGGGTGAGATTATGCAAACCCTCAAAGATCAGTGTCTTGATGATAATACCATTGTTATTTTTACCGCCGATCATGGCGATTATTTGGGTGACCACGGTATGTTGTTTAAAGGCGGCATGCACTATCAGAGCCTGATTCGAGTGCCAATGCTATGGCACGACCCGCGCCAGCAACAGCCTGAAACGATTGATACGCTCTGCTCTACCATCGACTTTGCACCGACTATTATGAAGCTTGCTGGCGTGCCTGCTTATCAAGGCATCCAAGGCTTTGATCTAAGCAAGCTGATTGATGGCAGCGAGCAGGAAGTTGACCGGAAACGTTTGTTAATCGAAGAAGACACGTACGAAGTTGATGTGCTGGGGTTTGATGGTCAAGTTCGCGTGAGAACCTTATTAAAAGACAATTACCGCATCTCGATATTTCAAGATAAGGACTGGGGCGAAATCTACGATCTTGATGCTGACCCACAGGAAATGCAAAACCTTTGGGACGACCCTGCACATAGTCAGTTGCGAAATGAATTGACTTGGGAGTTATTGCAGGCTGTTGTTAGTGCGGATGATCGTTCGCCTTGGCCAAAGTTTGAAGCTTGAAATAGGAGCCTGTCCGGCATCCTCTACACATTCAATTGATTTAGGACGCTGTTCTAGAACAGCCTTTTAACCTTCCATTTCCTCATGCGGCAACCCAACGTATTGATCGGCAATCACTTTGCGCCCTGCCTCTGAACCCAGATAATAATCCAGCTCAGACGTCATGAAACGCCCAAAGGTCGCACCTGACATTCCCGACACCTCAGTATCACTGTAGTCATGCAACATATTACTCATCCACCAAGAAAACCGCTCGACATTCCAGACTCGCTTCAAGGCAACCCTTGAGTATTGCTCGATGCAGCCTTTGTCACCTTCGTTATAAACGCGACAAAAAATCTTATATAAGACTGCAACATCTGACATTGCGAGGTTAAGCCCTTTAGCACCAGTCGGTGGCACAATGTGGGCAGCATCACCGACCAGAAATAGGTGCCCATACTGCATCGGTTCGCAAACAAAAGAACGCAGGGGTGCAACGCTTTTTTCAATGCTCGGGCCAGTCACGAGTTGCTCAGCGGCCTCAGGTGGTAAACGAAGCTTCAGTTCTTCCCAGAATGCATCGTCTGACCAGTCTTCAACTTTATCTGTTGTGGGAACTTGCAGGTAGTAACGCGAGCGAGTGGCTGAGCGACGGCTGGCTAAAGCAAAGCCTCGGTCATGCTTGCAGTAGATTAATTCTTCAGTAACCGGTGGCGTGTCGCTCAATACGCCTAGCCAACCGAAAGGGTAAACACGTTCATGCTCTGTGCGTTTATCTTTAGGGATGGTTTGTCGTGAAACGCCGTGGAAGCCATCACAGCCTGCAATGTACTCACAGCTTATCTGGTAGGTTTCGCTTTGATAGTTAAAGGTAACGGTGGGCTGCTGACTGGTTACATCATGGGGTTGCACGTCAGATGCATCGTAATAAGTGATCCCGCTAGCAGCGGCTCTGGCTTCCATCAGGTCACGGGTGACTTCGACCTGACCGTAACACATTACAGTCTTACCTCCGGTTAACTCATGCAAGTCGATTCGAGTGGATTTACCGTTATTGGCAATATCAAAACCGTGGTGAACTTCGCCTTCAGCATACATGCGTTGGTCGACGCCTGCTTCACGTAACAGGTCAACCGTGCCTTGTTCTAATATGCCTGCGCGAATGCGACCCAGCACGTATTCTCCTGAAGCCCGCTCAAGAATGATGTTATCAATGCCTTGCTTGCCTAGCAGCTGACCTAGCAGCAAGCCCGACGGGCCTGCGCCGATAATAACGACCTGTGTAGTTAGTTTTTTCATTGCTACGTGCCTAAAGAGATCTCCATTATTATATTCTGGATGTAAATATTGGATAAATGAATTCAATTATTAGCGCCATTATTGTACTTTTCTCATAGGCAAACTCGCTCAGCATCATGGATGCTAACGAAAGTAATCGGTCATTTCATCAATGTCGATCACTTGCTTTTGATTGCAGTCAGTCTAAAAGTATTAACTGAGTAATGCGTAGCCCATCGCTATAGCGCCAACAATGAAGCAGTAATAGGCAAAGTAGCTTAATTGTGCGCGGCGTACTAATGAGATCATCCACTTACAAGCAAACAGTCCAGTAATGAAGGCGGCAATAAATCCTGCGCCTAGTGCCGTCATGTGGCCCTCGTCAATTGAAAACCCACCGTCAAGAATGTCCTTAGCAATTTTTCCTAATATTAATGGTACTACCATCAAGAATGAAAAGGTTGCTGCTTTAGTACGATCAACGCCTAATAAAACCGAGGTAGAAATCGTTGCACCGGAGCGAGATATACCGGGTAGGATGGCAATAGCTTGTGATATTCCGATCAAAATGGAGTGAACGAAAGAGACGCTTTTATCGGTATTCTTGGCTCGGTCAGCAATGAACAGCAACACACCCGTTACCCATAACATGGCGCCCACTAAAAGAATTTGCTTGTCGAATAGACGTTCTAACTCATCGGAAAATAATACACCGATTGCAGCAGCGGGAATCATACTGATGACAATTTTTAATGAGAATTGGAATTGCTCGTTGTTTTTAAACTGAAATAAGCCAACGATAATTTCACCAACTTCTTTGCGAAATATTACGAGCGTGCTGAGTGCGGTCGCAAAGTGCAATACAATGGTCATCATCATGCTTTCTTGCGGTAGGCTGTTGTCACCTAATATGGCTTTGCCTAGCTCTAGGTGGCCACTGCTACTTACGGGTAGAAATTCGGTCAATCCTTGGATAATGCCGAGGATAATTGATTCAAAAATAGACAAAGTGTTACTCCGAGAAAGTTAGTTATAAATTTTATGATTCGTTCTGTACGCCGCTTTTTATCGCTTGTCTCATTTGCTTAAAGCTGCGTAAATTGTTGTACATAGATAGATCGTCACAATATTGAATGACCATCATCCATGAGTCTAGTAAAAATCAGTAAGCGGGCCTTATTCACCTGCTGGGTGGGCAGTGCAGAACTTGCTATTAAGGCAAGATTAAGCATAGAATGGTGCATTGCACAAATTCAATAATTATTGAACCGTTATTCCTAGGGCTAGCTTCACTATGTTATATCAACTTCATCACCAATTTAATAAGTCTGTTAAACCGTTAAACTTCTGGGCCCAAGCTTGGAAAACCCAGCTGTCCCTGACCTCATTACTGCCCTTTAACACAGACTATTTTATTCGCCCAACCATTGCGCGGCTAGAGATGATAGAGCGTTTTACTAACAATTATATTAAGCCTGAGTTTGACCTTCCTTACACAGAGATCAATGGTAAAAAAACGAAAATAACAGAAGAGGTCACTCATTCGCTTTCTTATTGTGATTTGCTGCATTTCAAACGTCAAGGTAAGCATAACCACCCTAAAGTTCTGCTCATCGCACCTATGTCTGGTCATTATGCAACGTTGTTGAGAGGCACCGTAGAACACTTTATTCCTGATCATGAGGTTTACATCACCGACTGGAAAAACGCGAGAGACGTGCCGTTGGAGCAAGGTGGTTTTAGTTTTAATGACTATGTGCGATACCTGATCGAATTCCTAGAGCAGATAGGCCCAAACACTCACGTCATTGCCGTATGCCAACCGAGTGTTCCAGCCATTGTGGCTACCTCAGTAATGGCTGAACGCAAGAACCCAAATAGCCCAACAACATTAACTGTCATGGGCGGCCCTATTGATACTAGGTTAAGTCCTACTGACGTTAATGATTTTGCTATGGGCAAAGACCTTGAGTGGTTCGAAGACAAGGTCATCATGAAAGTGCCCAAGGATTTCCCTGGCGCAGGCCAAAGAGTCTACCCAGGCTTCATTCAACTCACTGGTTTTTTGAGTATGAACCCTGATAGCCATACGAAAAAATACTACAAGTTCTTTACTGACCTAGTCAAAGGTGATGGTGATAGTGCCGAAGCACATCGCAAATTCTACGATGAATATTTAGCAGTAATGGACTTACCTGCTGATTTCTATTTGGAGACTATTCGTAAAGTCTTCATCGATCATCGTCTAGCGACGGGGGAAATACAGTTCGAAAAGAAGAAGGTGAATCCTAAGGCTGTGACCGGAACGGCCCTGCTCACCGTTGAGGGTGAAAACGACGATATAACAGGGAAAGGCCAAACAAAAGCAGCTCACGATATCTTAAGTAATATCCCGAAGAGCAAAAAACATCACTATGAGCAGCCTGATGTTGGCCATTATGGGATTTTCAATGGACGCCGCTTCCGCGAAAGCATTGGGCCAAAGATCAAAGCATTTATTAAGGAGAACGAGGCGCAATAAGATTTTCTGGGCGCCCTTCGGCTACGAAAGCAATATCCCACCATCTACGTCTAGCGTCGTGCCTGTCACGAAGTCATTTTGAATCAAGAAAATGACACCCTGCGCCTGCTCATCAGCCGTTCCTACTCGTGGAATCAGGTTGTTAGCCGTAAGCTTTTTATAATGTGCTTCAAGTGCTTCGCCCTCAAATGCGCCCCACATTGGCGTATCAACCAGACCCGGTGACATCGCATTAATCCGGATCGGCTTAATCTCTTTTGCAACACCACGAACCATCGCTTCAACCGCCCCACCAACGGATGAAATCGCCACCTGACCAGGGTTGCAGTTGCGAGCTGGCGACCCACTAACCAATACAATCGCACCCGTCTCAGGCATGTGCTCTAATCCGTAACGAACCACATTAGTGTAACCCCAAAGCTTTGCAAATGAGCCTTGGTAACCGTCCATATCCATCTCAGCGAACGGGCCAACCGCACGCCCACCGCCTGTAGCGGCACT
>Ga0209828_1003389_pt1 | contig 12189 bp, 10 predicted proteins | sample MaitaG_FD_187429 | JGI IMG/M metagenome (GOLD analysis project Ga0209828, IMG submission 187429) | Marine algal microbial communities from Maine, USA - Maine_Asex2 metaG (SPAdes) (version 2) | ecosystem: Host-associated > Algae > Red algae > Unclassified | place: Maine, USA | collected 2015-01-05
CATATACACTCACAGTCAGAGATTCTGATGATAATATCATATTTCAACAACTGGAAGATGATAATTTCTGGTCACTGACTTCAGAAGATCAAAATAAAACTTACTTGTACACAGTAGAACATAATGACACTGGAAATAAGTGCTGGGGCAACGTAACCATAGATTACAAAATAGGAGCAGATGGGAACGAAGAAGTCAGTCAGAATGGACGTACACACACTGATGGTATCAGCCAACAAACAGAAGCAGCAAGCTGTGCCGGATTTCCAATTGATTTTTCAACATTCAACATTGAAGCGAGTGTAGAATTTGATAATCGAACATTTGCAGATGTCCATAATGAACTAACGCAATCACATACTGATGCTTTTGACCTAATGATTGCAGAAAATGGATTAGATCCTGAATCTAATGACTATTTAGTGGGATGGCACTTAGAAGATGAGATTCTTAAAGAAGGATCTGATCTAATAGAGATCAAAAGAACGATAGCTATTATCGATTTTCAAGCAGGATTAGTAACAGATCTCTATACCAATACAAGCATATTAGTCTATAGAATAGTAACAGAGCTTGGTCAAGTACAGACTGGTAATTTAATGACACTTTAAGCTATTGTTACATTGAAGTGATTTACTATTATAATATGTGTAACAGTCCTGTTTTCTATAGTAAATCACTTCTCATTTAAAATATCACAATAAAATGATGAACATAATAAAAGCCATAATTCTTCTAATTTTCCTATTTGTGATCAGTGCATGCGAAGAAGAGTATATTAATATTACTGAAGAAGAAGAAGTGGAAGAAGAAAGTGAGACAATAAAATTAGTCTCATCTACGATTAGCGGTTCTGTCATTGACCTAAATGAAAATCCACTAACTAATGTCGTTGTAGAGCTGACCATTGATAATCTGGTTTTGGCTCAGAGCCTGACAAATAGTGACGGCGAGTTCGATTTAGAAGATGTAAAAGTTAATGAAGAAAAAACTCTATTAACATTTAATTCTCCAATCCATAATAATTCATTCAAAGTGCTCAAGACAAAGGAAGGTCTTGTTCAATTTACTGAAGTGCTTATGTCAGAAAGCTTTAATTCCGTCCTGGAAGAAGATCAACAAGTTTCGTATAATGATGATAACATTACATTTAGTATTCCATCAGAAGCAATCAATAATGACCAGAACAGTCAGGTATCAACTAAAGTGAATTCATTAAATGTGAATGAACTTAAATCTAATTCTCTACTTCCATATAATGGAATTAATGGAAAAAAGGAATCAGTCCACCTAAATCATCAAATGGCTTTTCAAATTAATCTAACTGATTCAAATCAAGAGTCAATTACTTTATTTCCTGAGAAAACTTATGAAGTATCACTTAATACTGAAATAGATATTACAGCATTTAATATTTGGCATTTTAATGAAAAGACTGCTCAATGGGTATTGGACGAAGCACTCTTCTTTAAAGATGCGTCTACTGTCGTATTGAATAAATTAGGATTATTTAGTATTGCTCAATCAAATGAGAGTTTTATACTAAGTGGGACGGTAATCGATGATGCAAATAATAAAATTACTGCATCTAAAATAACGATCCGAGATGAAGCAGGCATAGTCATCAATCAGACTTTCTCTAATAGCCTTGGTGAATATAAGGTACAAGTTAAAAGACAGTTAGCAGGAACCATAGAAATAATAAAAGAAGGCTATCCGAGGAAAGAAATTAAATTTGGTGACGTGTCAATACCTGAATTGAGTTCTATTGCTTTAGTTAGTCAAACAGATTGTAAGAACATAGAACTATCTGTACAGCCGTTCGCGTGCAGTGTTTCGTTCAGTCCAGAAGAACTTTTTGATAATGATGCATCAACATTTAGCAATTTCGTTTTATCACTTAATGAATCCACTTATGATGTCGCGACCTTTAGTGAATCCTTTCCAGATATTGACTTTTCCTCTTCCATCGCCGAGCCCTTTAATTATACCATAAAATATTCTGATGCCAGTGGTGCCGAACAAGAATGCTCGAGTACGATTATTATTAAGGATGAGGTACCACCTGCCGCTGTATGTTTAGATAAAATCTCTATAAAAATAGAAACTAATGAGCCTACAGTAATATTTGCACTGGATATCGATTCTGGTTCAGTAGACACGTCTTGTCCTGAGACATTATCACTTCTCATAGCCAGAGCTGATCAGTGTAACCAGGACTGTACAGAAGAGAATTTCTCAGAGACTGTAGAATTTACATCAGCTGATATAGGTAAGACAATTACTGCGATACTAAAAGTCACAGATAATAATGAAAATACAAGTCAGTGCGCGACTGAAATCACTATCTCAGATAAGTAATTTAAGTCCTATATAAATTTAATACGGGTTGAAAGACATAGATAAGATTATAAAAAAATGCAGAAAGAATGATAGGGTATCTCAGAATGCCTTGTTCTTACACTTCGCAGACTATATTATGAATCTAACTCTTAGGTATATAGATCAGAAGCAAGATGCTAAAGAAATATTCTTAGAGTCATTTGAAATTATATTTAGAAAATTAAATCAATTCGATCCTAATCGCGGTCATTTTAAATCGTGGATCTCTAAAATTACCATCAATCAATGTTTGGCATTTTTAAGGAAGAAAAAATTAGTCCTCACTGATGATCTATATGTTTTAGATAGTGGATATAATGATGAAACTATTGAAAATCTGGAAGCAGAATATTTAATTCAGCTCATTAAAAAATTAGGAAAACCGCACAGCCTTGTATTCAATATGGTGGTCGATGGATACAAGCACAAAGAGATAGCAGCTTTGCTGGGTGTGGAAGAGGCGACCTCAAGATCATACTATCTAAGAGCAAGAAAAAAGCTCAAAGAGGATATTATCACATTTAAAAAAAATAATCTGCCATGGAGCGAGAAGATCATATAAATAAACTACATCAGAAGCTGAATAGCAATACAGTCATCAAAGATAAAGATGCTTTGTGGACTGAACTTGAGTCAAGACTTCCTAAGAAAAAGAAAAAAAGTGGAATCCTTATTTTTCTATTTTCACTGCTCATGATACTATCTGTTATTGGATTAGGCTCGATCTACATACACCAATCAAATTCTGACAATTATAACGTCAGTCAAATAGAATACACAAGATCTTTAGAAAATATTACATCATCTAAAATACCTTTAAATCAAGAGAATACACTAGCTGAAGATGATGACCATTTAAAAACACCAAAAGGCAAGAAAACACCTGTTTCTAACAAGGAAATTGCAAATGGGGCTTCAAGTCGTAACATTAAGTCTGACATAAGTCTTCAGCCTAATCATATCAATCGTAATGACAAACAAACATCTTCTACCGTAAGCAATCTTAATAGTGAAATAGATATTCCGATCGCTGCCTTAGAAAATAAATTAAATCATGAATCTAATGTCAATCCTCTTCTAAATAATAATGAATCAAATAAAAAAATTATTAAACCCTTAGTTCTTGAAGATAATAATGAAAGTCAAGTAGAATATAATCAAGGCACTAAATTAAAAAATTCATCAGTATTAGATCAGACAAATAAAGAAATCAAACAAAAACAAATAGGACAAATTACACCACATCTTGAAGAAAATATAAATTTATATTTTCCTTCATTAGATCGATTATTCACTCAAATAAGTTACCCCTTTCAAACAATCGATCGTCATCCACAAATAGATGATTTAAACAGTAGATTGAAAAATAATAAAAAATTGCAAATTATAATTAATAGCTATGCTATAGCTGATTATAATTTTAAATCACAAACCAATCTATCAAACTATGGTAATAGAATAGAAGAATTGACTAGCATATTACCGGGATATAGTCTTGGCGCGATATTATCTGCTCAACATCATAGTGGACTTATTTTCGGATTAGGAATTGAACATTCTACTTTTTTCGAAAAATTTAAAATAGATAACACAGTTTCAATGACCGAGACTTTTATCAATGATGAAGCATTTTCTTTCCAAGGAGAATTCATATCCAATGAACAAGTTGTCAATAAAACAATAACGCAAGAAGCACTGAATTATAATGAATATTCTAATCTTACGATTATGCCATCCTTAGGATATGCTTTTACCAATCGATTGACTTACGGCCTATCACTATCGCCAATCATTAATTTACAGCAAAACTATACCGGGTATTTAGTAGATGAACAGAATATAATAACGAATGACTTAAAGGACTTGTATAGTTCTAATGATTTAACCATAAAGGGCTTTTCGATTTCTGGATCAATTTCGAAAAAAATCGGCAATCTTTTTCATATTGGAATTCGAACACAACTCAGGCAGTTTCATCATAATGTATCTCAGTCAAATGCACATTATAAAATTAACTTAAGAACGATCTCCTTAGGATTAGAAGCTACATATCACATTAATTAAAATGAGTAGTGAGATCTATGATTGGTCAAAAGAATTTAAAGTAAGTACTCTTGGTCAATCCAAATCTAATATCTTATCTACCATTTGATCAATATCAAACAAGTGATACTTAGCTATGCCTGATTGATACTGGTCTGTCGCTCCAATAGCGATGGATTGAATCATTCTAAGCTCTGCTCTGGCAGCAGCAGAAATATCTGACCAGTCATCCTTATTCTGCTCTATTAATTTATGAAGCCGCATCACATGTGCTCGCTAAAGATTACGATGATAGGTATCTATGGCTACAGAACCATCCAGCTCACTCCAGATTCCTTATCTCAGCTGTTCCATCATCCTTGACACACTATATGCTTTACCTCCATTGATCGCTTCATTATCGATCATGCGTTCTAGTCTACTCTTAGTAAGTAGGCGATTGAGCTGGCTGATTTGAAGACTTCTAATTTTATCTGCAGTGCCATCAGGTCCTATATTATTAATGATCTCTTCCTGCAGTAACCACTCTGGTGTGGTAAATACATGATCTACAAGAAATGCCATAGCAGCTTGCTGATCTTCATTAGGCGTATGTATATAACTCACGCCAGCTTCATCAGTATTTCTTCTTAGCTCATAGACGCCGCCAATATTTCCAATCACATGACCGGATTACCTTGTCCAGACACTGATCAGTTCTCCATAGAGCTCTTCCAGATCAGCATAGTCTTCTCCAGCTTTCGTGGTCCAGTCCACCAGATTAGCAGCGACTATTTTTAGCTTAGAGAGACCATAGGTGCTTGCTTTTATGGGATCATCTCCGACACACTCTGTCTGCGAGCTTGGGTAAATTGAATTATTAGCCATTTCCCAGCTATAGAAGTATGATAACCAACAACTTGTAATAATCTGGGAAACGTGGACCACATCAAAATTCAAGTGACCTTCATAACCTCTCTGTCCGCGTTATTTATCAGACCAGTCTCCAGCCATCGTTCCAAATCCATTTCTATGTGCGACTACACCTGACAGCAACATAGCACGTGCCGGTGAGCATGTCGGTGCAGTACATTGTGAGCTGAGTCTTAGTTCTGAATCAGCCAATGCGTCAATGTGACGAGTATTGATTTCGCTGCCGTAGCAACCCAGATCAGTGTAGCCGAGATCATCAGCGATTATAAGTAGAATGTTAGATCTTTTGAATAAATCATCCTTGAGTGTACCCTTTTGACAATGCGCTAATGATATGAAAGATATCACAAAGACAATCAATAATATATTTGGCTTCATATAGATTATTGTAATTGCTAGATAAAATCATTACAATCGCAGCTATAGTAAATCATTCCTCTTCATCATCCTCAGTATCTAACTGCTCTACTAATGACAGCATCCAATTAATCACTTTAGGGCTGAGGTACTTTGCTATGCCAGCCTTTCGCTGCGCAGTCTTCAGAATATTGATATTTTTATATCCTATTTGTCGTTCTTCGGCAATCTCTATGTATTCTTCCCACTCATCAGCTGAGATCATATTGAACTGTCCTCTTAGTATATCTAGATCTGTAGGATCATTCAAATCGTAGTCAGGCATATCTCTATTATACTTTCGTCAAATGTAAACATTTGGTACAATATGTAATTGACACGGCTCAATAAGATTTGTGTTTTATTTACCACAGCTAAATTTAATCTCCAACTGTTCAACCATTTTGTGGTCATTAATCCAAGCAACTTCTATACTGTCACATACATTTGGGATTTTTATTTTAATCGAATTTAAAGCTGTTACCTTATCTTCTTTTATAATGACCATGGCTTGGTCTTTAATGGCATGCGCTTTCACCCTAAGGTCCGCCAGAGACCTTCCTTTTTTACTATGTACAAGATGTCAGTGATTGGGATCAGCAGTATATATAGAAGTTAGTATCTGTGTCATATATGATATGATGGGTCTTACTGATACAATGACTTCCTTTTTATCAAGACCTTTTTAAAGAACATCTCTACTGATTTTACAATCCATAAGGTGCATTATGAATCATCGAAAAATAAGAAATGTCATTGTGGCTTTTATCAACATTATTCACTCATTTCTTAGGTATATGAAAAGAAAGAGTCGTCCCGACTCCTTCTCTGGTATCTACATCCAGGCTTCCTTTAAGAAAGTCCACTCTCGACTGCATAGACTTAAGCCCCAGCCCTGCTTCTATGTGTAATGGGTCATACCCAATGCCGTCATCTTCTACAATAAAGTTATACTCCTCCGAAGTTTCAGATAGTTGGATTAAGACTTTATTAGCATCAGCATGCTTGATAATATTATTAAGCGCTTCCTGAATGATCCGATAGACAAATACTTCCTGAGATTCTTCCATTCGAGTCTTGAATTCGATCACTTCTACCGACACTGAAAATGGATGTGCCGCCTCCATCTCTTCTCCCAGGTGCTCCACAGCTAAGGTCAGCCCATCTAATCTTAATGCGACTGGCATGAGATTATGAGAAATACGCCTTACCTCATCACAGGCTTCGTCTACCAGCTCATTGGCCTTATGATAGACATTCATTTTATCTATCTTTCTGATCTCGCTCTGGATATTACTAAAGTGAGCTTTCACCGTAGAAAGCAGTCCCCCAAGGCCATCATGAAGATCTTTTGCTATTCTTGTCCGTTCTACCTCTTGTCCTTCTATCATCGCATTCATGCTCAGTATCTTTTTTTCCCTTTCTAATTGGTTTATTTTTTGGGATTGCAGCTGTGATTTTTTCTCTGATAAATCTTTGTTATACAATATTCGATTTCTCATAAATACAAAAACAAGAATTCCAATCACCAAAAGCAGACCAGACAAAATCCACAAATTTTTTCTTTGACTCTTTTCTTCTTTAAGCTGTATATTCTGCTTTAGTATTTCTTGGTCCTTGAGCGAGGTTTCATATTTCAGTTGAAGTTCTTTGACATCCTTATTGTATATCGCATTATTCATTGAATCTTTAAGGTCATAGGCCTTCAAGATAAGCGGCACTGCTTCTTTATGTCTCCCCAGTGATTCTAAAAGTGTTCCTTGAGAGTAGTTAATGGCATGCAGTCCTGACAGATCTCCAGTTGAATTATAATAAAGACTCGCGTCCTTTACGAGCTGTAAAGCTCGGTAGTAGTTCCCTCGCTTTTCTTCTAATTTAGCCATGCGCATAGCTGTAGTTGCAAGACTACTTTTGCGATCTATCTCTTCATATTTTGAATAGGCTTTATTATAATAATCAAGTGCTTTATCAGTCTCACCTCTCTCTAACCAATAGTCACCTATACTACTTTGCGCTGAGCCCATCAGTCCTGCATTGCCTACTTGCTCCGCCATCTCACTTGCTTTGGTATACATGTACAAGGTAGAATCTTGAGTATCGAAATGTGCTATAGTTCCAAGCTTTTGGTAGGCATTGGACTGGCCTATATAGTTATCAAGTATCTTATATTGGGTCAGACCTCTTTTATAATACCGCTTGGCACTAAGTGTGTCTTTTAACTTCAGATAGACACCTCCAATAGATAAATTAATAGCCCCTTTGTGATTAGAAATTTGATATAAATCTACGTCATGTGACAGCGAGTCAGCCTTAAAATAATAAGTTAGTGCCTCTTCATAATGATAAGCTTGCTGACTAAGTGACCCCAAATGATTTAAGGTCATGACTTTATTCAACAATGGTACTTTTGGATTTTCTTCTATTAATCGATAACATCTATTTGCATAGTAGACTGCACTGTCGAGTTGATCAAGATTACGTTTCACAAGACTTAATTCATAGTTAATTCCCGTTATAAAATCATCTCGCTTCATCATCTCGGCAAGGACCAATTGCTCATAGAGCAAGCTTTCGGACATCTCATAATTGCCTAAACTGAAATAATGAATATGACTCATCACCGCAACTAAAAACTTACCCAATGTATCATTATGCATCATCGATATTGAGTCCATTTTATCTCGATGGTACAGGGCCTGAGTTGTATCTCGATTAATATGTATACGGGCGATTCTGTTATGAGTTAAGATTTGCTCTCGTGGTGTTATATCATTTTCTAAAACGCTTTCTAAGGAGTCTAATTTCTCTTGAGCACTTACGCTCCCTGCGATAGTTATTAGAAAAATTAGCAACAGTCGTGATCTAATACTTATAGTGGTATATACCATTTTCAAATTTTATTGGTAAGATCAGTAATCTTTCTATTATTTTATGCATTCAAATGTAATTGCCATTAAGCTAATTCATGACTATTCATTATAAATTAGAAGAACCATTTCTCAATAATCCAGACTCGCTTTCAAAAGTTAGATCGTGACTAAGATTCAGCTATCTCTTCTATCTCCACCAATCTAAAAGTACGTCGGATAGGTGTAGTGGGCTATTTTGAGCCTTTTTCGTTTCTGGCAATAGTCATTTTTGACATTGATGAAATTGAGGTATTTGGTCTTTCAGCTACGCTTCGAGTCATCCCTGACAGTTCAGCAGACTCTTTCGACAGTTCGTCAACTCATTCTTTCGCACCATGATGGCTTAGTCCATATTTGTATCAATACAAAAATCAATATAAAATGTCTATAAGTAGATAATTAGACACGGTAGTAGATGACTAAATTTTTTACGGTAGCTGATATTCTTAGGGTTACAAAAAGATATATGAAAAAAATTCATTCCATACTAATCATAATAAGCTGTGTAACTTCATTAATGGCTCAGACCACGATCTCTGGAATTGTCTCAGATAAAAATGACGCCATTATTGGCGCTAGTGTATTCATCGAAGGGACATACGATGGCACGGTCACCGACACTAATGGCTATTTCGAATTTCAAAGTTCAGAAGAAGGAGAAATAACACTCTCAATCACCTATCTGGGATATGAGTCAAAAACCATAATCAGTGCTATTTCCTCATTAGAGAATATAGAGATAAAACTGAGAGCATCTGCAATGACACTGGATGCAGTAGAAATTTCCGCCAGCACATTTAAGGCGGGAGATAATTCTAAACTGGCTGTCATGACGCCTATGGATGTGGTCACGACAGCAGGGTCTATGGGTGATGTCATAGCAGCCATGCAGACGCTTCCTGGTACTCAATCCAATGCTGACGATGGACGACTGTTCATCAGAGGTGGTGAAGCGCGCGAGACAAATATTTACATCGATGGTATGAAGGTATTTTCACCGTACTCCAGAACCATTAATGGCATACCATCCAGAGGTAGATACTCCCCATTTTTATTTAAAGGTGTCAGCTTTTCAACGGGCGGATATTCAACAGCATTTGGACAGGCTCTGTCAGGTATTTTAGATATGTCTACCATAGATGAGCCGAATGATACAGAGACTAATATTAATATCATGACTGTAGGTTTCGGCATAGGACACATACAGAAAGGTGATCGCCAATCCATCAGCATCAGCGCATCATATACGGACTTAAGTGCTTATAACATGCTCGTGCCTTCACGAGCAGACTGGACTGAGCCTTACTTAGGCTTTTCAGGAGAAGCTGTATATCGCTATAAGACTGATAAAGGTCTCTTTAAAAGTTATATAGCTGGAGATCATGGGGGCTTCGGACTCAACACTGAAAATATAGATAGTCAAGCAGATGAATTAGTGGAAATCAAAAACGCAGATATCTATAGTAATAATACTTACATGCATTTCCTTAATGAAAAAACATCTATGACTGCTGGCTTCAGCATAGGCTATAATGATGATCAGATCGTCTTAAGAAAATCTGATCAATTAGATAAAGGACTCATGGGCATGCATGGCAGACTATCATTTAAAACAATCTTCAATGATCACTTCATAGCGAACTATGGTGTTGACGCCGTCCATCAAAAAAATAATATCGCATTCAGCCAAGAATCGCCAATTTATGAAGATCAGATCAGCAGACAAATCATAGGTGCACATATAGAGACTGATTATTTTTTCTCTCAGGACTTAGCGATAAAGACTGGTCTCAGGACTGAGTATAACACCTTGCTCCAGCAGTATAGTTTTCTACCACGCATCACGATAGCTCAGAAAATAGACCAATACAGTCAGGTTAGCGCAGCAGCGGGTCTATTTTCTCAAGAAATAAATACTGATCTATTATACTCTAATCAATCTGTCGGACAAGAAAAAGCACAGCACTTCTTAGTCAATTACAATCGAAAGACAGAGAACCAAATTTTAAGAATAGAAGGCTACTATAAAAACTACCAAAACTTAGTGAGGTATGACGAAGTCAATAATTCATTTATCAATGTATCCAATGAAGGAAATGGATACGCCTATGGTATGGACTTCTTCTGGAGAGCCAATCAGATCATCGATAATGTAGACTTCTGGGTATCATACAGCTGGCTCGAAAATAAGCGTACATATAAAGACTATCCGACTGCTGCGACTCCCAGATATTCTACAGACCATAATCTATCAATAGTCTCTAAGATCTGGATCCCTAATCTGAATTCTCAGCTGGGAGTGACTTACAGAATGGCAAGTGGCAGACCTTATGACAATCCTAATACCGAAGGATTCATGACCGACCGATCAGGATTCTACCATGACATCAGCTTAGGCTGGTCCTATCTGATCTCGCAGCAAAAAATACTCTATATATCCGTCGCGAATGCTCCAGGATTTGACAATGAATATGGATTCGAATATGGGAATCAGAAGAATGAAATGGATCTCTATCCAGGTAGACAGATCAGGCCTTTTGACAATCAGTTTTTCTTTGTCGGCTTCTTCTGGACCATCAGCAAAGACAAATCTAAAAATCAATTAAATAACCTTTAAAAGGTCATGACGTAAATAATTATTCATTATGAAACCGAATGGGATCATAAAGAAAGTCGATGACAGAAATAAATTACCTAAAATAAAATAAAAATAAAATACCATGACAAAATCAATTCAAATAAGCATCCTAATCCTTCTCGGGTGCCTGTATCATGCCATCGCTCAGGAAAGTGAACACCAGGATCACGACACTGCGATCACCATCGATATATCAGGTGTATCTTCTGACAAAGGAAAACTATTTATTGCCTTATACAGTGATGAAAAAGATTGGCTGAAAAGTACAGACTATTCCACGAAAAGTCTTGTAAGAAATGGAAAAGCCAATGTCACATTCGAAAGTATCCCAGATGGAGAATATGCCATATCCATTTTTCATGATGAAAATGATAATGGCGAAATGGACTCAAATTGGCTGGGTATCCCCAAAGAAGCCTTCGCTTGTTCTAATGGTGCCTTAGGAAAATTTGGTCCACCTAAATGGTCAGATGCTGTATTCACTGTGAGTGGTTCGAACTTAACGCAACTCATAAAATTTTAATAATTCAAATATTTCATTTTTCGGTCAGCTAATTTTTATTTGACTTTCCCTAAAGTATTTGCCTCGCCGGCTGGCTTTCATTTTTGTCTTGAAACAAAAACGAAACAAAAAATTCAAGGCTGTTTTCATTTCTTAACGGTAAATAAAATTGAAATTCTTAAACAGGATTAAACTCGCCTCTGGCTCAAACAAAATCCTGTTTTTAACAGAATTTAAATCTGATTAACCTAAAATGAAAAATGCCGATTTACAGACCCATAGTTAATTTATAGTAAACAAAAATATATTCTAAACACCATATCCAAACATTTCAAATCTAAATCAATGATTATGAAAAATATAATATTTATAACAATCATCATTACCATTACTTGCATCACACTGAA
>Ga0209828_1003390_pt1 | contig 12188 bp, 11 predicted proteins | sample MaitaG_FD_187429 | JGI IMG/M metagenome (GOLD analysis project Ga0209828, IMG submission 187429) | Marine algal microbial communities from Maine, USA - Maine_Asex2 metaG (SPAdes) (version 2) | ecosystem: Host-associated > Algae > Red algae > Unclassified | place: Maine, USA | collected 2015-01-05
TGTAAAAAGTGCCTATTGGTCCAGCATCAATAAATCACTAATTAAAAGTATCCGCTACGCTGGCGGACTTAAGTGAGTTAATAATCAGCACAATGAACGCCATTACAATATTTAGATACTTATGTTTACCTGTAAGATGTTGTTTAAAAGTTGTTACCCCTAATATACGGTTACTAACGGTTTGGTCTTTTGGATGAGTGAGCTTGGTGCTTATGTTTTTAGTGTGTAATAATTGTAAGTGAGTTAACCGACTGTGCCTGGGTAGCAGGTGATAATAAAAATAACATAAGCCCCCACTAAATAATAATGAATGAGATTCTTATGAGCCTTCAAAAAATTCGCAAAGCAGTCATCCCCGTTGCTGGTTTGGGTACACGTATGTTGCCTGCCACAAAAGCTATTCCCAAAGAAATGTTGCCGATCGTTGATAAGCCGATGATTCAGTACATTGTTGATGAGTGTATAGCAGCTGGTATTAAAGAAATTGTGTTGGTCACGCATTCCAGTAAGAATTCCATTGAGAATCATTTCGATACCAGTTACGAACTTGAGGCAACGCTTGAAAAGCGCGTAAAGCGTCAGTTATTGGAAGAGGTTCGTTCGATTTGTCCTCCCGACGTAACGATTATGCAAGTTCGTCAGGGTGTGGCTAAGGGTTTAGGCCATGCCGTGTTGTGCGCAGAGCCATTGATTGGTAATGAGCCGTTTGTGGTGGTGCTGCCAGATGTGATTATTGACGATTATCACAGTAACCCGGAAACGGATAATCTTGCAGAGATGATGCGCTTGTTTGGTAATAACGGCGAGAGTCAGATCATGGTTGAGCCGGTGCCGATGGCGTTAGTTAGTGGCTATGGTGTAGCTGACGTTAATGGACATGAATTAGTTGCAGGTACGTCAGCACCTATGACGAAAGTTGTTGAAAAGCCATCAGTAGATGAAGCACCTTCGAATTTAGCAGTTGTAGGCCGCTACGTGCTGAGTAATAAAATCTGGGATCTCTTGAGGCATACGCCTGTAGGTGCTGGTGATGAAATCCAACTCACTGACGCGATTGCGATGTTAATGAAAACAGAAACGGTCAATGCGTTCAACATAACTGGTAAGAGTCATGATTGTGGTTCTAAGCTGAGCTATATGGTCGCTAATGTGGAGTATGGCCTACGTCATGCGGGCATTGGCGACAGGTTCCGTAAAGCGCTTGCTGAAATAAAGCTGTAACGTTCTTTTTTTATGCAAATTGCGTGGGCATAATAGTCAGATAATATTAAAAATGTTGACTGACTTATGCCTACTGATTCACGTCTAGAAAAACTTACACACTGGATTCACCAAACTAAACCAAATGCTCAGCTAGAGTCAGCCTCAGCTGATGCGAGTTTCCGGCGCTACTTTCGGGTTTCAGATGGATTGCAGACTTGGATTGCCATGGATGCACCACCCGATAAAGAAACTCTCCAGCCCTTTATCGACGTAGGTGAGCGTCTAGCGTCAGTATCTGTCAACTCTCCCACTATTTATCAACGTGATTTAAAGCAAGGTTTCCTTCTGATGGATGATCTTGGGAGTATTCAGTATTTATCTCAACTAAATACTGAAACCGCTGATTCATTGTATGGTGACGCGTTTGATGCGCTCTTAAAAATACAAACTGCTAATACCTCGGGTCTACCGTTGTATGATGAAAATTTATTAACTACTGAGTTGCAGCTTATGCCTCAGTGGTTCTTACGAAAGCATTTAGGAATCGAGCTATCAAGGTCGGAAAAAGCAGCGATGGAAAAGATGTTTTCATTTCTGATTGCTATGTCAATTGAGCAGCCACAAGTATTCGTACATAGGGATTACCATTCACGGAATCTCATGGTGACTAATGAGAATAACCCCGGCGTTATCGACTATCAGGACGCCGTGTGTGGGCCTATTTGTTACGACTTGGTTTCATTGCTGCGTGACTGTTATATCTCGTGGCCAGAGCAGCAAATAGATCGCTGGGTTGATGGTTTTCGCTTGAGTTTAATAGAAGCTGGCTTGTTGCCACAAAAGGCGAAACAAGAGCAGTTTAAATGTTGGTTTGATTTAATCGGTTTGCAGAGACACATCAAGGTGCTGGGTATTTTTGCGCGCTTGAGTTATAGAGATGGTAAGGCGGCCTATTTAAAGGATCTACCATTAACCTTGAGTTATGTGCTTTCAGTTGCTGCCTGTTATGATGAAACTTCCGAGTTAGTTTCACTTTTCAATAAGTATGACATTCCTCAGCGCGTCGGTACTGTTGAGATTGCAGCATGAAAGCGATGATATTAGCGGCAGGACTGGGAACGCGAATGCGTCCTTTAACCAATCACCTGCCCAAGCCCTTGTTATCCGTTGGTGGAAAGCCATTAATTGTTTGGCATTTGGAGCGATTAAAACAAAATGGCTTTCAAGATGTAATTATCAATATCGCTTGGCTTGGAAATAAAATTCCTGAAATGCTGGGTGATGGCAGTCAGTACGGTTTAACGATACAGTATTCAGATGAACAGAATGAACCACCACTTGAAACTGGAGGTGGGATAATCAAAGCGCTACCCTTATTAGGTGATGAGCCGTTTTTAGTTATCAGTGGTGATGTCTGGTGTGATTATGAGTTTGCGTTTATTACACCCGTAACAGGTGATAATCTAGGGCATTTACTATTGGTCGATAATCCAGCTCACCACCCTAGTGGCGATTTTCATCTGGAATCTGGGTATGTGCATAATGCTGGCGACTCACAGCTTACTTATAGCGGTATTGCCTATTTTCACCCCAATTTATTTGTGCAGCGTAAATATGGCGAGCAGGCCTTAGTCACGATTATGCGTGAAGCGATACAAGATGGCCTAATTAGTGGTGAGCACCATTCTGGGGTTTGGCAAGACATAGGCACGCCAGAACGTTTAGCGAAGTTAGATCAGACTTTGAAAACTAACTCCGGCTTGTGAGTAAGCTATTGCTGATTTGGATCAACTCATTATTGCTACTTGAGATAATGATTATCTCAAACAGGCTTGAGTTTAAAACTGCTGAACTAAGCCTTCTGCTTGCAAATCTGCATGATAAGAAGAGCGCACCATCGGTCCACTAGCGACATGTGTGAAGCCCATTTCATAGCCGATAGTTTCTAACTGCTTAAACTCGTCAGGTGTTACAAACCGCTCTACTGCAAGGTGATCTAAACTGGGCTGTAGGTATTGGCCTAGGGTTAGCATATTGCAGCCATGATCCAGCAGGTCTTGCATGACTACCTGAACTTCTTCCAAGTCTTCGCCTAAGCCAAGCATTAAGCCAGATTTGGTTGGAATGTCAGGGTACATGCCTTTGAATTTTTTGATGAGATCTAAAGACCATTGATAGTCAGAGCCAGGTCGCGCTTTCTTATACAGGCGTGGCACTGTTTCCAGATTGTGATTGAAAACATCTGGTGGTGAATTGCTAATGATCTCTAGTGCAATATCCATCCGACCGCGAAAATCAGGCGTAAGGATTTCAATATTAATCCCTGGGTTGAGTTCGCGAGTTTTCTGAATGCATTCAACGAAATGAGCAGCACCGCCATCTCTCAAGTCATCTCGGTCGACGGATGTAATGACCACATAGCGTAATCCCATTGCTCGAATGGTTTCAGCCATATTGATAGGCTCGTCTTGATCTAAGGGATTAGGTCTACCATGCCCGACATCGCAGAAAGGGCAGCGTCTGGTGCAAATGGCTCCCATAATCATGAAAGTAGCCGTACCTTTAGTAAAGCACTCGCCAAGATTAGGGCAGGCAGCCTCTTCACAAACAGTATTGAGTTTTTGCTCACGAAGGATGCTTTTGAGGCGCTTAACTTCTGGAGTGGTTGGTGCTTTGGCCCTGATCCAAGAAGGCTTTCGCTTAATCTCGGTGCTAGGAACAACCTTAATAGGGATACGCGCTACTTTTTCTGCGCCGCGTAATTTAACACCTTGGGTTACCTTCGAAGTGCTTTCAGTCATTACATTGCCTTGAGAACTTGTTTTACCGAACGTTTAGTATAACAAAATTGCTACAAGACATCCCTGAAATAGCGGCATTGAGGTATTAGAATTCCTATACATCACGTTGTCAAAATAAGCATCTATGAGTTGCAAAGTGCCCAACATAAAAAAGCAGCGATAAATCGCTGCTTCATTGTTTTCAGTATCTTCCTAACAGCAAAAGTTAATGCTTACGCACAACATGTACAACTGAGCCGCCACGGTTTAAAGCATCGGTCAAAGCACAGTCTGCCTTATCTACTGCACTGTGGTGAGTATGATTTCCATGTGCAAAAGATTGCTTTGCATGCTGTTTAACGGGTGAGTAGTTATGGTTTGACGATCTAGAAATCACCCGGCTAACTGGTCCAGCGTTACGATTCAGTTGGTCAGTCAAAGCACAGTCCGCTCTTTCTGCATTGGTGTGATGATAGTGATTGCCATGTTTATAATTGGCAACACGCTTTAGTGGTGCAGGCTTTCTTGCGGGCGCACGGTACTGTTTTACTGGTGCAGGGTTTTTTACCTGCATATGGTGTCGTCTGACTTGAGCCGAAGGCTGGTAATGCCTCTTTGTTGATATAACCGTTGTAATTTGGCGAGCGTTGCGATTTAGTGAGTCCGTTAACTCGCAATCAATGACTTGTGCTTGCGTATGGTGGCCATGATTTGCATGGCGCATAGTCTGTTGAATATGCTGTGCTTGCTGATGCTTTGGTTGCATGCGGGGCAATGTTGGCTGTACTTTTGGCGGCATACGCTGAACGTAGCTTGGTAATTTCCGAGGTGCTGGCTGTGGTGCTGGTGCCTTCACATTCCTAACTCGCGGTCGAGTGCTGGGTGCCTGAACGTAAACTGGCTTTCTATAGCTCAGTGGCGTAGTTACACTACTGCTACCGGCAGCGGTATTTTCAAGTGCAATAGCTTCTGCATCAGCATATCCACGACGATATCCAGCATCAAGGCAATCTTTACAGTTTGCCAGCCGAGGCTTTGCTTGTTGGTTTGCCTGGTTTTCTGAACCATCAGATCCGGCAATCGCTGGGGCGGCAAAAACAGTCATGAAGCTGATCAATAAAGTAGTGCTAAATATTTTCATAGTGACGTTTCCGGTCGATTATTGTTTTGTTTATTAAGCCTAATGGCATAACAGTGACATTGGTTGTTACAATACGATGTGATCGTGTGCGGAAGTAACGCAAAACCGAACCGAATTAACATTTCCTAAGATGAATGGTCACTAATGACCCTCAGGTGTATATATGTCAGACAAAAGTGGAACGACTCATTTTGGCTATGAAAATGTAGCTGTCGAAGAAAAAGTGGCTAAAGTAGGTGAGGTTTTTCATTCAGTTGCAAACAAATACGACATTATGAATGACCTTATGTCTGGAGGCGTGCATCGTTTGTGGAAGCGTTACACCATTAATAAATCTGGTGCTAAAAAAGGCGACACCATATTGGATTTAGCGGGTGGTACGGGTGACCTGGCAGCAAAATTTACGAGAATCGTTGGGCCTACTGGGAAAGTCATTCTTTCAGATATCAATAGTTCAATGTTGGAGCAAGGTCGCGAGCGGCTGACGAATATGGGTATCGCTGGAAACATTGAGTATGTTGAAGCTGACGCAGAAGATTTGCCGTTTGAAGATAATCAGTTTGACCTAGTGACCATGGCGTTTGGTTTGAGAAATGTGACCAATAAAGACAATGCGCTACGATCGATATTTAGAACCATCAAACCAGGTGGTAAATTGATGGTGCTGGAGTTTTCCAAGCCCGTCGTTCCCGGTTTAAATACGATTTATGATCAGTACTCATTTAAAGTGTTACCGCTAGTCGGTAAAATTGTGGCTAATGATGCTGACAGTTATCGCTATCTTGCAGAATCCATTCGCATGCATCCTGATCAAGAAACATTGAAAGGCATGATGCAGGAAGCTAGCTTTGAAAAAGTGAGTTATCACAATATGACGGGCGGTATCGTTGCGCTTCACACAGGCTACAAGTTCTGATGGAGCTTCCTGTTGCGCTGCTGGCAATTATTGAGCGATCACTCAATGCCTATTTGCGTCTGGACGGTGAAGCCTTTGGTAAAAGCAAATCGATACGGGATAAGATAATTCAGCTGCATATCAAGGGTTTGGATATTGATCTTTTCAGCCTGGTGGGGGCCGAGGATATACAGGTATTAGGTGAATATGCAGGCACGCCTGACGCGACTATTTCCGGTTCGATCGCAGGTTTGGTTCGGCTGAGTCAAAGCGAAGATAGTGCCAGTGCTATGTTGGAAAGTGATGTTGAAATACTGGGTGATATGCGGGTTGCAGAAGGCTTTAGTCGACTGCTATCAGAGGCCTCTATTGATTGGGAAGAACTACTTTCAAGTGTGGTTGGTGATATTCCAGCCTACCAAGTGGGTAGCACCGTTCGCAAAGGCAATGAATGGATTGCCGAAACCAATGATGCTATGAAAAGCAATGTTGCAGAGTATTTGAGTGAAGAAAGCCGTATGGTGCCTGCCAAAGCCGAAGTGAGTGGATTTATGGAGGCGGTTGATGATTTGAGAATGGCTGCTGATCGCATTGAAGCAAGGGTTAAGCTGCTACAGGGCAAACGCGTTGGAGATGTTACCGCTAAATGAAACTGATTTCTCAGCTGGGGCGGCTACTACTAATCACCCGCGTCATGGTCCGCTATGGACTTGATGATCTTGCCCTAACGACACCGCGTTTAAGCTTTCTAAAACCTGTCTATAAGTTTGCCCCGTGGAAATGGAAGCGACGCGAAGCGATGGAGCCTGCTGTAGCGGTGCGCCATGCGCTGGAAGATTTAGGGCCGGTATTTGTTAAATTTGGACAGATCCTATCAACCCGCCGCGACATGCTACCCGAACGTTACGCCGACGAATTAGCCAAACTTCAAGATGATGTCCCGCCGTTTCCCTCGGATCAAGCGATTGATCTAATTGAAGCTAATCTGGGACGATCGGTCGAGGACGTTTTTCAACGGTTTGATCGTGAGCCGTTGGCCGCTGCATCGATTGCGCAGGTTTATTCCGCAAGTTTGCAAGATGGCAAAGAAGTTATTGTTAAAGTAGTGCGCCCCGAGATTGAAAAAGTCATACAGCAGGATATTAACCTACTGTTTTTGCTGGCTAAACTACTTCACAGGCTTAGTAGTACAGGTAAAAGATTGCGTCCGGTTGAGGTGGTTGAAGAGTATGAAAAAACGATTTTTGATGAGCTAGACCTTCAGCGTGAAGCCGCCAATGCCAATCAGCTAAGACGCAATTTTGAAAATTCCCCTGACCTCTATATTCCTAAAGTGTACTGGGATTATTGCGCGGGGAATGTGTTGGTCATGGAGCGCATTTATGGTCTAAATGGCGGCGATATCGCTGGTTTGAAAGCGGCTAATACGAATATGAAAGTGTTGGCAGAACGTGGTGTCGATATTTTTTTCACGCAGGTGTTTCGGCATAATTTCTTCCATGCAGACATGCATCCGGGGAATATATTTGTTGATGTCAGTAACCCTAGTGACCCACGTTATATTTCAATAGACTTTGGTATTGTCGGCTCTTTGAGTATGCAGGATCAGCGCTACCTTGCGGAAAACCTACACGCGTTCTTCAACCGTGATTACAAGAAAGTTGCAGAAGTACATATCGAGTCGGGCTGGGTGCCAAGTGGCACTAGCGTTGTGGAGTTTGAAGCGGCGATTCGTACAGTTTGTGAGCCGATTTTCCAGTTAACGTTTAAAGATATTTCCTACGGAAAGTTGTTGCTGCGACTATTTCAGACGGCGCGCCGTTTTGATATGGAAGTGCAGCCGCAGTTAGTACTGCTGCAAAAAACCTTACTCAATATCGAAGGAATGGGGCGCGAGGTCTACCCTGATCTTGACCTTTGGGTAACCGCCAAACCGTTTCTTGAGCGTTGGATGGATGAGCAGGTGGGTGTTCGCTCATTAATTAGCGGCATGCAGAAGAATTTCCCTAAGTTTATGGAGCAAGCGCCGGGTATGCCGGTTGCACTCAATGACGCGATATTGCAGATGGCTAAGCTGGGAGGTTTAAATAATCAAGCAAGCCAAGAAGAAACAAATCAGCTTGTTGCAAGCGTCAAGCAATCCAATCGGCAGGTAATTATCAGTATCATTGGTTCGGCACTGTTGGTGGCTGCGGTGTTAAACAATGGCTTATCTCGTCATCAAGGGCTTGATCTGTTAAGTGGGGGCATGGGATGTTTTGGGTTGTTGCTGTTAGTTTACGCTTTGTTAAAACGGTAGTGTAAATAGCCGCAGAGAATTACAGGATCCCACTACTCGGTAATGAATAGTAGAATCCTGAATAGGGTAGGAGCCTACGACATGTGTGCTTTTAAGAAAGTCTGGGTTCTTTCCCAAGCCAATGCGGCATCCGCTTCGTCATAGCGCGCACCGGTTGGATTAGCAAAGGCATGATTGGCATTATACCAATAGGTCATAATTTGCTTATCCTTGCCTGCTTCAGTGGCGGCGCCTAGGAAACCATTCACCATTTCCTTATTAATGCTTTTATCTAGTGTGCCAAAGTGTCCAAGCACCGGGCTTTCAAGTGTAGCCAACTGCTCAGCTGTTTTGTTAACACGTCCGTAGTAAATAACCGTGGCATCAACCTTATTGGCAAGTGATGCGTTCAGTGACCAACCACCACCAAAACACCAGCCCATCGTCGCGACTTTGCCAGTGCTACGATCGTGATTTTTCAACCAATCGATCCAAGCAGTGACAGTGTCTGTACCTGACTCAGGTGTGACTGTTTTCATTAGCGACATAGCCCCTTTTGGTGTCGTCGCTACCTCGCCGCCATACATATCAACGGCAACCGCAATATAGCCAAGTTTGGCAAATTCTGCTGCCATCACTTTGATATTGTTATTCAAGCCCCACCACTCATGTATCAGTAGGATAGTGGGCGCTTTTTCTTGTGTTGGGAAAGCCACTGACGCAGTGACTGATTTCCCCGCAGGCGTATCGATCGTAATGTCTTTCATGCCGCTCGTGGCAGCGCTAGCAAGTTCGGGGAAAGCTAAGATAGAAGCTAATGGCAAGCCCGCCATTCCCTTTAGAAAGCGGCGTCTTTGTTCTGGATCTACCTTGATTTCTGGAAGGTGATCGTAATTAATGCAACCGTCTAAATCACACATGGTCTTTTCTCCTTTGAGTGAAAAATAAACAAAATACGAAGTATTCAGTTTACTCATTACGTCAAAAAAGGCTAATGGGATTCGCAGTAAATAAGGTTTACTACTAAAGATTAATGTTGAATAGGATTATATTAACGAATGTATTCCGTCCCAGATAAGTTTGAGCCCTGTAACAAAGAGAAAGAGATAGGTGAGTTGATAAAACAGTGTTTCAGAAATGCGCTTGTGGAGCTTGATTCCGATAAAAACACCGACAAATGCAAGGGGTAATAAGGTCAGAGAAGTCCATAAATTATCGCTATTTAACTGACCTAACCAGAAATATGGGATCAGCTTTAGATAGTTAATTAGAGTAAAAAGCAGTACACAGGTACCTTGATAAACTGACTTATTTAGGCGCAACGGTAATAGATAGGTATTAATCGGTGGGCCTCCAGCATGAGCAATAAAGCTCGTAAATCCAGTCAGGCTGCTCCAAAACCATCCTAAATATGTATTCGGTTTCTTTTTGATTACCTCGCGTTTAAACCAATAATTTAAGGTAAAGCCAACAGCTAGGATACCCAATAAAAGCCGTATCGCGCCTGCATTGAAATAATGAAAACTTAGCCCACCTAGAAATATACCGAGTGCGGCAGCGGGTATCAGTGATTTGACGAGTTGTTTATCCCATTGCTTCCAATAGGCTTTCACGCTGATCAGATCCATGATGCATAGGATTGGCAAAACAATGGCCGCGGCTAGTATCGGGTCGATGGCCAAACTCATGATCGGTACCGATACGATAGCCAAGCCACCGCCAAAGCCGCCTTTGGAGATACCAACAATCAGTGTGGCTATGGCAGCCAGAAAATAAAAGTAAGGATCATAAATCATGCAGTTGCCAGCGAATCTTTTGTAGCTAATGAGATTAGCTTGTTTACAGAAATAAATCTTGCAAGGATGCTACAATCCGCCCGTTTTCAACAATAGCCTGCAAAACAGAAACCATGCGAATTATTCTGGCTCCAATGGAAGGCGTAATCGATTTTGAAATGCGCGATTTACTCACCCAGATTGGGGGTTATGATCGTTGTGTGACAGAGTTCGTTCGTGTTACCGATAATTTACTGCCCAATCGAGTATTTCAGCGCTTTTGTCCTGAGCTCTCCAATGGTGGGATGACGCCTGCCGGAGTACCTGTATATTTGCAACTGTTAGGTGGAAATCCTAAGTCAATGGCGCTCAACGCTGCTCGGGCTCAGAAACTGGAGCCTCCGGGTATCGACATCAATTTTGGCTGCCCGTCAAAGACCGTGAATAAAAGCGATGGTGGCTCAGTCTTGTTAAAAGAGCCAAGCCGAATCGGCGCTATTGTGGGTGCTGTGCGCGATGCCGTAGACCCAACGATTCCAGTCACGGCAAAAATACGCTTGGGTTTTAGTAATCACGACTTTCTGGAAGAGGTGGTCGATAACATCATCACGGCGGGTGCGGATGAGATTTGCATACACGCCAGAACGCGCGAAGATGGCTACAAACCACCAGCCTATTGGTCCTCAGTCAAACAAGTCGCAATAAAATCAACGATTCCCGTGATTATCAATGGTGAGATTTGGACGCCAGAAGATGCGCAACGTGCACGCAAAGCCAGTGGTTGTGTGGATATTATGTTGGGACGAAGCGCGATGCGTTGTCCTGACTTAGCGTTGATTATTAAAGCAGACCAAGCTTCAACCCAGCACCAAGCGCTAAACTGGCCTGAGATTTTAGAAATGATGTTGCGCTATCTGCATAACTCAGAAAACAGACACCCCAACTTCGTCAGCAACCGTTCCAAGCAATGGCTGGTGTTTTTGCAAAAACGTTATCCTGAAGCGGCGGAACTGTTCCAGCGCATCAAGCGTTTGAAGGTAGCAGAGGAAGTGTTCGCAGAAATAACGGTTTACCAGAAAGTAGTAAGAGCCGATGGTTTAGAAGTGGCTATGGCTAAGCAGAAATATGCAACCCAAAGCCCTTCGGCGTTTATTCTTTAGCCTTCTTAATTTTCGCATAAGCATCTAAGGCGCGTTGACGGCTAGCGGGTAAATCAACGATTGGGTCAGGATACCCCAGAGTTGAACGCTTACTATCAGCTAGCAACCAAGGCTCATGAATTTCCTTATCACTCAAATCAGTAAGCTCAGGCACCCAGCGTCGAATGTACACTGCTTTGCCATCAAATTTTTCTGATTGGCGAACAGGGTTGAATATCCGGAAGTAGGGCGCAGCGTCAGCCCCACAGCCTGAAGCCCACTGCCAGCCCATCGCGTTGCTAGCAAAGTCTGCATCTACTAGCGTGTCGCGAAACCACGCTTCGCCATCTTTCCAGCTGATCAATAAATTCTTAGTTAGAAAAGAGGCGACGATCATGCGCACTCGATTATGCATCCAGCCGGTATGCCAAAGTTCGCGCATACCAGCATCGATAATCGGGAAGCCGGTTTGTCCTTGTTGCCACTTAGCTAATGGCTCTGCAGTATCTTCACGCCATGGAAAGTCAGTAAACTGCTTAAACATCGGTTGCTCTTGCGTATCAGGAAAGTGGTACATAATGTAATGAGCAAACTCGCGCCAGATCACTTCCTTAACAAACGTTTCCGTCCCTTTATCCATTTCAACAGCGGGGCGTTCGGCCAGCGTTTGCCAGATAATTTGACGCGGACTGATTTCACCAAAATGCAAATGTGGCGATAGTTTTGAAGTGCCGATAACCCCAGGTAAGTCGCGTTTGTCTTTATAGTCTACAGCGCCTGATCGGTCTAAAAACTCAGTGAGGTTGGCTTGCGCTGCGGCTTCGCCTATTGTCCAGTCGCTTAGCATATGCGCTGGCCAAGGTTTCGCAGGAAGCAAGTTTAAATCTGTGATTGTTAAAGAGTCTGAAATATTGTCAGGCAGAGCAGGTATCTTGAGGGGTGTTTCAAAAGGTGGCTTATTTAGTCCAGTTGCATAA
>Ga0209828_1003391_pt1 | contig 12184 bp, 8 predicted proteins | sample MaitaG_FD_187429 | JGI IMG/M metagenome (GOLD analysis project Ga0209828, IMG submission 187429) | Marine algal microbial communities from Maine, USA - Maine_Asex2 metaG (SPAdes) (version 2) | ecosystem: Host-associated > Algae > Red algae > Unclassified | place: Maine, USA | collected 2015-01-05
TACCTACATGAGAACTGATAGTGTTAACTTATCTGATGAGGCAAAAAAAGGAGCGGAGAATGAAATTATAACTGCTTATGGCAAAGAATTCAGCAGACCAAAAAATTACAAAGGCAAATCTAAAGGGGCTCAAGAGGCTCACGAAGCTATAAGACCAACTGATTTTTCTAATCATACGGTTAACGCAGAACGCGACCAAGCAAGACTCTACGATCTCATTTGGAAACGTGCTATTGCCTCTCAAATGAGCGATGCAAAATTAGAACGCACAAATCTTAAAATTGAAATTGATTCTAAAAATACAGTAAAAGAGCAATTCACAGCAAATGGTGAAATTATAACATTTGAAGGTTTTCTTAAGGTGTATTTAGAAGGAACAGATGATGAAGATGCAGAGCAAGAAGGCATTTTACCAGATTTAAAAGTGGGTGAAACACTGCTTAATAAATATATTACAGCAACACAACGTTTTACAAGACCACCTGCAAGATTTACCGAAGCCTCATTGGTTAAACAACTAGAAGAATTGGGTATTGGTCGTCCGTCAACGTATGCTCCAACAATTTCTACAATTCAAAATAGAAATTACGTAGAGAAGGGAACGCATGAAGGTGATGAACGCGCCTATAAACAATTGGTATTAGAAGAAGGTAAAATAAAAAATAACGCACTTACAGAGCAGACAGGGTCTAACAAAGGGAAATTAGTGCCTACAGATATAGGTATGATTGTTACTGAATTTCTAGTTAAACATTTTGAAAGTATTTTAGATTATAATTTCACGGCTAAAGTAGAAGATAAGTTTGATGATATTGCTGAAGGGAAAGAGGATTGGAGAGAAATGATGAAAGATTTCTACAAAGGTTTTCATCCACAAGTAGAAGACGTACAAGAAAATGCAGAACGCGAATCTGGCGAACGTATATTAGGTACAGATCCAAAATCGGGTCGTCAAGTAAGTGTGCGTTTAGGTAAGTTTGGACCAATGGTACAGGTTGGTGTTATGGATGATGAGGAGAAACCAAAATTTGCAAGTCTATCTCCAGATCAACAATTAAATTCTATTACCTATGAGGAAGCTATGGATTTGTTTAAACTTCCAAAAGCTTTAGGTCATTACAAAGATGAAGAAGTTGAAGTAAATAACGGACGTTTTGGACCATACGTAAGATTTGGAAAAAAGTTTGTGTCGCTTCCAAAGGGAGTTGACCCGTTAAGTGTAGAAATGGAAGAAGCATTAGTTTATATTAAGGAGAAAGAAAAAGCAGACGCTCCTATATATATGTACAAAGATTTAGAGGTGACCAAAGGTAAAGGACGTTTTGGACCATTTATTAAATGGAACAACATGTTCATAAACGTAAATAAAAAGTACGATTGGGATAATTTATCTGAAGAAGACCTCGTAACTTTGATTGAAGAAAAAATACAAAAAGAAATTGATAAAGTCATCCATAATTGGGAAGACGAGGGAGTTAGAGTTGAGAAAGCAAGATGGGGAAGACACAATATTATTAAGGGCAAGCAAAAAGTTGAGCTCGCTAAAACAGTAGATGTGACTAAGATGACTCTAGAAAAGGCACAAGCTTTGCTAGAAAAAAATGCACCAAAAAAGAAAACAAGAAAAAAAGCTACTAAGAAGAAAGCAACAACTAAAAAGAAGTAATACTAAATGAATTTTAATTTTCTAACGCCTGTTTCAGATTCAGTTTTGGCTCATAAAGAGTTAATCGCACAACAAGCCCTCGGAAAAAAAATTAATGTTCACTCGCGTCAAAATGGTATTCCAGATTTAGATGGTGTTCAATTAGCTATTATAGGTGTTAAAGAAAATCGCAATGATGTTAATTACATGGGAGCCGTAATTAGTTTCGATTCTATTAGAAAAACGCTTTATACATTATTTCCAGGAAACTGGCATACCACTATTGCAGATTTAGGTGATATTGAGCCAGGTGAGACCGTAGAAGATACTTACTTTGCAATTCGTACGGCAATTACAGTTTTAGTAGAAAAAAATATCATTCCAATCATTTTAGGCGGTAGTCAAGATCTTACCTATGCAAATTATCGCGCTTATGATACGATAATGCCAATGATAAATATTGTCAACGTCGATACCAATTTTGATTTGGGTGATGCAAGTCTTCCCATAAAAAATAACAGTTATGTTGGTAAAGTTATAGTAGAAGAGCCTTATAACCTCTTTAATTATTCTACGATTGGTTATCAAACTTATTTTAACTCCCAAGAAGAGATAGATCTTATAGATAAATTGTATTTTGAAGGGTACCGTTTAGGTCAGATTTCTGGATCTATTAATAAGGTAGAGCCTTTATTGCGAGACGCTCATATAGTTTCAATAGATTTAAAATCTGTGAGAGCTGCAGAAGTTAGTGACAATCAAAAGTATTCTCCTAATGGTTTTTCGGGTAAAGAAATTTGTGCCATAAGTCGTTATGCAGGAATAAGTAATAAAGTATCTTCGTTTGGTATTTATGAGTATTACAACTCAAAAAATGATAGTGCAACGTCAATGTTACTAGCACAAATGATTTGGTATTTTATTGAAGGCGTCAACTGCAGAGTAAAGGACGACAATTTTGCAAATGAAAGCCAGCATCAAAAGTATAATGTTTTGGTAGAAGACGATGAGCTTATTTTTTATAAGAGTTTAAAAACAGGACGATGGTGGATTGAAATTCCTTTTTTGCCAGATGTTAATAATAAATTAAAAAAGCATGCGTTATTACCATGCATGCATTCCGATTATGTGTCAGCAACACAAGGCGAAATACCAGAACGATGGTATAAAGCCTATCGGAAGAATAGCTATTAAAGTATGCACTTTGTCGATATTTAACATTATTTTTGCCGATGAAATGCATCTTTTTAGGACGAAGTGCAAAATAACTTGTAAAAAAGTTGTTTTTTAGAAAATATATAAATATGTTTACGACCTTAAAATTAAGGACGACTAATTTAACCTCGAGTTACTATGAATATTAAGAAGTTTATTTTATTAACCACTGTTTTGGTTTTGGTTGCCAGTTGTAATTCTGGAGACCGAGGACAATTGGTAGGTGTTAAAGGTAAATCATGGCATCCAGAAAAGCCTTACGGTATGACTTTAGTACCTGGTGGAGCTTTCATTATGGGTAAATCTGATGATGATTTAGCTGGTGTACAAGATGCTCCTACTAGAACGGCTACTGTTAGAGCATTCTACATGGACGAGACTGAAATTACAAATAGCGAGTATCGCGAATTTGTATTTTGGGTACGAGACTCTATCTTAAGATATAAATTAGCTGAAATGGCAGATTTAGAAGGTAAGACTCCAGGAAACGGAGATATTGGTGAGTTTGCATACAAAGATGCCAACCCGGAAGACATGAATGCTTACGAAAGTTATATGCAAAATACGTATGGTAATGATCAAAGAAAAGTAGATCGTGATGTTGATTTGTATTTTGATACAGACGATTATCCAGACGAATTATATGCTGAGGTTATGGATGGTATGTACTTACCATTAGAAGAATCTTACAATGGGCAACGTACTTGGGATGTAAAGCAATTTAAATTCCAGTATACGTATATGGACATTTCAAAAGCGGCTAAAAATAGAAATCTTAGGCGTTCTGAGGTCGTAACACAAGAAGAAGTAGAAATTTATCCAGATACTACAGCTTGGATTAGAGATTTTGCATATTCATATAACGAACCAATGCATAATGATTATTTCTGGCACGATGCTTACGGAGATTACCCAGTAGTTGGTGTATCTTGGAAACAAGCAAGAGCGTTTTGTCAGTGGAGAACATTAAAGCATAATGGTTTCCAGAGAAGTAAAGGGAAGCAACCTGTGAATTCATACAGATTACCTTCTGAAGCAGAATGGGAGTATGCAGCACGTGGTGGACTTCAAGGTGCAACGTATCCTTGGGGAGGACCTTACACTAAAAATGATAGAGGATGCTTTATGGCAAACTTTAAGCCATTAAGAGGTGATTATGCAGCAGACCAAGCATTATATACGGTAGAAGCAGATGCTTACGATCCAAATGATTTTAACTTATACAATATGGCAGGTAATGTTTCAGAATGGGTAAACGGTTCTTACGATCCTGCATCTTATGAGTTTTCTTCAACAATCAATCCTAATGTAAATGATCCTAATAATGCACGTAAAGTTGTAAGAGGAGGATCTTGGAAAGATGTTGCCTACTTCTTACAAGTAAGTTCTAGAGATTATGAATATGCCGATTCAGCTCGAAGTTATATCGGATTTAGAACAGTTCAAGATTATATGGGAACTGAAGTTACTAAAAACGCAGCAACAAATTAATTAAAAATTAAATAACAACCCAAATTAAATTAACCCACTTAAGTTACACATCCACTTAACTTAAAACTTAAACTAAACAAAATTATGGCACAGAAAGGCAAAATGACAATCACTAACATGATCTACGGATTAGGAGCAGCAATCGTAATCGTAGGTGCATTATTTAAAATACAACACTGGCCTTATGGTTCTGAAATCTTAACCATAGGTATGATTGTTGAAGCATTAGTATTTACATACTCAGCTTTTGAGAAACAACAAGCAGAAACGGATTGGTCTCTCGTATATCCTGAACTAGCTGGTGGACAATCACTAGGTGGAAAAAAGAAAAAAGAAGAGCCTAAAGATGCAGAAGGTATCTTATCTAAAAAACTAGATAATTTATTAAAAGATGCTAAAATCGATGGTGAGCTAATGGCGAGCTTAGGTACAAGCATTAGAAATTTTGAAGGTGCAGCAAAAGGAATCTCTCCAACAGTAGATTCTATGCAAGCACAAAAGAGATATAGCGAAGAAATGTCTTTAGCTGCAGCGCAGATGGAGTCTTTAAACAGTCTTTATAAAGTACAGATGGAGAGTGCTAATCGCCAAGCATTAATTAACGAAGAATCAGTTGAAAATGCTATGAAGCTTAAAGAACAAATGCAATCCTTAGCATCTAACTTATCATCATTAAATGGTGTGTATGGTGGTATGCTTACTGCAATGAACAAAAACTAATTGGTTTTTATAATTGAGATTTAATAATTAACATTTAAAAAACGAATTACAATGGCAGGAGGAAAATTATCTGCAAGGCAGAAAATGATTAACTTAATGTACTTGGTATTTATTGCTATGATGGCAATGAATATGTCTAAAGAAGTACTATCCGCATTCGGATTAATGGAAGCGAAGTTTGCTTCTTCAAATTCAGTTGCTGAAGAGAAAAATAATGCATTACTAACCAATTTAGAAACTAAGGCAGAAGAAAAACCAGCTGAGTTTGCAATGCCTGCTAATAAAGCTGCGCAAGTAAGCATCGTTTCAGATAAGTTTTATAAGTATATCGAAACTTTAAAGGCTGACTTATTAAGAGAAGGTGGTTATTCAATCGATCCTGATACTGGTAAATTACCATTTGAGGCTATGGATAAAACAGATATCTTAGATGAGATGTGGTTTACAGGAGACCGTTACACTAAAGAAGGGGATAAGGTGATTGCAACTATACAAAGCTATAAAGACGAAATTAAAGAAATTTTAGGTACCGATGTTAAATATCAAAAGGCTTTAGAACGTTTTGAAAACCGTTTTAGTTTAGATGAAGTAGAGAATAAAACAATTAATAAAGAGATCCCTTGGTTAAATTATCATTACCAAGGTTTTCCAGCAATTGCATCTTATACAAAATTAACTGCTATGCAGAATGATGTTAAGGTGACTGAGACAAATCTTTTTAATTTATTTTTAGGAAACACACTAGATGAGGCTGTATCCCTTAAAAAATACCAAGCGATAGTATTGGCTGATAAATCGGCATTCTTTGCTGGAGAGAAATTTCAGGGTAAAGTAGTGTTAGGTAAGTATGCTAATGTAACACCTACAAAGTTAACAGTACAAGGAAAAGAAATCAATCTTTCCAAAGCTATTGATTCCTTAGGAGCAGCAAAATTAGATTTTAACGTTGGTAATGTTGGTGAACAAAAAATAAACGGAACATTTACGTTCTTAGAAGATGGTAAGCCACTTGAGATTCCTATTATTGGAAACTACGTTGTAGTACCTAGGCCAAACTCTGCAACAATTTCTGCAGATAAGATGAACGTAGTTTATCGTGGTGTTGCTAACCCAATGACAATTTCTTTTGCTGGTGTACCAGATAACAAAGTGAGTGCATCTGGTTCTGGTTTATCTAAGGCTTCAGGTCAAGGTAAATACACCATGAATCCTGGTTCTGGTAGAGAGGTTACAATTAATGTTTCTGCTACTTTAGACGATGGTTCTAGGGCTAGTGATCAACAAACATTTAGAATTAAGGATATTCCTAAGCCAACTGGTACAATTTCAGGTAAGGATGGATTTGCCAAATTACCAAAGCGTAATGTAGAAATAGGTACTGTTGCTGCTAAGTTAGATGACTTTGTATTTGATTTACCAATTAACGTAACATCATTTAAAGTTAAAGTTCCTGGTCAACCAACAGTTGCAGTAGCTGGTACTAAAATGAACGCTCAAGCTAAATCAGCAATAAAAAAGGCGCGTAAAGGTGATGTTATTGCAATTTTCGATATCAAGGCCTCAATTAGCGGAAATAGTTCATACAGATTAAAAGGTGTTTCAACTGTAACTATAGAAGTAACTAACTAAAACAATTTAGTTCTATTGATTACGTTATATTTAAGAATCACCACCCAAATAAAATTTAAAAGACAAGATGAAAATTAAAAGCTTTTTATATATCGGATTAGGATTGTTTGCTGTAAACATTATGTTTGCACAAGCCAACATCCTTAACGCTAAAATACCAGAAGAAATTGGTATGAAAACCGAAGCACAATTACTTCTAGACAATGATCAGCCATTAGAATATGGTTACGTTGGAGATAGAGACATCTTATTTTCTAAAATGGTTTGGGAAAATGTAGTATTAGATGAGCGTGTTAACTTTCCTTTATACTTTCCTATTGAAGGGAATTTAGGAGATGGACGTAAATCTTTATTCAAAGTTTTAATGGATAACATTGAAAGCGGTATGATACCTAAAGTTTATGGTGATGCTTACTTTACTGAAGAGCGTACTATGGAAGATCTTGCACCTTCACTTAAGAAAGAAGAAATTACTGATGAAGGTATAGATTGGATGAACGCTGAAGGTGTGTCTGACACATCTAAAGTTCCGGAAGAATATGTTATTCGTAGACAAATAGGTGCAGCAGATATCAGTTCTTTTTTAATTAAAGGCTTATGGTATTTTGATAAGCGTCAAGGTGAATTAAAATATCGTATTCTTGGTATTGCACCAGCAGCACCAGATGTAAACTTTATAGATTCTGATGATGAAGCCAATAAAGAGCCAATCGGTTTGTTTTGGGTATTCTATCCAGAGGTAAGAGATATTTTGCATGAAGCTAAAGCGTTTAACAATAAAAATAGTTCGTCGCCAATATCTTTCGATCATTTATTAAACAGTCGTCGTTTCCATGGATTAATCTATAGAGAAGAAAACGTTTACGGAGATAGAGAGGTAAAGGAATATGTAGCTGAGAATGCACTTATGCAACTTTTAGAATCTGAACGTATTAAAAATAAAATCAGAGATTTTGAACAAGATATGTGGAGTTACTAGTTAGCTTACAACATAAATAATATAAACGCTCACTTTTTAAGTGGGCGTTTTTTTAGTGAAATTCTACTTTGAAAAGTCTGAAAGACGAATTCAAAATAGATAGTTGAACTAATCCCGCTTTTGCAGCGGGATCTTTTTTTATATTTAAATATCATACAGAGCATTGAATAAAACAACAAGATTTAATCATAATGTAGTCTTATAAACTTTTGTAAAGTGCTTTTAAATAAATACTATATAACAAATGATGCATCTTTAGGTGTTACTATTTACTTTTGTTACAATGAAAAAAGTCGATTATATAATCGTAGGTTGTGGCTTGGCAAGCATAGCTTTTTGTGAGCAATTAAGAGCACATAACAAATCGTTTGTGGTTTATGATGACAGTTCACAGAAATCTTCTGTTGTGGCAGCAGGACTCTATAATCCTGTTATTTTAAAACGTTTCTCAGAAGTTTGGAAAGCCAAGGAACAACTAAGACTTGCTTTACCTCATTATTCAAAAATTGAAAACGAACTAAACATTAAAATAGATTATAAACTACGCATCTTAAGACGTTTCACATCCATACAAGAACAGAACAAATGGTTTACGGCTTCAGATAAACCAAGTCTCGAAGCATTTTTGTCTACACAACTAGTTAAAAACACAAACTCAGAAATTGATGCCTCATTTGGATTTGGAGAGGTTTTACACGCAGGTCGAATAGATACCAAAACATTAATTTCCAGTTACAGAAAATTCCTAAAACAAGAGAATAGGTTGGTTGAGGAGAGGTTTCAATATGAAGATATTCAATTTAAAGTGGATGCAGTTCAATATAACAATATTGAAACTAAACACATCGTATTTGCCGAAGGCTTTGGTGTTAAACAGAATCCTTATTTTAAAGACATACCCTTAACTGGCTCAAAAGGTGAAATAATAACTATAAAAGCTCCAGACTTAAAAATTGATTATGCCATAAAATCTTCGGTATTTGTAATTCCACTAGGAGAGGATATTTATAATGTAGGTTCTACCTATAATAATGAGGATAAGACCAAAAACTCAACAGAAAAAGCAAAACAAGAATTATTAACTAAACTAAAAACGTTTATACATTCAGATTTTAAAATAATAAATCATGTCGCAGGTATAAGACCAACAGTAAAAGATCGACGACCTTTGGTTGGGAGACACTCTAAGATTAATAATTTATATGTTCTAAACGGTTTAGGCACAAGAGGTGTTATGATTGCACCTTATGTAGCAGACAAACTATTTCAGTTTATTGAAAATGATACAGCTTTAGATACAGAAATAGATATCAAACGTTTTGCTTAGTTTAAATAAAAAAATAAAGAGATTAACTGTGCTTCATTGCGTCTTCGCTAGAACTTTTACGAGCCAATTCTTTATCATAACTCATAAAAAGATTAATCCATATATTGCGAGCCAATCGCATTATAACTGGCATAAAAACGATAAGTGTTATTACAATGGAAATAAATGCTACTGTACGAGAAGATTCAAAAATTAAATAGCTAATTACAAAAGCAGCAACGGCAAAGGCTACACTAACGGCATAGCTTACATACATAGAGCCATAAAAAAAAGACGGTTCCATACGGTATTTCGTTTTACAATGTGAGCAGTGGTCGTTCATCGCTAAAGTTTCCGAAAGTATGTAAGGGTTTTTCTCCACATACATAGATTCTTGGTGGCATTTGGGACAAGCACCAAAAAGAATACTATATAATTTCATTCCTTTTCTAATCATAGCAGTGGTTTAAATTGATAAAACCTTTACTTTTGCATTTTTTAAGACCAAACAAAGATAAAATTATTTAGGTCTTGTATTATAACAGTTGCAACGTTTGTAGTAATTGTAATATTCAAAAAAGTTATGCTAAATATCCATAATCTATCTATATCATTTCAAGGAGAATACTTGTTCGAAGAAATCACCTTTAAACTCGGTCTTGGCGACCGCATTGGTTTAATTGGTAAAAACGGAGCTGGTAAATCTACCATGTTAAAAATCTTATCAAAAGAGCAAGAAGCTGATTCTGGACAAATTGCTGCTGATAAGGATTTAAAAATTGGATTCTTAAAACAAGATATTGATTTCGATTTTGGAAAAACAGTATTAGAAGAATCTTATGAAGCGTTTAAAGAAATTAAATCGTGCGAATCTAGATTAGCTGAGATTAATGTACAGCTAGCGGAACGCACCGATTATGAGAGTGAATCGTATAATCAATTGATGATTGATTTAAACGACATTCAACATCAATACGAAATTTTAGGTGGTTACAATTACCAAGGTGAAACCGAAAAAATTCTTCAAGGTCTTGGTTTTAAACGCGAAGATTTTGATAAACTGACTGACACCTTTTCTGGAGGTTGGAGAATGCGAATAGAATTGGCAAAACTTCTACTTCAAAATAATGACTTATTGCTTTTAGATGAGCCCACCAATCACTTAGATATCGAATCTATTATTTGGTTAGAAGGCTTTCTTAAAACCATTAGTGGCGCAGTGGTTATTGTGTCGCACGATAAAATGTTTTTAGATAATGTAACCAACAGAACAATAGAAATTTCTTTGGGTAGAATTTACGATTACAACAAACCTTACACTAAGTTTTTGGCGTTGCGTAAGGAAATGAAAATTCAACAACTTGCGGCACAAAAGAATCAAGAGAAGCAAATACAGCAAACCGAGAAATTAATTGAAAAGTTTAAAGCCAAAGCGTCTAAGGCTACAATGGCACAATCTTTAGTAAAAAAGCTCAATCGTATTGATAGAATTGAAGTTGATGAAGATGATAATAGCGTTATGAGTTTAAGTTTTCCTGTATCCATTACACCAGGGAAAGTTGTAGTCGAATTAGAAAATGTGTCAAAAAACTATGGAGATTTACAAGTTCTACATAATGTAAACTTAGCTGTACCCAGAGATATCAAAACCGCCTTTGTTGGTCAGAATGGACAAGGTAAATCGACTTTAGCAAAAATTATAGTCGGTGAGATTAAGCATCAAGGCGACTTAAATTTAGGACATAACGTGCAGATTGGGTATTTCGCGCAAAATCAGGCCGAATATTTAGATGGAAGCAAAACCGTTTTAGATACTATGATTGATGCAGCTAATGAAACTAATCGAAGCAAGGTAAGAGATATTTTGGGTTCATTTTTATTTAGAGGAGACGAAGCAGAGAAATATGTGAGAGTGTTGTCTGGTGGTGAGCGTAACCGTTTAGCTTTAGCTAAATTATTATTACAACCTTTGAATGTCCTTATAATGGATGAGCCGACAAATCACTTAGATATTAAGTCTAAAAATGTATTAAAAGAGGCACTTAAAAAGTTTGAAGGGACTTTAATTTTGGTATCTCACGATAGAGATTTTCTTCAAGGATTAACAGATACCGTTTACGAATTTAAAGACCAGAATATTAAAGAGTACTTAGGTGATATCGATTTCTATCTCGAACAACGTAACCTTGAAAACCTTAGAGAAGCCGAAAAGAGAACGGTTGTTGCCAACAAACCAAAAGAAAGTAACAAACAGAGTTATGATGAGCAAAAAAAGCTGAAGTCGCTTAATAATAAAATTAGTAATATTGAATCTAAAATCAATCAACTAGAAAAGGACATTAAATCCGACGACTTAAAACTAGCTACTGAATACGATAAAACAGCATCAGATCCAAAGTTTTTTGATGGCTATCAGAAAAAGAAAAAAGCTTTAAAAGAACTCATGCAAGATTGGGAGAATGTACAGGAGCAGTTAGATGCTATTAATAATTAAGATTATTTTAACGGCTTAGCATTCTGTTATCGGTAAATTTGCCATTTAACAACCATCACACTATAATGCGCAAAATTATTCTTTCCCTATTAGGTGTACTCCTAATTGTTGGAGCTTATTTCATTAGTCAATCTATTGCTAACAACGAAAAGAAGAAAAGACCAACTCCAGCTAAAGTTGTAAAAACAGTTTTTACAGATACGGTAAAAAATTCTACAGTACAAATAGTGATTCCTGCAAACGGAAGTTTAGTAGCACAAAGACGCGTTGAATTATATGCAGAAGTTCAAGGGGTTTTTAAAACAAGCAGTAAGCTTTTTAAACCAGGACAAGAATACCGTCGAGGTGAAAATTTAATTCGTATTGATGCTTCAGAGTATTATGCAAGTGTACAATCTTCAAAAAGTAATTTATATAATTCTATTGCGGCTATAATGCCAGATTTAAGGCTTGATTTTCCAGAAGTTTTTCAGAAATGGCAATCCTATTTGAGTGGTTTCGACTTAAATAAAACCACACCTAAGTTACCAGAAATGACTTCAGAAAAAGAGAATTATTTTATTACTGGTAGAGGTATTGTTTCAAATTATTACAACGTAAAGAATTTAGAACAGCGCTTAGCTAAATATAATATTAGAGCACCATTTTCGGGAATATTAACTGAAGCATTGGTAACTGAAGGTTCTTTAATTAGAAATGGCCAAA
>Ga0209828_1003392_pt1 | contig 12181 bp, 13 predicted proteins | sample MaitaG_FD_187429 | JGI IMG/M metagenome (GOLD analysis project Ga0209828, IMG submission 187429) | Marine algal microbial communities from Maine, USA - Maine_Asex2 metaG (SPAdes) (version 2) | ecosystem: Host-associated > Algae > Red algae > Unclassified | place: Maine, USA | collected 2015-01-05
CAAAGGGTTTTCAACGGCAACTGATTTGGCCGACTACCTGGTGAGAAAAGGGCTGGCCTTTAGAGACGCACATGAAGTGGTAGGACTTGCAGTTCGTCATGGTGTGGAACATCAGTGTGATCTAGCAGATATGTCGCTGGCAACATTACAGCAATTCAACGACGCAATAGACTCAGATGTATTTGATGTATTAACGCTTGAAGGATCAGTCAATAGCCGAGATCACGTTGGCGGTACTGCACCAGATCAAGTCCAACAGGCGGTGATCAGAGCTCGCAAGCGACTTAGCACTACATACCAAACAAACGCTTGAACCAGATTGACAGGTCGTCAACCTCTTCATTGCTGACACTGTGTGCAATCTCGTATTGATGCCATTCAAGTGCAGCATCTCTGGCCTGCAGTTTGTCACGTGACTGCTCAGCCACGGTAAAACGAATGACATCATCTTGTGAGCCGTGCGCCATAAAAATGGGCATGCTCAGTTTATCGCTATCAACCTGCTCTAGCGCTTCTGCAGTCATTGGCAAATAAGTACTTAACGCCACAATGCCTGCAAGCGTTCTGTTTAGTGTCAGACCGGCTTGAAGTGCAATGGCCCCGCCTTGTGAAAACCCGGCCAGCACTATGTTGGATTCGACAATGCCTCGCGAAATTTCTTCCTCGATTAGTTCATCTATAGCACTGACAGATTCTGCGATACCGGCGTCGTCCTGATCGCGGGATTCGAAATCAAGAGAGTTGATGTCGTACCAGCCACGCATCGCCGCACCATCATTGACGGTAATTGGTCTGATGGGGGCATGAGGGAACAGGAATCGGATACCGGGACGAGACAAAAGTTTGAGTTCGGGCACAATTGGTTCGAAATCGTGCCCGCTGGCGCCGAGACCGTGAAGCCAAATTACGGTGTATTCGATATTTTCGCCGGTTTCGATCTCGATGAATTCGAGTAATTTTGTCATGGAGCCAATGAATAGATGTGAGCTGGTTGCGCGTCAGAGTATACTCTAATCATTACTTGACGAGACGTTTTTCCGTATGAACGCTATCTATAAGAGCGCCTGCCTGGCGTTATGTTTTGCGCTTTGCGCGTGCGGCAATAAGGGCGATTTGTATTTAAAGCCAGTCGAGCTGAGCGAGGAACAGAAGGCCTTGCTTGACGAACTGGACGGCAAAAAGAATAAAAAGAAGACCAATACCGAGATATCCGACCCTGCCTCGTAACTGCTGCTAAATCATCATGGAACATTTTCATCGTAAAAAAGGTGCGCTTTACGCGCAAAGTTATCCCTGCTCAAAACTTGCAGAAGACTTCGGCACACCCCTGTTTGTGTACAGTCGTGAAGCGCTTGAAACTGCGTGGCAGGAATTTAGTGACGCACTGGAAAGTCATCATCACCTCATTTGTTATGCCGTCAAAGCGAACTCCAATCTTGCCGTACTTGATGTGCTGGCGCGGCTAGGGTCTGGTTTCGACATTGTCTCTGGTGGAGAACTTAAACGTGTGCTTGCAGCCGGTGGCGACCCTGAAAAAATTGTTTTCTCAGGTGTGGGCAAAACCACATTGGAACTGACAGAAGCGCTGGAAACAGGTATTCGCTGTTTCAACGTTGAATCCGAGGCTGAGCTGGAGCGCCTGGCTGAAATTGCGCGCGCGCTAGGAGTTGTTGCACCCGTGTCACTCAGAATCAATCCTGATGTTGATGCGCAAACTCACCCGTATATTTCTACCGGTCTTAAAGAGAATAAGTTCGGTATCAGCATGAACGAAGCAATTAACGTCTATAAACGAGCTGCGGCAATGCCCACAATTGTGCTCCTCGGAATGGATTGCCATATTGGCTCGCAGCTCACCAGTATTGAGCCTTATAAAGACGCATTACAAAGACTGGTTGGTCTGGTCGATCAGTTAAATGATGCGGGTATTGTACTGACACACCTTGATGTTGGTGGTGGTCAGGGTATTTGCTATGAAGACGAGACACCGTTGAATATCAACGAATGGGCTAGCTGCGTTATCGATGCCATCGGTCAGCGGAAACTTGAAATACTGGTTGAGCCAGGGCGATATATAGCGGGTCCGGCAGGTGTTTTGTTAACGCGCGTTGAATATTTGAAGAGCAATGAAGACAAGCATTTTGCCGTTGTCGATGCAGCTATGAACGATCTGATCAGACCAGCGTTGTACAGTGCCTGGCAATCTATCGAAGCAGTAGAGCCCAGTGATGCGCCAACACGGGAATACGATGTCGTTGGGCCTATTTGCGAGTCTTCAGACTTTCTGGGCAAGAATCGTCGTCTGTCTATTGAACAAGGTGATTTGCTGGCCGTAATGTCAGCTGGTGCTTATGGTTTTGTTATGAGCTCTAATTACAACACTCGAGCACGTGCTGCTGAGGTGATGGTAAGCGGTGACGAGGCTTATGTAGTTCGGGAGCGTGAGGAAATAGAGAGTCTGTATGCCGGGGAGTCTTTACTGCCATGAATTTAGTGAACTTCACAAAAATGCATGGATTGGGTAACGACTTTATCGTTATCAATAATCTTGATGGCAATGTGAATCTCAGTTCAGAGCGTATTAGTGCACTCAGTGATCGTCGAACCGGTATCGGTTTCGATCAGCTTCTGGTTATTGAACCGGCGTCGGTAAGCGAGGCTGAGTTCAATTATCGAATATTCAATGCAGATGGTGGTGAAGTTGAGCATTGTGGCAATGGTGCGAGATGCTTTGCCCGTTATGTTCACGATAAAGGCCTCACCAAAAGTAGATCCATCCCGGTTAATACAAGCGCTGGCATGATTACCTTGCACTTACTCGACAATCAAAACGTTACTGTGAGTATGGGCGTGCCTGTATTTGAGCCCGCTGCAATTCCGTTTCTGGCAGAACAGACACAAAAAATATATCTAATTGATGTAGAAGGACGTCAAATTGAAGTGGGTTGCACCGCCATTGGCAACCCTCATGTGGTACTTCAAGTTGAAGATGTTGCTACAGCCGAGGTAGAAACACTGGGCCCTTTGCTTGAATCACACCGACTTTTTCCCAATCGTGTCAATGTTGGATTTATGCAGATTATTGACTCTGGTAACATAAAATTGCGTGTTTTTGAAAGAGGGGTTGGAGAGACGAGAGCCTGTGGTACTGGTGCTTGTGCGGCGGTGGCTATAGGCCACAACCAAGGCGTGCTTGACAAAGTAGTGAATGTGACCTTGTTGGGTGGGCCGTTAAAAATAGTCTGGGAAGATTTCAATAGTTCGATTGAAATGACTGGCGTATGTTCTACAGTCTTTGAGGGTCAAACAAGAATGTAGTAAATATGCAAGTCGAACAAACCGAGCGCCATGACGTCCCGAACGCAGATTCTGTTCTGAAGTTTCTGACGCGGAATCCGGACTTTTTCAATCAGCACTCCGACGTGCTGCCGCGACTGTCTATCCCCCACCATACGGGAAGCGCTGTCTCTTTGATCGAAAAGCAGGTGAGTGTGCTGCGAAACAAGTGCTGCACGCTTGAGAACAGCCTTCGAGACCTTATCACTGTTGCACGTGAAAACGAGCAATTGCATCAACGATTACATCGACTCATCCAGGACATCATCACAGCCTCATCACTCGATGACGTAGTTAATCTGACACGCGATAACTTGCTGACAAATTTTAATGCAGATGATGTTCGTCTGGTGTTGATTTCGTCTGAATTGCAAGAAGACCCTTCTTCAGACTACATCCTGATGGAAGACGGCGATCCAGGGGTTGAGCTGTTCAGTGAATTATTTAAAAAGAGCGAAACCCTTTGTGGGCAACTAGGGGACGCACAAAAACAACTTATTTTTGGTGAAAACGCAGAAGACGTTGCATCGGCAGCCGTGATTCCGCTGGTTCATAATCGCAAGCTTGGTCTTGTGGTGCTGGCCAGTAAAGATGAGTCACGGTTTGCTCTTGGTAAAGGGGTGATGTTTCTCAATCAACTTGGCGAAGTGCTTAGCCGACGGGTTGATACGCTCACTTAACTGGAGAAGACCGATGTCCAACTTCGATCTTGCAATTGAGGATTACCTGGAAGACCTGCGGGTAGCCAGACGCTGCTCGCCGCATACGGTCAGTAACTATGCGCGTGATTTGAAAGCCATCGCACGCTCAGCAACCAATCGCGAGATTGACGAATGGCAGGCTATTACCGGCAGCGATGTGCGGTCGATTATTGCAGAGCAGCACCGAGAGGGAATTGCGGGTAGAAGTCTGGCCCGACGCTTGTCTGCTGTCAGAGGTTTGTATAACTTTCTGATTAAGTTGGGTCGATGCGAAGTCAATCCGGCTTCCGATATTCTTGCTCCAAAAGACAAGAAAGCTTTGCCGGCAACGCTTGACCCGGATGAAGTCAGCAAGTTGCTTTCACAAAATTTAAGCGACCCGATGATCTGTCGCGATCTGGCCATGTTCGAACTGATGTATTCATCTGGATTACGACTGGCAGAATTAGTTGGTCTTAATCTGGCAGATCTGGACTTAAGTGTTGGTCAGGTCAGGGTTACTGGTAAAGGTGGAAAAGTTCGAGACCTGCCGGTTGGAAAACATGCGGTAGAAGCCATTAACAAGTGGTTGAGTTATCGACGCATGACACCTGGTGCTGATGACAAAGCAATATTTTTGAGTTCAAGAGGCAAACGCATTGCGCCACGAACAGTACAAATGCGATTAAAGAAGCTGGCTGAATCTCAAGGTTTGAACAGAGATTGTTATCCGCACATGCTGCGTCACTCTTTTGCCAGTCATCTGCTTGAGAGTAGCGGAGATTTACGTGCTGTGCAGGAGCTACTCGGGCATGCTGATATCAGCACAACTCAAGTGTACACGCATCTGGACTTTCAGCATCTGGCAAAGGTTTACGACGAAGCACATCCGCGTGCCAAGCGTAGTAAAGTAACGGAAGAAAGCTGATTAGCTGGCTTGCAGTGAAAAGTGACTAAACAGTCCGTTGTTTTGCAGCGACTGATTGAGTTTAACCTGCCGTGACTTTCCGCCAAGCGTAACGGTCATCCGGTCGCCTGTCTGATAAAGAAACGCCGGTAACAGAATTGTTTGCAGTACGGCGTTTTTTACTTTACACGCGATGATCATGGCATCGTCGGCAATGATATCGTCGCTGTTCGATCGCGAGATTCCAATCGGTAGTACGCCTTTGGCCAGATATTCAACGCCGATACGAATGGCACTACCTTCGCCAACAATAATCCATCGTATAACACCGATAAATGCATTGGATTTACCTTTGGGTTGGTACTCAATGTTTGTATCGCTAACTTCCATGCTGATAAGTTCCCCAACCTGAACCATGCCAGCACGACAGTCCGGATTGTATAAAGCTGCACCCTGGGCACAATGATTGAGCATGACCCAATTATGATCTTCGTGCAGATCCATAACATCTGCAGCCTTGTTCATTGCTTCATAGCCGGCGGCCAGATCCCCGGTTACGTTCTCGGCATTCTGACTGGCTGCTTTGGCTGCACCTAATTGCAGATGTGCACAAATGGCTTTGTGGCCCAATATAACGAGTTGTTGATCGTGCCCAATAACGCGTTGACTGCGTCGGTGGCGACTTCGTCCAAGCGTGACTCGCAGTCGCGCAAACGATTGACGATCAAGAGACTCAGACCCAAGTAGCGCGGTTTGCTGAGTTCGAGACTTAGCGAGCTGTGCATCGACTCGTGTGAGAACGGCTGCCAGACTGAACCAGCGAACATCTGATTCAGAATCGGTTACCATCGATGTAGCTGGTACCGGGCGAGATCCGAATTTCAGATGAACCGCATAGTTGACTGCGCGCGAAGATTCAGCCGGTGCGTTTTTCCGAATGCGAATAGCGCCCGCATTCATCTTGAGAAACTCTAGTAGTGGAGCCAATTGTCTGACTCGATGTTGGCGATAGTCGGCCAGAGTGAGCAGAAGAATGTAACGGTAGTGATCACCTGTACTCAGCGCATTGTCATCAGGGTTTGGATCGAGCAACGCATATTCTTCGGCAAGTTCATAGAGCTGATGTGCATCGATAAGTAGAGATTCGGGAATAATCTTGTAACCATGCGCTCGACCTTCGGCTTGTCGCACCAGTGCTTGCATGGCTCGTCGAACATCATCGCCTCGCGGTTGAGGGCTATCGGCAAGCAATATCTTAAAAGCAAATGCCTCCTCGCGAAGCAGGCCATCGAGTAGTTGTGAGCTACGTTGAAACTCTGCTGTCAGTGGTAGTGGCTGGGCCTGACAGATTTCCAACAGCGAATTGTTCAGTTCACGCAAGGTGGGGATAAAGCAGGCGATGACTGCACGACGGCGATTGAGATCGTTGTGAAGCCGATTACTGTGCCGTAGCCCTCGATACACTTCCATTGCATCGTTTGTGGATTTCGTCGGGTTTAGCTTGCCCAGCCAGCGGTTTACCCCATCGGGATCAACCGGAAAGCTTTGAGTATCTGCGACAGTGCGTTGTGGGACAGTCAGTTGCATAGCTGGTTTTACAAATGGGTCCGTATAACGAGGTAAAAAAAGTCTATTCCGAGCAGGTTAACGTACTGAACCGGTTACAACAGTTTAAACTAGAACCGTAATTAATCGTGTGACATTGGACGGAAAATCCGGGAGTTTGACGTTGGAACAATACCGTGGAACAACCATTTGTTCGCTGCGCCGCGGCAATCAAGTGGTTATTGGTGGTGATGGGCAAGTTAGCATGGGTAACGTCATCATGAAGGGAAATGCGCGAAAGGTGCGCAGGCTGTATAAGAATCAGGTGCTTGCTGGATTTGCAGGCGGTACTGCCGATGCGTTCACACTTTTTGAACGATTCGAGGGCAAGCTTGAGGAACATGGTGGCAACCTGACCCGTGCAGCTGTTGAGCTGGCCAAAGACTGGCGCACAGACCGCATGTTACGGCGCCTCGAAGCGTTGCTGGCTGTGGCAGATGAGAAGAATTCGCTGGTCATTACCGGTAATGGTGATGTTATTGAACCGGAGCAGGGTTTGATTGCGATAGGTTCGGGCGGCGACTTTGCAAAGTCAGCTGCTCGTGCGTTGATCGACCATACGGAGCTCGATGCGGAAAGTATCGTACGCTATAGCCTGGAGACCGCTGCAGGCATCTGCATCTATACCAATACCAACCTCACTATTGAAACCCTGGAATACGACTGAACTTATGTCCCAGATGACTCCACGAGAAATCGTGCAAGAACTTGACAAGCACATTGTCGGACAGAATGCAGCAAAGCGTTCGGTGGCCATCGCATTACGCAATCGTTGGCGTCGAATGCAAGTCAGTGACGCGCTGCGCGACGAAATTACCCCTAAGAATATTTTAATGATTGGGCCAACCGGTGTTGGAAAAACAGAAATTGCACGTCGGCTTTCAAAGCTTGCAAATGCGCCGTTTATAAAAGTTGAAGCAACCAAATTTACCGAAGTTGGGTATGTTGGACGCGACGTTGAATCCATTATTCGCGACTTGGCCGATGTTGCTTTAAAAGAGACTCGTGAAAGAGAAACTCAAAACGTGTCCCATCGTGCAGAAGATGCTGCCGAAGAACGCATTCTCGATGCGTTGCTGCCGCCGGCGCGTGGTGGCACGCCAGCGAGCGTTGTGGAAACTGAAGAGAGCAGTACACGTCAGAAATTTCGAAAAAAATTGCGTGAAGGGGATCTTGACGATCGCGAAATTGAAATTGATATCAGTGCCAGCCCTATGGGTGTAGAGATCATGGCACCTCCTGGTATGGAGGAAATGTCGCAACAGCTGCAAGGGCTGTTTCGGAACATGGGTAGTTCAGGCCAAACCAAGAGCCGAAAGTTAACGGTCAAGGAAGCAATGAAGCTTGCCACAGACGAAGAAGCTATGAAACTGGTTGACGATGAAGATCTTAAAACTCAGGCCCTTAAAAACATAGAGCAAAACGGTATCGTGTTTCTGGACGAAATTGATAAAGTTGCACGAGGTGGTAGCCAGAGTACTGGTAACGCGGATGTGTCAAGAGAAGGTGTGCAACGGGATTTGTTACCTCTGGTTGAAGGTTGCACGGTATCAACAAAATTCGGCATGGTTAAAACCGACCACATATTGTTTATTGCATCGGGCGCTTTTCATTTGTCCAAGCCATCTGATCTTATTCCCGAATTGCAAGGTCGACTTCCCATTCGTGTTGAATTATCAGCATTATCCACGGCCGATTTTGTGCGTATATTAACTGAGCCGGATGCTTCACTGACCGAGCAGGCAACAGCGCTGCTGGCTACAGAAAAAGTAGATTTGTCATTCACTGAAGATGGTGTTCGTCGTATTGCCGAAGTCGCCTGGCAAGTTAATGAGACCACAGAAAACATTGGTGCTAGAAGATTGCACACGGTTATGGAGCGACTTCTGGAAACGGCGTCGTATGAAGCATCCGATCATGCTGGATCATCAATAGAAGTCAATGCAGATTACGTTGACAGTCATCTGGGTGATCTGGTGAAAGACGTCGACTTGAGTCGATACATACTGTAAGTACTTAACTGACTTTAATCAATTACCGGGATTTTCATGGCCAGACCAACAGAGATTAAGCTGCATCAGAAAAGCCGCGTGCTCGAGCTAAGTTTCGATGACGGCTTTTCCTGCAACCTGCCTTGTGAATATCTTCGGGTGTTCTCGCCGTCAGCAGAAGTCAGAGGTCACGGGCCAGGTCAGGAAGTACTACAGGTAGGCAAAGAGGGTGTTGGCATTGATCAGCTTGAACCGGCTGGTAATTATGCGATAAAAATCCATTTCGACGATGGCCACAACACAGGCATTTTTACCTGGTCTTATCTACATGAACTTGGTCATGACTATGATGAGAACTGGCAGAAGTATCTTGAACTACTAGCAGCTGCTGGTCACAAACATGCCGGTGTAGAAGGTTAGGTTATGAGTGAAGACAAAACACATTTTGGCTACAAGACGGTCGATGCCGAATCCAAGTCAGATTTAGTTGGCGAAGTATTCCATTCCGTAGCTGAGAAATACGATGTAATGAACGACTTGATGTCGTTTGGTGTGCATCGAATCTGGAAACGTTACACCATAGAGCAATCAGCAGTAAGGCCGGGTCAGCATGTTCTCGATTTGGCAGGTGGAACAGGTGACTTGGCGGCTAAATTTTCACGTCGTGTAGGCAGTGCTGGTCGTGTGGTATTGGCCGATATTAACGCGTCTATGTTAAATGTTGGTCGCGAGCGGCTTACGAATAAAGGTATTGTTGGCAATATAGAATACACGTTGGCTGATGCGGAACAATTGCCATTTAACAACGATACGTTCGATTGCATCACTATCGCTTTTGGTTTACGTAACGTTACTGACAAGGATCGTGCACTGGAATCAATGCATCGTGTATTGAAGCCGGGCGGCAGATTACTGGTACTGGAATTTTCGAAACCCGTATTGCCTTTACTCAGCAAAGCCTATGACGCCTATTCGTTTTCTGCCCTGCCCTTTATGGGCAAACTGGTTGCAAACGATGCTGAAAGCTATCGCTACTTAGCTGAATCTATACGCATGCATCCAGATCAGGAAACCTTGAAAGCGATGATGGATAGCGCAGGATTCTTTAAGACCAGTTACCACAATATGACGGGTGGGGTAGTAGCGCTGCACAAGGGTTTTAAAGTTTAGGGTGACTTACTCAATTCTCAATGTGTCGGTCGGGCTGACTGTCTAGTTATGGAGCTACCACTGCCACTTGCATTTGCCATTGAACAAGGCATTGCAACAGTTCTGCGGTTAGACCCTCATACAAGGGATTCTCTTGCATCAATAAGTGGCAAGGTTGTTCGTGTTGAAGTCACATCGCCAGCCCTTATGTTTCATTTGATTGTATTGGACGGCGAGGTCGATGTAGACGGTAGTTTTGACGGTGAGCCAGACACTACCATTAGTGGGAGTGCGGGTGATCTACTCTCATTGCGATATAAAAACGATGCTATGTACACCGGTGCAGTTAACATTTCTGGTGACATGGAGACCGGTCAGCAACTTCGTCAGCTAATTGCCAATATAGATATCGATTTCGAAGAGGTTATTGCTCCGGTAACCGGAGATGCAATCGCACATCAGCTCGGACGCTTCGGTGCACAATTTGGTGCATGGCTGAATGATACGAGTTCCAGCTTGAAAACCAATTCCAGTGAGTACTTACAAGAAGAAGCTTTGTTGTTAGCACCGAACAGTGAGGTAATCAGGTTTTGCAGCGAAGTAGACGAGCTTCGTGAATTTAGCGATCGCGTAGAAGCGCGTCTTGGTCAACTTGAACAATCCGATAAAGAATCATGATTTCTCGCCTGTCGAGGCTACTTACGATTGAACGTGTCATGGTCAAGTACGGCCTGGAAACGCTGTTTCTTAAAGACACCAAAGCGCACTGGTTAAGACATCTGTTTCTGCTCTCACCAACTCGATGGCTAAGTGGTACCGAGCGCGATCTGCCGCGTGGCATGCGTATTCGCCTGGCTCTGGAAGAACTAGGTCCCGTATTTGTAAAGCTGGGACAAATGCTAAGTACCCGGCGCGATTTGCTACCTGACGACATAGGCGACGAGTTGGCATTGCTGCAAGATCAGGTGCCTCCGTTTTCAGACGAGCTGGCAAAACAAACCATAGAGGCGGCACTTGGTGATTCAGTAGAATATCTGTTTGCAGATTTTGAAGTTAGCCCGATGGCGTCTGCATCGGTTGCACAGGTGCACGGTGCAGTCATGCACGATGGTTCACCCGTTGTGGTCAAGGTGCTGCGTCCGGGTATTGAAAGCATGATTGATCGTGATGTGGCGTTGATGTACATGCTGGCCGATATGGCGGCATTGACGCTACCCGATGCAAAACGGTTGCGGCCCAGAGATGTCGTTGTTGAATATGATCATACAATACACGGTGAATTGAACCTGGTTAATGAAGCATCCAATAGCGTGGTGTTTCGAAATAATTTTAAAGATTCGGACATACTTTATATCCCGGAAGTTTATTGGGACTATACGCGTACCAATGTAATGGTAATGGAACGGATATCCGGCATACCTATTCGTGACATTGACGCCATGTATGCGATTAACATGGATATGAAGAAACTGGCCGAGCATGCTGTAGAAATATTTTATACACAGCTGTTTAGTCATAATTTTTTTCACGCTGATATGCATCCGGGTAATATATTTGTCTCTCCAGACAATCCTGCTTATCCAAAATTTCTGTCGGTAGATTTTGGTATTGTTGGTACGCTATCCGATGAAGATTTAACCTACCTTGGCGAGAACATGCTCGCCTTTTTCAGATCTGACTTTCGTCGAGTAGCTCAGCTTCACGTGGACTCGGGATGGGTACCACCTGACACAAGAGTCAGTGACTTCGAAGCAGCAATTCGTTCGGTGTGTGGGCCCATTTTCGAGAAACCACTGGCAGAGATTTCATTCGGGAATGTGCTGCTGCAACTATTTCAGACAGCCCGTCGCTTCGATATGCAAGTGCAACCACAACTCGTTCTGTTGCAAAAAACACTGTTGAACATAGAGGGCTTAGGCAGACAGCTATATCCCGAACTGGACCTGTGGGCAACAGGTAAGCCGTATCTGGAAAAGTGGGTACTAGAGAAGCGTGGTCCCAAGGCACTGGTAAACAAGTTCGTGGAACAAGCGCCTTTGGTTTTGGATGCAATGCCGTATATGCCCATGTTGGTGCATGACTATTTACAAAGTCAGAAAGAACACACTACCGGTATGCATGCCAGTCGCGCAATGAGCCAGACAAACGTTGAAGACACAGGTCTTCTGCGTTTTGCTTTCACCGGCGGTTCACTATTAATATCTGCATCGCTTATAGCAAGTGCTCATATAGTATTGCGCTCCGGCGTTCCCTGGTGGTGCTGGCTGATGGGACTCGCCGGTCTGGCCCTCATGCTAAAAGGACTTATAAGAAGACGCAGGTAAAAATGGGGACAGACCACGTTTAACAGGACACAAAAAAATGGGGACAGACCACGTTTAACCGGGCGCTACTCTATTAAACGCGGTCTGGCCCTCGGTTAAACGTGGTCTGTCCCCATTTTTTTTGTCCCCATTTTTTTATATGAGGTATTCGAGTGATCAGTAATCAAGCACAGAAAATTCGCGCGACGC